>ERZ777305.1605-NODE-1605-length-25021-cov-5.727429_pt1 | contig 25021 bp, 24 predicted proteins | sample MGYA00374965_ERZ777305 | MGnify/ENA primary metagenome ERZ777305 (study PRJEB29328, sample SAMD00013331) | mouse gut metagenome | study: EMG produced TPA metagenomics assembly of the Metagenome analysis of fecal microbiota from mouse which was promoted... | reverse complement strand
CCATACTGCCGCTGGACAGCCTGCCCCGCCGCCACCACCGGCCCGGCCGCCTCCCAGTCCGCCAGTTTATAGACCCGGTGGCGGTCGAACGTATCCAGCACCTCCGCCGGCAACCGCACCTCGCAAACCCGCTCCGGCCCACCCAGCAGAGCCAGCATCCGGTCATACAACGCCCGCGGCATCGTCGCCGTCCCCACATGCACACGACACCCGACCGAAAGCAGCACCTCTGCGATTTTCAGCACAATCGACTGGATTTCATCGCCGTACGTATGAATTTCATCCAAAATCACGTCACAACCCCGCAAATCGGCCAGCATCGCCTCGTATCCCTTGACTCCGAAGGCCACGGAAGCCATCTGGTGCGGCGTCATCACCTTGACCGCCGCTCCCGGATGCCGCTGCAGGATCCGTTCTTCCCACGCTCCGCCCTCGTCCCTCAGCATCGACGAGGCGTGCAACAGCCTCACGTCCGCTCCCGTTCCCTCCAGATCGTGCCGAATCCGATCGTACATCGCATTGATCGAGGCCTGAAACGGCAGCGTATAGAAGACCCGTCCTCGACACCTGCGCAGCAGGAAATCGGTTTTGCCCGCCCCCGTAGGCGCCGTCACCATTGTATGCGGCCTCGCATCCGCCGCATCCGTCAGGGAGAGCGGATACAGCTCGTTTCGCCGCGAAGCGTAATAGCTCAAATCCGGCACCCGGAAAAGCCGTCCGGCATCGATCCGCTCCGCCGCTCCCCCCTCCGCCAGCGCCGAGGCCATCCCGTCGGCCGCCATCAGAACGCCCCGCCAGAGCGACCACTCTTTCCGCCGCATCCGCTCCCGACTAAGGGGGGAAAAACGAAAAGTACAAGGGGGAGGATAGAAGAAAAAGACAGTAATGACAAATATATAAGAGAGTTACAAGAGAGCAGCAGGCGATAGGTTGAATAAACGAAAAGTATAATTCGGTATAATTTCAGTATCATTCAGGGCGGCAAAATGGCCGCCTTTTTTGTTGCTTATATAACCGACATTCCTAAACTCATATCGAAAGTATGATTTTCTTTCAAAAAACGCGCGCCGCGGTGACATCATAATATACAGCAACCCCAATAGCGGCGCAAAATAGCACTCTTTTTACCCCTCGCCTCCAACTCTGCCACAATGACAAAAACAAGGCTCCAAAACGGGCGATTTTATCGCCTCTTTACCACCCTTTGAAGCCCATTTGACACCCTGCCGATTCCAGTCCGATTTTTTCAAAAATTGGAGTTGGTATTGCAGATGCTATTGCAGTTGCTATTGCAAATTCGGTCAAAAATATACCGACTGAAAGGGGGATAGTGCCGAAAAAGTAAAGCTAAAAGGGTGTTTCCGAGGGATAGGCAGGGGGATAATACCGTCTGTTTGACCGAGTGTAAGCATAAAAATGCGACAAAGTATTGATATGTCGCATTATAGCAGAATAAAACAGATGTGTGCGCCGGTTTAGCTGTCTTTTCCCACTTTTTGAACGAGTTTGCCGACAACGGTCGAAAGGTCGGAAATCTGTTTTTTCATCGTCTGCATCTCGTTCGCCATGCCGATCGGATCGGACGGTTCGCCGAGCGTTCGTACCAAGAAGAGTTCGACTGCCCAAATGGCGAAAATCTCCTCTTCCGGCAGCGAGATCGGCTTGTATAGCCGCTGGTCGGCATTGTCGGACAGCAGGGTAATTGTACCGTTATGATGCAGTTTGTTTTCGATCCTCTTAATGAACGTACTCCCCTCTCGATTCGTTACGACATAAATCTCCTGGTTGCGTACGTGTTCCCACTCGCTCTCGTGCAGCCGTCGCACAATAACCCGACTATTATTATAGAGAGTCGGCGACATGGAATCTCCTACGACCTTAATACACAGCCGATCGGCCCGTCCACGCAACATTCCTTTCGGTAAATAAATCATTTGCGACCGGTCCATGTACTCCGCATTCGAAGCACCGAACCCCGCGGCAGCTTCCATTTCGACAACCGGGACAGCGGTATGATCGTCCGAAGGTGGTTCCATTTGCACAGCTGTAGACTTCGGAATGAGCGTTGGTGCCGGTCCTTCGCTTTTTAACATTTCACCCTGGCCGGTAAAGAACCATTCGGGATTTACATCGGAATAATACGAGAGAAATTTAATCGTATTATCTTCAGACAAACCATTGGGTTGAGTCAAAATGCCGTTCGATATACCACAAGTTTTATAACATTGGTATTTTGTAATACCCTTGTATTCAAGGTATTCCAAAATACGAGCTTTTAGAATCGAAAAATCTCTCTTATTTATTTGCATGATTGAAATATCTCTCGTAATATTGCATTCAGATTCCGCACCGGAACGGTGTAAAGATACTCAAATAATCAAACAATGAAAGAAGCCAGACAACGAATCATTATGCCGCTGGGCGGACGCCTTCGGTTGGCGCTCGATTTCGAGGTAACGCCGCGAATGGCTTACAAGGCCTTGAACTTCGAGGGGCATTCGGACTTAGCCAAACGGCTGCGAGCGGCAGCCCTCGAACGGGGCGGACAATTGTACGAGGCAGTCTCTGTCTCCGAACAAACAGGAGCGATTAACTAAACACGATACAACGATGAGACGGTATTATTTCGAGCTGCTGGATAACGAATATAACGATTTGGGGGCCTGCATCCCGGATGGAAGTAATAAACAGGCGGCTATCAATCGCGCCAGGCAGTGGATGAAAGATAACGGTGTTGCGAGTGCGCAACTGTCTGTCAATAGCATGCGAACGAGCAATCTACTGGATGTGATCGAAATCGAGCTCGATTGAATGAGAGGCATCCCGCCACGGCACAAGGCCGTCGCCCGGAGCGAGATCGGGGCGGGAACTACGAATAACTCATGGAATATTTAGGTAACATACTCTGCATTACAGGCGGCGAGCTGATCCTCTCGGATAAAAATCCGAACGGGGTGATGCCTGTCGGCACTTATACGGCACTGGCCCACCGTGGAAAAATGCGCGTTCTGCGCCGTGCCTGTTATGGCAGTCCGGCACTGGTGGAGTATGACAGTCTGCCGGTGCGCTACCGCGAGGCGTGGGAGGCCCGGCACGGAGACCCGCATGCCCGGAGGAAGTTTGCCCCGTTCGCCGAACGGTTGCGCGAGGATACCGAAGCCTACAACGTCTTCACGGCCTACACCTACGACGGCGGGCGGAAGCTCCCGGACGAGGCGATTGTCAGTTACTGCAACGACGCGATGATTCTGAACGCCGTTCGGGAAACACTGGAAGTGATGACGGCGGCACGCAAGGCTGCCCGGCTGTCGATGGCCGGGCGTTGGGAAAAGATACTGAAACTGGTGGACGGCATTCGGGCCGACTACCCGAACAACCTGCCGAAAACGGCCATCACCCTCAAACGAAAATACCAGCGGTACCAGGCCGAAGGGTATACGGCCCTGATTCACGCCGGATTCGGCAACCGGAACCGCGCCAAGGTCAAAGACCGGGTAGATCGGGCTGTCCTGCTCGACATCCTCAGCCACGGCAACCAGCTGCCCGCCACCGTCGCGGCCGAGACCTACAACCTCTGGGCAGCCTCGCACCGAGCGCCGACCATCACCCCGCGAACGGTACTCAACTACATGACCGAACATGCCGTGGAGATCGATGTCTCGCGCCGCGGCTCCAAGGCGTGGGCCGACGAGTTCGACCCGATCGTGCACCGTATTCGGCCGACCGCTCCGCTGCTGTTGGTCAATTCGGACGACAACGACCTCGATCTCTACTTCAAAAACGGGCGGGACAACTACTATCGTTTCAAACTATACGTCGTATTGGATGCCCACTGCGATTACATCCTGGGCTATGCGTTCGGCGACCAGGTGACCAACGAATTGATTCGGGAAGCCTACCGCAACGCTATGCGCCACATCCGCGAACTGACCGGCGGATACTACCTCTGGCACCAGACGGTGGCCGACCGTTGGGGGCTGAGGTCGGACAACCTGCTCGGCTTTTTCGAGTCGCTGGCCACGTTCACCCCACCGACCGCCGGACTGGCCCGTGCGAAAGTGATCGAACGGTCATTCGGCACCGAGTGGCACAACGCCCTGAAACATTACAACAACTACGCGGGCCACAACATTACGGCACGCGAGAAACACAACAGCGATTTCGCACAGACCAATCTCAAACGGAGACCGTCGATCGCGGAGGCTCCGGCGCTGATCGCCCGATTCATCGCCTCGATGCGGACACTGGAATGGAAAGGGAGCGGCCGGTCACGCGAGCAAGTGTGGCTCGATGGTTTTCGAGCAATGGGGGCCGACCGGGCGAAACGGATCTCCGAAGAGGTCTATCTGCAACGCTTCGGCCATCGGCACGAGTACAAAAACACGGTGCGAAACAGCGGCATCACGGTGACGATCGGCGAGATACGCCGCACGTACGACGTGCCGGAGACAATCTATCGGCAGGCGGTCGGCCGAAAAGTCCGGATCACGTACGACCCGGCAGACCTCTCGCGGGTGCTGGTCGAGGGCGACCGGTTACGTTTCATCGCCCCGGAGAACGTGCCGCTGCCGATGGCTCTGGCCGACATGCAGCCGGGCGATCGTGAACGACTGAACGCCGTGCTGGAGCGCAAAAAACGACTCCGCGACCAGAACCGGCAATCGCGCGAAGAGCGGCGCGCGCTCCTGGAACGGATCGGAACCGATGCGCAGAGCCTCTTGCAGGCCGGAGTAATGGTCAAGGAGGCCCGTTTCGGGGCATCGGAGATCGTCAATCGGCTGACACTGAACGACGACCATGTGGACGGAGGATCGATCCGGAGAAAATATTAATCAAAATCCAAATACACAATGATGACGAAAGAACAGAAACAGGAGATTCGAGACCGCCTGGAACGTTATACGGAACAGGTCGGCGGACAGAACCAGGCGGCAGCTATCCTCGCCGGGGTGAGTGCCGGAACGATTTCCCAAATTCTGAACGGCAAATGGGAACGGATCGCCGAGAAAATGTGGCTGAACCTCAGTGGCCAACTGTGGGATTATGCCTCCGACACGAGTGGCGGCGAGGAGTGGCATGGCGTTTCGACACGGCCCTACAACGAGTTGATGACCACGTTCGAGGATGCCCGGCGTAGGTCCATGGCGATGGCGATCGTTGCGGACGCCGGGACAGGCAAAAGCTACACCGCTCGACGCTATGCGGCCGAAAACGGTAGCCTGGTATTCTGTGTAACCTGTAAGGAGGGGTGGAAACTCAAAGCCTTCCTGAAAGAGGTACTGCGGGTGCTTGGCAAGAGTTCGGCTGCGTCGGATAACGACAACGAGGCGATGTACGCCGTAGTGGTCGAGACGTTGCGACGGAAGGCTCGCCCGGCCCTGATAATCGACGAGGCCGACAAGCTGCACAACGAGGTATTCCTGAAATTTATCGATTTGTTCAACGACCTCGAAGACCGGTGTGCGTTGGTGCTGATGGCGACCGACTACCTGGAGATGCGGCTGACGAACGGAGCGAAACGAGGGTATCGCGGGTATCGCGAAATCTTCTCGCGGGTCGGGAACCGTTGCGTCCGCATCCACCGGGCCGATGCGGCAGACGTGCGGGCGATCTGTCAGGCAAACGGCATCACGGATGCGGCCGAGGTGGCGGAAATTACGAACGACGCGGAGGGCGATCTGCGTCGGGTGAAACGGTCGATCATAGCTCTCCAGTTAGACAATGGCGCGCGCGGTTAATATCGGACAACTGCTGACGATGCGGTTCCCGCGAATCCCCCTGGAGGGGAGGTGGCGGGAGCTGCTGGGGCAGCCCGAGCTGCGGGGCAGCATCCTGATCTGGGGCGACTCGGCGCAAGGCAAAACCTCGTTTGCGCTCCAGCTCGCCAAAGAACTCTCCAAGTATGAGTCTGTGTTGTACGACTCGCTGGAGGAGGGAATCTCCGAGTCGATACGGGCGGCGTGCGTGCGGGAGGGAATGGTCGAAGTCGGGAGTCGGGTTTTGCTGCTGGACAACGAACCGATCGCCGAACTGACCGAACGGCTCGCAAGACCCAAAAGTCGGAATGTCGTCATCGTCGATTCGTTGCAGTATACGGGAATGACGTTCGAGGCCTACAAAGAGCTGCTCGAACGGTTTCCGAAAAAGCTCTTCGTCTTCGTCTCGCACGCCGACGGACGAGAACCGGCCGGACGAATCGCAACGCAGGTCAAGTTCAACGCCAATATCAAAATACGGGTTTCGGGTTTTACGGCCTACGCGATCAGTCGCTACGGCGGCGGAATGCCCTATACGATCAGCGACGAGATGGCTGCTCGAATCAATCCGGAATAAAATACGACACGACTATGAAAACCTTAACAGAGATAGGTCGGGAACGATCGCGGTGTCTCGAACGACTACAAGACTACCGTCGGACGCTTCGGGAAAGCGGCGGATACATGAGCGACACACGGTTGGCGGGCTACAAGACAGCTGTCGCAGATTGCGAAGCACAGATCGCCGCCCTCGACGAGGAAGCAAGCCGGAGAACATTTAACAACCTTTCAAACATGTTTTAACGATGAAAAAAGTAACAAAAGAACAGGCAGAGGCAGCCGTACAGACGGTGCGGCAGTTGAAAATCCAGGCCTCGGAACTGACCGGGCGTATCAAAGACGCGGAGGCGGTCGTCGAGGCTTACGGGCTCGAACACCTGGGCGAGTTCGCCGACGGGCGGCTGGCTCTCGATTCGGGTATTATAGCCATCAAGGCGGGAACCGCGAAGCCGGTCAAAGAGGGCAAGCCGCTTTCGACGGCTGCCCGCGCAGAACTGGCCGCAGCGCTGCCTGCGGCCTACGTCAAGGTGGCGTGCGACTTCGGCGTGCTCTTCCAAAGTCAGGACAAGGCCGTGCGCCAGATTCTCAAAGCTCGCGGAATCGAGATCGTCCGCGAAGACAAGTTCGCAGTAATCTAAATGAAAAGCACAACAACACGTCACGTAACCTGTATCCGACCGAAACAGGGATACGATTTGGTGGTCAGCAACAAGATCGGTCGAAATACCCCGTGTCCTTGTGGCTCAGGAAAAAAAGCGAAACATTGCTGTGGAACGAAGACTAAATATTACTCCGCGAAAGCGGTTAAATGAGAACCAACCATGAAGATCACAGCCATTTATCAAAAAGAGGGGGCGAATCCTTTCCTCGAACGCGAGGGCGATTACAAACGGGTAACAGGTCGCGTTCCGGCCGGTTACGACGTGGACGAGGTCGAACATTACGCCATAGCCGCGACGCCGATAGGTTACGTCTTTGTCGGCTTGGAGCGGGCGGAATAGCCTCTGTTTTCAGCACACCTCCCACCGCGTGCGCCTGCACCCATAGCGCGCGGCGGGACTCTCCCCGGCATCAGACGGTGGTGGCAGGCTGAGGGTTCGACTCCCTCGCCGGGGGCTAAAAGCAAAATATGGATACACGGTTTCAAAAGTCGAAAAATACGACAGACGAATGGTACACGCCGCGTGAAATAATCGATGTCCTCGGGCCGTTCGACCTCGATCCGTGCGCTCCGATGGCGAGATTGTGGGATACGGCAGCTAAACATTTCAACAAACAAGAGAACGGCTTGTTGCAGGAGTGGTTCGGGCGCGTATGGTTGAATCCTCCGTATTCGCATCCGCTGGTACTTCAATTCGTAAAGCGTCTGGCAGAGCATGGAAATGGAATTGCGTTGCTTTTCGATCGCTGCGACACTAAGATGTTTCACGAGGTGATATTTCCCAATGCGGATGGTGTGTATTTTTTGCGTGAACGAGTGCGTTTTTACCGACCGGATGGCACACGTGGCGGATCACCGGGGTGTGGTTCGGTGTTGGTGGCATTCGGGGCAGAAAACGCCGAGAAAATATTGAATAGTGGACTGAAAGGCACGCTATTACGAGTAGAACGATGAAAGTCTTAAGTCTATTCGACGGCATGAGTTGCGGGCAGGTCGCCCTGCGGCGGATAAACAACAACTGAAAACTGAAACTGGAATTATGAAAATCTACGTAGCAAGCAGTTGGCGCAACCGATATTACACGGAAGTTGTCGCCCATCTCAGACAATTAGGACACGAAGTGTATGACTTTCGCAACCCGGTGCCATACGGAGGGTTCTCTTGGTCGGAAGTTGCCCCAAACTGGCAAAGCTGGACAATGGAAGAATATAAAAAGGCCCTTTCTCACCCGAATGCAGAGAGAGGTTTCGGTTCGGATTTTGGTGCGATGCAATGGGCCGACGCCTGCGTGTTGGTTTGTCCTTGTGGGCGGTCGGCACATACTGAGGCTGGGTGGATGGCTGGGACGGGCAAACCTGTCTGGGTTTATATCCCGGAACCACAAGAGCCTGAGTTGATGTATAAAATATACGAGCGAATAGTTACTGATATGGCAGAACTCGATGACTTGAACGATAGAACAGACCGATAACACTTTCCAGCTATGAAGACCTACCGTGATAGCCTGCTGGCTAAGTTGCACATTCTACTGAAAGAACAGGGCGTGGACGAAGAGACCAAACGAGCCATGTACGCCGGATATGGCGTCGATAGTACGGCCGATCTGACCGCGCCGCAACTGCGGCACTTGGTCGGTTCGTTAGCTGGCGAAGCGGTTCCGGAGGTCGCCCCGAGGCAGGTGTCGAACGAGACCCGCCGCCTGCGGTCGCAGTGCCTCGCGCTGATGACAAAGAGTCCCGACCCGGCGAACATCAAACTGCGCGGCCTCGGACTGCCGAACGACTGGGCGGTGTTGAACGCTTTCGTCGAACACCACGCCGGGGCCACGCTGAACCGGCTGACCGACGAGGAACTGGAACGATTCGCCCGCAAGCTCCGCGCCATGCGTTCCTCCGGCTGGTTCTATAATGCTCCACGGCAGACGACCGCCTCTCCTGCTGCGGTGGTTGTGCTGGCCCCGACCGACTGCGGTACCGTAAACTAAAAAGCCCCGAACAAAGGATTGTCCGAGGCGTCGAGTTTGGCCGCTCGACACAAAGATAATCAAAACGGGAACATGGCATATAACAAAAAAGGATATTTCGATCGAGCACGACGGATGCGAGAGATTACGGAGCAATACTACGAGCCGGAGAACCATCGCAAGTGTAAAAAGGCGATTTGGCGCACGTACATAAGGCCGATTTACGGTGTATGTTATCAAACCTATATCAGCAGTTTACAGGCCCTTCGGATGTTGGAGGCCGAACAAACACAAACAGAGAAAAGCCCGCCGAAATAGTGCGGGCTTTTCTTATATTTGCGAAAAACAATTATGATGAGCGAGTTGTTTATGGCAATCGTAGCCGTCGGCAGTTTGGTTCTTTGGGTCGTCCTGCTGGTTGCATTCTTTCAGTTGGTCGGCGACGTGCGTAAAATCAAGGCCCGATTGGCGGATAAAGACAGCGAATATTTCCGGTATGCGAATCTCGCCAAAGAGGAGCACGCTCTGGGAAACATCGACAAAGAACGCGAATATCTGATTCGGGCACAATGCCATGCCTATTATGCCGAGCAAGAGGAAACCGTCCGCAAACTGATTGCTGTGCTGGATCGGAAAAACGGAGAGGAGATATAAATTACTCGTCGAACTCCTCGTCGAACGTTGCCGTGAACACGATCCGGTAAACTTTCAGTGCATCGTCCCGCCGTTCGGCCTGTTGTGTCATCCGTGACAGGTTGCTCGAAAATCCGCAATCGAATCCCTGCAACGCCTGGACAACGGCTTGCACGGTGTCCAATATCGCCAACGACCGTTCGCGCCATACGCGCGGAGTGAGGTGGTTCGTCTCGTCCGTGATGGCCAATTCGACAACACGCACGGTAATCGTTGCCCGGCATTGCTGATCGCGGCCTCCTGTGTCTTCGCAACTCGGGAACTCGATGTCGATCAGGGCCGCCGGATAGTCCATTCCTTGCCGAGTCTCCGGGTTGTCGGTCTGTCCCTTGTCGAGATCGATCAGCCGGAGTTCCGGTACTGCTTTCGCCAATCGGTCGGCGATTTTCAAATAGAATTTTTTCATGGTTTAATTCGGGTTAAAGTGAAACCAAAGCCCGAAGCCGTTCGACAATTCGACGGTTCAAGGCAACGGATTTGCCGATGAATTTTCGTTGAGGAATCGTTATGTGCAACTGCTTGGCGACTGCCGCACGCCCCCAGCGACCGAGGCCGCTCCCGTCGGTCGTTTCACCCGCTGCGTAGGCTTTTGCCCAAAAGAACCGCTGCTGTTTCGGTGTCGGTTTCTGCTCGATCGTTCCCCCTTCGTTGTGGATGCGGGCATAGGGGACGCGCGGACTACCGGCCCGGATCGTCGCTTCGGAAGGCGTTACACGCGCCGGTCGGATCGTGGAGACCAACGCTCCGGATCGCACCATCAGCGACCCGCGCGAAGACGGATTTTTAGCTACGGCCCACGGTACGCCTTCCCATTCTTTAGTCGTGAAACGCTGTTTGTAAAATTCCGTGGCTGTTTCGGCTATGATCCGTGTCCCGTCCTGACGGATACGTTCCGAGGCGGCGGCGATTTTTTTGCGTAAAGTCTCGAAATCTCCCATTCTCTTCGTATATTTGTGGTAAGTAATCTCCCTGCGGGTGTAAGTGCTCATGGCGTGCCTCGTGAGTGGTCGGACGCTTGAGACGGCTGGTGAACCAGCGTAGGGAATTATTAACTCACAAGAGCCTCCCTCTATTCGGAGGCTTTTTTATTGTACACCAGGAGTCCCCGGCGGTGGTGCTGCTGAACGGACTTCTTGCCGGCCAGCGGGAACCACGTTCGCACTTCATTGATTCGACCACCGGCTATTTTACAACACACGACGATCACTTCATCCCGGTAATAGCGGATCAAGGTATAGTTGTCGTAAACACTTTTCCCTCTCTCCGCATTAATCCACACTTCGTCCGGATCGTTCAGCGTTTCCGGTAGGGCTTGCAGGTATTCTACCCGTGCGGCATGACTGCCGGTCGTATGCGTCCGGAAGCTCTTTTCAGATAAGAACACCTTTCGTCCGGATCGATCGGTCAGCATGACGACGCCGTCCCGCTGACGGGCGGCAAACCACTCCTCGGCCGTACCCGTAAAACGTGGCATGTCACTCGTAGCCGTCGTTTGTCGTTTCGCCATCGTCGGCAACCCATAATCGACCGCACCAAGTCGGTTCAGATATTTGGCCGCCCGGTTCGGGAATTTGCGGATATATTGCTGGTTCGTCGTGAAGACCTCGCGCAGTTCGGCCCGGTTCACCCCGAAACCCTGGGCCGCTGCGGTTTTGAACTCGCCGGTCTCGAAATAGGCATCTGCCCGGCGTTGCATATCGGGCAGATTGATTCCTTCCGTTTCGTGCCGCATCCGCGGAAGCACGTAACAACGGCAGTTCCAGCCGTTGGGCGGGTATATCTTTCCCCACCGGGGGTCGTTGGTCGGTAACACGAGTCCGTTCAAGGCCGCATGTTCGGGCCGTACTTTGTCGTCGCCGACCGTCCGATATTCCCAATAAGGAAATAGCATGTTTTGGCTCAATAGACGGTAATAGGTCGAGGTGCTTTCGGCGACCTGATCGGCCGTATCGTATTCGGTTTGCGCCCAGCGACGATTGAACGTGTCCGTGATTTTCGCCGCCCGTTCCATGTAGTCCTCGAAACTGCGGCTCGCCCGGTAGGCTTGGTTGAGCTGCTGAATCTCGGTCAGCGTTTTGGCTGCCGAGAAGTGGTAGAGGTTTGTCTCCATGGCCGTCAGGACTACGTCGTCCGCGGTACCGTATTCGATACTATTCCGCAGTCCGATACCTCCTTTCCGCCAACCGGTGTGAAAGGCATGCAGGAGTCGGTCGGCCGTATGATCGAATAGTTCTCGGTCGAAATACCGGGCCTCTCCGCGCGCTACGCGTTTGGCGAGTCGGCGGTCGAAGCCGTCGCCCGCCATCTCTCCCAGGTCGTTACGCTCGCCAGTGGTCGCCCCCGTAACGGGGGCTTCGGCGAAAAAACCGAAGACCCTTTCCAAGAAATTCCGCGCACCGTTCGTCCCGGTCGGATCGTCGGTGTCCGGCGGTTCGACAAAACCCGTTCCGTTCGGTTCCACCACCTCTTCGTCCGCTTCGGGTTGGGGAATGCCAGTAATTTTGTAAACGTGACTGGTCGGGACCGGCACAGATAACTTCGCTGCCCGCTCGACAAGGCTCAGTCGATCGGCCGCCCCTAAGTTTTCGCCCTGTTCGACGAACGCAAAGCACCCTCCGGAGACTGGAAACCCTCGTTTTTCGAGAAGCGGCAGGAGTTGCGTATTGAGGACCCGTTGCACGAACCGACGGTCTGCGTTATGCAAATCTTCCTGTACCTGCATGTGTACCTCGCCCAATGAGCGCGCCCCTTTGTCACCCTGAATCGTGGTCAGTGTCTGACCGAGGATGCCGATCAGAATCTCTTCGTTGCAGGCTTTCCGTAGCATGTCGTACACACCGCCGTCGCCGCTGGCCGCTCCGGGTTCTACTTTGAAATCCGAACCTTTCGGCAGGATATTGACCAATGCGCCGCCTGCTGCTTCCAGCGCTTTCTGCAATTCCAGGCGAGCACTGTCGTCGAACGTTTCGTAATAGGCCGTGCGCATCGGCATACCGAAAATTTCAGCATATTGCGCCCAGTCGCCGAAGTTGTTCCGTTTGTAAAGCACGAACGGTGCTACGTTGAGCAGCAGGCCGAGGTCGTCCGCCTCGCCGACCTCCAGAAAAAAGTCGTCTTCGCGATACGGAATGCCCCGCTCGTCGTTCTCCTCCAGGGCAATCTCGCCGAACTGAGGCCGAATATGTTTCGATGGTATCGGGTGCGGAATGATTCGGTCTTCGACAAACTCCATTTCCGTAACCGTGATTCCCAGAAATCGGGCCTGCATGATCTCCGTGAGAACCGACTCGAAGCCGGAGCTATCCATCATTCGGTCGATCGTCTCTTCCGGTTTGTTGTCGCGCGTGAAAACAAGTTCCGCGTTCGTGATAGCCGAGACGCGCTTACGAACGGCATCACGGAGTACGTTGTCGCGCATCAGTTCGGCGTACAGGTTATATAACTGCTGACGTTTGCCCCGGTCGGCCGAGCGCAAGGCACGCTGAACGTTATCGATGTCGAGGTTTGTGCGGTTCGGAGCCTTGATGGTGATCTGGTTAATTACCAGTTCCTGCTCTTGTTTATTCTCCATGGATCGGTATTTGAAAAGCGTTAAAAGTGTGTCGTCCGTTTCGGATTGCTGCTGAAATAGAACGGTCCCGACGAAACGCCCTCGTCTGGATTCTTTTTCGGCAAGTCGGGTACGATCTCCCCTTTTTGTACCCCTCGGAGCCATGCCACCGCACGCTCGTAGCGCGCCTGGCGGCGATCGTAGTAATTCCCGGCTGCACACAGGTTGATGAGGTGATATACGGCGATGTCTTTGCAAAAGATCAACAGCAGCGGGTCGCGAGCCTCGCCCGTGGCGGCAAAAATGGTCTCGGTGTCGTAAGCGGTCAGATAGCCTCGCGCCTCCGCTATCGCGCCCGACAGGGCTGCGGTGATGATTGTCTCGTCAGCGCGGGAGATCAGTTCGGCGTGCTCTTCCCGCAGGTGTGTCCGCAAGTCGTCCGGTGTCAGAAACATGGTCAGTATCGTTTGGAATTTCGGGTTCTCGGTATGGAAATAATCGGTTGTTCGAGGGTAACCTGCTTTTCCCGGACGATGTAGATACCGCCCTCGACGGCATCCACACCGTCGGCCGGAGCCGACAGTTTGGGTCCGAAGAGCCGAAACTGCTCTTTGAGTCGTTGCATGTGGGGATTACCCTGTTCGTCAATATTGAAGACCAGTTGTCCGAGCCGTACGAGCGGCTCCAGTCCTGACTCGATACGGGCAAACTTTTCGCCCTTGCGCCGGGTGTCCGGCGTGATGCCTATATAGGCACCCGTCCGACGGCCTTTTGCCGCAAAGGCCGGGACGTAGACTTGTGTGTAAAACGGGTCTTGCAGGGTGTTGTTTTCGATATACCAGTAGACAGGCGGACAACGATCGCCGATCCAGTCCCGCAGGTCGAAAAACCACTGGACGAACGTATCCGTGCTGGCATTGTCTACGAAACATTTGATTACGTAGTACCTCCCTCGACAGAAACCCAACAGGACGAGCGCTTTGGTCGAGGAACTCCGCTGCCGGGCATTGTTCGACGGGGACGGGTCGGCATAGGCGATCAAAAACCGGAACCGATCCAGGGGCGGAACTTGGCCCCACGTCAATTCGCCGAACGTATTTCCTTCCGTAATCGGGTTGTTGTAGTATTCGCCCTGTTGAGCTTTATACGAGATTTTCGACAGCACCCGGTCGATCATCTTCTCGGTATTTTTGTCGGGCCACGTAGACCGGCCGTGCTTGTCGCGGATGTTGATGATGTCCGTGTGGTCGGCCCTGTCCATTGCCCGCCGGATGCAGCAATCCTCGGCTATGACGTTTCCGCAGAAGATCACGGTCAGAGGAGTGGAAATCGAGCGGGTCGGATAGAGAGCCTGCTCGAACCAATCCCACTTCTTTTTCAGCACCTCCGGATTCCGGCACTCTTCGTCCGTGTCGAAATCATCGACCAGCAACACGTCCGGACGGCATTCGTTGTTCCGCGAACCGCGCGGACTTTGTCCGGCCCCGACCGCTCGGAAAGCCGCTCCGTTACGGAGGGTAAACTCTTCTGCGGTCCATAGACCGAGGTTCCGCTGTACGCCGTAGTCGTGCATGACGCGCTCGTTGCTCTCGAAAAACGCCCGGTAGGGAGCTAACAGCCGTTCGGCGTTGTTCTGTGTGTTGGAGGTCAGGATGACCGTCCGTTTCCGGCCGGTCAGCACCAAGTAGCACACCTCCATCATCGTGCGGGCCGACTTGGCCAGTTCGCGCGACCAGGCGCGCACCTCGTACCACTCCGGATTTGCCAACACTCGACGTGTGGCAGCCGTGTGGAACGGAGCTGGGGCCGCCGTATAGAATCGCGGGAAATAGTAACTGAACCATGTCTCCGGTTCCTTTTCCAAGGTTTTGATCCGGCGGCGACGGTCCGAGCGGGTTTCGTTCGGATCGACTTCGAGACCGCTGTTGAACGATCGCTGAAAGGCGTACCACTCTTCGTATGCTCTCTTTTCGTCGGCAGTCATCGTAACGCCTCCTTTATAAATGCGTCATAGAGCGGCAAAAACTCCACGGCCCGATCCGGATCGGTCTCGCGCAACCAGGTAAGGAACTGGCGGCCGACCTCCACTTTATGGGTGATATTCGTTTCTGTTTCCAGCTTTTTAATGGCATTCGTCAGTTTGGTGATCGTATCCGCCTCTTTGCTGGTGACGTAGTTGGCATCGTCGCGCGCTTCGACCGCTTCGCGAATTGCATTCAGCTGTTGGTGCAGCCAACCCAACAGGTCTTCCCGTCCGCCGAGCAGGGAGGTTTTCAACCGTTCCCACTGCTCCTCCCGCACCCATTTGCTCACGGTCGCCTCCGTAACGCCGACTCGCGCGGCAATCTCTTTCTGCGTAATCCCTTTTTCGGATAGATAGAGCGTTTTGGCGAAATCTTTTTTCTGTTGTCTCGACTGCATGTCTCTTTTTTATGCAAAGGAACGGTACTCTGCATCCATCCGAAAAAATCATATAAAGCGTTAATGCTCTTTTTGTTGTGGGCATTCAGGAAGGCGAATTTTGCACAAAAAAGAACCGAATGTCAAAAGCCTATATAGACATCATCGACCGCGAGCGGCGAGAAGCGACGATCCGCCTGTACGGTGCTATCGGCGAGAAGATCGACGGCGACCTTTTCGCCCAGGAACTGGCCTCGCTGGACAACCAGTACGACCTGATCCGTCTGCGGATCAACAGTCCCGGCGGCGATGTGACCCAGGGACTCAGCATCGTGGGGGCCATGTTGTCGATGCAAACGCCGATCCATGTACACGTGGATGGCGTGGCGGCCAGTATGGCCGCCGTGATCGCTGTGTGTGGCGACAAACTCTACATGTACGATTTCGCCCGGCTGATGATCCACGATCCTTATTTCGCCGGGGCAGACGAATTGAGCCCGAAGATGGAGAAGCAGCTGGCACGGACCAAAGAGACCCTAACGCGCATTCTGAGCCGTCGGGGTAAGGACGCTGCCGAGGTGGAGCGACTGATGAGCGAGGAGACTTGGTTCTCGGCCAAGGAGGCAAAAGAGGCCGGCCTGTGCGACGTGATCGTCGGTTCACGCCAAAAGGCACTTATGAATCTCGCACCGGACGAACTCCGCGTGCGCATCGACGAACAACACCAAATCCAAAACAATATGACCAAACTATCTGAAAAAGCCGCCGCTTCGCTCGGCATCAAGGCCGAAGCGCCGGACACCGAGGTCTCTGCGGCTATCGAAACGTTGCATGCGTCGAAAGTAGCTGCTGAAAAAGCCAAAGTCGAAGCCGAAGAGGCACGGACGAAGGCAGAAAAAGAGCTGAACGATTACAAAGCCAGCATCCGGGCAGAGAAGAAAGCCGCATTCGTGGCCCAGCTCGAGGCGGGTGCCAAGTCCGGTAAGATCGACGCAAGCGGAGTCGCCACATTTTCGGCCATGTACGACACAGACCCGGAAAACGCACTCAAAGCATTCGAGGCTATCCCCGAACGTGAACCGGTACACAACCGGCTGTCGTCCAAGAAAGAACAGGACAAAGCCCTTCTGGATGCCTCGTGGGACGAACTCGACAAGGCTGGACGACTGGGCGAATTGAAGACCAAGTATCCGGACGAGTACAAGGCCAAGTTCGACGAACGATTCCACCCGAACGAAGACTAACCGAAAAACAACCAACAAATTATGGCTGAATTACAAGTAGAAATCTGGCAGGATCACCTGGTCGGGGGCATCTTTGCTGCTAATCCGCATATGGATAAATGCGTGAATGCCGACCATTACGTCCTGAAAGGGAAAGTGGTTCACATTCCGCAGGCCGGTGCCGCGCCGAAAGCGGTGAAGAACCGGACCGATCTCCCGGCCAAAGTGGTGCGACGCAAGGACACCGACATTACTTACACGCTGGACGAGATCACCACCGATCCGGTCCATATCCCGGATGCCGATCAGTGCGAGCTCTCGTATGACAAACGCGCCTCGGTGCTGACCGAAACGCAGAATGCCCTCAACGAGCTGGCCGGCGACCTGATGCTGCTCAACTGGGCACCGCCCGCTTCGCGCATCATCCGTACCAGCGGCGAAGCCGTACCGGCACACATGGGGATCGGTTCGCGGCTGAAATTCACGACCAAGGACCTGAAACGGGCTCAGAAACAGTTCAACAGAGACGGTGTTCCGACGGCCGATCGCTACATCATGCTCGATGCCGACATGGAAGACCAGTTCACCGACAGTCTGACCGAGAACCAGGCTCGCGACTTCTCACGGGCATACGACGAGAAGAACGGCGTGATCGGGAAGCTGTACGGCTTTACCTTCCTGTCCCGCGCCTACGTATTGTCGTACCTCGGTATGGGGGCCGTTGAAAAAGCCGAAGAGTTCGCCGCCGCCACCTGTGCCGCTGCGCTCTGCTGGCACAAGGACAGCGTCGAGGGGGCAAAAGGAGAGGTCAAACTGTTCGACGACGAAGGTAATCCGCTCTATTTCGGCGACATCTATTCATTCCTGCTCCGTATGGGCGGCCGCATCCGTCGCGCCGACAACAAAGGCGTGTTGGCCATCGTGCAGGGTGTGCCGTCCGAAGCCTGGGCAACCGGAAAGGCATACAAAGAGGGCGATTTCGTAACCTCCGGCGAACTGCTTTATATCTGTACCGGAGACCACACCGCCTCGGCCGCATTCGAGACCGATGCCGAAAACTGGGAGGTAGTCGAATAGCACTATGGAGACTTGGATAATCTATGTCATTGCGCCGATCGCTGTCGCGATTGTCAGCTGGATACTCGGCAAGAACGGCCGACGGATCGACGAGACCTCCAAACTGGTGGGTATGCAGCAGGAGGAAATCCGACGACTGGATCGCAAGGTCGATCGGCTCGAAGCGAAGCTGGAGGCGAAAGACGATGCACTCGACCGCAAGAGTGCGATTATCCAAGCCGCCTTTTTGTGCCGCATACCTTCGGTCAAATGTCCCGTGCTGATTAAACAGGACGAGTTCAACCAACAGAAATACAACGATGTCAAGAGGATTGAAAAACCGGAATCCGGGGAATATTCGCCAAAGCCCGACCCGGTACAAGGGGGAGACTGCGAGTGCGGACCCGGCATTTAAGACTTTCGAGAGCATGGCTTGGGGCTATCGCGCCATGTTCGTACTGCTCGATACCTACAAACGCCGCCACGGGTGCGATACCCTGCGAAAAATGATCGTCCGTTATGCGCCGCCTGTGGAGAACAACACCGCGGCCTATATCGACACTGTCGCGACACGTTCGCTGGTGGCCCCGGACAGCCCGATCTCCACGGATAACAAAGAGGTTATGGTGCCGATCATAGCTGCGATGTCGTTTGTCGAAAACGGCATTCCGGCCGTGATGGCCGACGTAGAATCCGGGTGGGAATTGTTCATCAAATATCGGCCGTGATGATTCGAGTCATTTTTGTGGGCCTTTTGGTCCTGACCTCCTGCGCACCGCGTATGGCCCGTATCGTCACCGCCTCGCGTGACAGTGCGAGCATCCGCACGGAACGGATTATCGACACGATGCGAACCCAAGCCGACAGTGCGCTGTTGGCTGCGCTGCTCGAATGCGACAGCCTTGGCCGAGTCCGCATCGCCCGGCTGGAGGCCGAGAATGGCCGGCTGATGGCTCAAACGCTGGAACTGGAGGACAATCTGCTCCAGGTACGAGCCCGTGCAGACGTTAGGGAACGCTGGCGAGAGGTCATCCGGTCGGATACCGTGATCGTACGCGAAACGGTGCCGGTTCCCTATCCGGTAGAACGAACGGAATATCGCCTGCGGAGTTGGCAACGCTGGCTCTGCTGGATCGGAGTACTCTACCTGCTCCGGACGCTGCTCAAAATCGCCCTCGGCTGGCGAGGATTGACTATTGGAAAACTATTAAAACTGCTTTAACATGAAGAAAAAAGCGATCGGTCTCACCGAAGAGGGCATTCAAATCGCCGTCCTGCCGGAAGACGGGACCGCGCCGGAAGCGGAAGCATACGCTGCGCTCGGCAAAACCTACAAGGACACGGCCACACTCGAAACGGAGGAGGGCGAGACCGTCTCTTGCGAATGCGAGGAGCTGGACGACCCGGAAGACGAAGTCCAAATTCCCGGCAAAACGACCCTCAAGTTCTCGACCTCCGACCTCGATCCGACGAGTTGCCATCGGGCCCTCGGCGGTACGTTGTCTGAGGACGGCAGCGAATGGGCTGCGCCGGACAGTTTCACGGCAAAAGAGGTCGCCGTGCGTTTCACGACGAAATCGGGACTCTCCGTACAGATCGGCCGGGCCAAAATGTCCACCCGCATCAACTGGGCAATCAAGAAAGACGGCTACGGGCTGCTGGAACACACCCTGACGGTGCTGACGCCGAAAGTGGCCGGGATGCGAAAGATGACCGTCACGGATACGTCCGTCGTGCCGACGGTGCCGAATCCGGAACCAGAGCCCGACGCCGAGACGGAACAGTCTTTTGACAACGAGGACCAATATTAACGGAGGCTGGCAATGAATGAGCAGCAAACGAAGCTGCGGGCCGCCGATGCACTATTGGAAAGAGGGGTGCGAGTGCGAAGCGTGCGCGCACCTCTTTTTTTGCGTCTTTTCGGCCTCCGCAAATGGGATATAGTCTTACGCCAGCCCGTTTTGGCCGATCTGATACGCATCAGCCGGAAGATCGTCGCCATGGGGCTCGATTCGGCCATCTTGGAGGGTGTGACGCTCGAAGGTGCTTTTCGGATCGTCCGGCAACATGGCACTGCGGCACTGCGCGTACTGGCCGTTGTTGCCGCGCCCCGGTGGATACCGGCACGGCTGTATGCGTGGTGGTTGGGTCGGATTCTGACACCGACGCAATTCGCCCAGGCGTGGATGGTCTTCACCCTGACCTCCGGTGCAGCGGATTTTATCAGTACTATCAGATTGATGCTAAAGGCCGACAATCTGAGCCCGACGACCGCGGCGAGTACGCAGGCCGAATAACCGGTCTGCATAGCCCGTGGGGCATCCTGGCGATGCTCGCTGAGAAAACCGGCTGGACGTATCATTATATCATGTATCGGGTCGCGTGGATCAACGTCCGTATGATGCTCGCCGATGCGCCTCAATATATTTCCGGTCGCCGGGACGAACGGACCGAAGAGGCTACGGACGATGATTTACGAGACCTCGCAAACTCTTTGTAAACCCCCATGGCAGACGAAACAGTCGATATACGTTACTTGCTCAATTCGGACGAGTTCGCCCGCGAATCCGCCCGCATCGACGCGGCGATCCGCGGCACCGAACACACCTCTTCGGCCGCCGTATCGCAACTCGACAGCGACTTCCAGCGCCTGACGAAAACGGTCGGCCAGGTGGGAATCGTCACGGCATTAGCTGCTGCCGGACGCGAGGTGTACACCTTTGCGCGTGATTTCAACAGCAAGATGACCGAGGTAGTTACGCTATCGGACGAAGTCGAATCGCATTTGGACGACTACAAGGCCAAGATATTGGCCCTGACCGGTACGGTTCCGATCATGGCCAGAGATGCCGCTTCGGCACTCTATCAGATCGTCAGTGCCGGACACGACGGAGCGGACGGCATGACCATTCTGGAGCAATCGGCCAAAGCCGCCATTGCCGGCGTGTCGGACACAGCCACCGCAGCAGACGGGATTACCTCCATTCTGAACGCTTATCAGAAAGATGCGGCAGAGGCTGGAGCAGTGTCCGACATGATGTTTACCACCGTCCGGCTGGGGAAGACAACGTTCGGCGAACTGGCTGCGTATATTGCCCAGGTAACCCCAACGGCCGCCGCCTATGGTGTCGAGATGGATCAGGTGCTGGCCGCGATCGCTACACTGACGAAGTCGGGGGTTCCGACGGCGCAAGCCGTTACGCGCATCCGACAGGCTATCGTCGCCGGGTCGAAAGTCCTGGGCGACGGCGCTTATTCCGGTCGCACTTTTCAGGAAGCGATGGACTTGATCGCCCAAAAGGCTGACGGGAGTGAATCGAAGCTGCGGGCGCTCGTGCCGGAGATCGAGGCCGTGAACGGCGTACTCGGATTGACCGGAATCAACGCCGAAGCGGCAGCGGCCCATCTCGACGAGATGACTCGTTCGGCCGGGGCGACGGAACGGGCTTTTACCCAACAGATGGCCGATCCGCAACGGCAAATCGACCTGTTGAAAAACAATCTGCTAAAAGCCTTTGCCGAAATCGGCGACGGTGCATTACAACTGGTCGGGAACGTGGCGAGTGTGTTGAACGAAGCATTCGACAACGGCACAGCCAGCGCCCTGATCGCCACCGTAACGACGCTGTCCGTTGCTTATGGTACTTACCGGACCCAGCTGTTGCTGGTTGCAGCCGCCAAGCGTGCCCTGGAGAACACCCGATACGACGAAGAGTCGCGCCAACTGGCAACTTTGCTGACGAAAGAGCAGCAGCGGGCTCTCGGCATTACGAACTTGTCCCGCCTGACCAAAGAACAGTCGGCAGCCGTACGGGAGAAGATCGCCGCCGAGGTACAGGCGATTCGCACCACTGCGCAGCTGGCAGCGGCGGAAAAGGCAGCCGCTTCGCAGTCCTACCAGGCCGCCTTGAAACGGTCGTTAGCTTCCAAGCAAGCGGTCGTCAATGCGGAAGCCGAACTGGCAGCCGCTAAGGCATCCGGAGATGCCGCACGAATCGAAGCGGCCCAGCAGAAGCTGGCCACAGCTCAGCAGGAGCGCCACGAAGCCGCGATTGCCAAAAAATCCGCCGCTCAAACCTACTCCGTCGCACGGACGAAAGCGGCAACGGCAGCTACGGCAGCCAACACCCTGCAAACTCGCGTAGCCGAGGCAACCGACAAGGCAGCCACACGATCAAAAAATCTCTTTACGGTTGCAACGACACGACTGACCCGTGCGTTCAAGTCCTTAAAAGCCGCATTTTTATCCAACCCGATCGGAGCGATCATTACGGTCGTCACTACCGCAGCCGCAGCCATGTCGCTCTTCGGCGACGACACGGAAGAGGCGGCATCCGGCGTATCGGCTCTCAGCGACGCATTGGCCAAGCACCAGGCTGAAATGAGTCGCGAAATAGCCAAGATAGACGAACTGTTCGACGCGCTGCGAAAAGCGGAGAAGGGGACCCAGGAATACGCCGATGCAAAAGATGCGATCCTTCGCGGATACGGATCGTATTTGAATAGCCTCGGCGAAGAGGTACGCCAGTTGAAAGACGTTGAGGGAGCCTACGTAGCTATCAAAAATGCCGCTATCGAGAGTGCTACGGCACGTGCGAAAGCCTCGTTCGTCGAAGACGCCTCGAACCGCGCGGCCGGAGCTATGGGAAAGGCCCTGGAAGGATTGCGTGAAAACGTAACCAAGGCGTACAGCGATGATTTTCTGAAGCAATTTCCGGATCAGGTCAATTCTATCATGGCCGAAGTCACTAAGGCCATGTCGGATACGACGAAATCGAAACGAGATCGGCGGATAGACGTGGGGGAAATACTGGAAAACTACGGACTTCCTTTCCGCACAGTATATCATGGTCTACTTGCCGACAAAAGTTATTTCGATGATTATCTGTCTGCCCTGGACGAACTTTCCGGAGTTAAGCAGATTGCGGACGAAGTTTTTACGGCTACGACCGCATCGGCTACCAGCGATACGGCCGAGCAGGCAGAAACAGTATCGACCCGTGTGGCCACGTTGCGGGCTGAAATCGAGGAGGCACAGGCCGAATTGCAAAAACTCCGGGGTGCCGATTCGACAGCTTCGGAAGCCCAGATCACTCAAGCGGCAACGCGCCTGAAAGCACTGCAAGACCAACTTGAGACTTACACCGGTACTACTTCCAAGCAGACTTCGGAGACACTCAAAAAACAGCAGGAACTGGGACAAGCGATAACGCAGGCAGAGATCGACGCCCAGGCACAACGTATCGCCGCCATGCGCGACGGCAAAGCCAAGCGCCTGGCCGAAATCGACCTCGAATATCGGCAGACGCAGGCCAAAATCGCCAAAGACAAGGCCTCGGCTCAAAGCAAGGGAGCGACCGACAGCCAACTCGAAGCCTATGACTCGCTGGCTGCCGCAGCCGAGCAGAAACGCATCGCCGATCGGGCCAAAATCGAGCAGGAGTATGCTCGACAAACGGCTGAAGAGTATCGCCAGTTGTCCGATGTGTTCCTGACGGAAGAGCAACGAAAAGCAAAAGCGCGCGAAAAAACTTACCAGGATATGCGCGACAAGGCTTGGGAAGATTTGCTGGCGGGCAATATCGACGGGATGCAATATGTCGATTTGAGCATTCGGATAGACGATGCCGAAGCCAAAGCAGAACTTGATGCCGAGGTCGAACGTTATCGTGCCTACCTGGAGGAGAGGACCCGGATCGAAGAGGAGTTCGAGGCTGAAGTCGCCCGTTTACGCAAGTCGAAACCGCATGGAGATGCAGAGGACGAGGTGGAACAGCGGAGGCGTATCCGGGATACCGAACTGCAAGAGTTGGAAGATCGCTTAGGTATCACGAAAGACTCTTTTACCGCCTTTGTCGATTCGTTGATCTATAAGAGTACAGACGAACTCCTCACGCTGATCGAGACCGCTCAGAGCGAACTGAATAAACTGGGAAAGGACGGCGACCCGGCCAAACGTGCCGAACAGCAGAAAAAACTGGACGCCGCCCAGAATGCCCTGAAACGTCGGCAAGGGAACAACAATACCAAAGACGTAACCACTCCATCGTCGGGCACCATCAAAAAATGGGCAGAGTTGCAAAAAGTGTTGAAAGGGGTCTGCGGCGAGTTCGACGAAATCGGCGAGGCAATCGGCGGGACGGCCGGAGAAGCCGTCAAACTGGCTGGAGAGATTGCGACCTGTACGCTGAGCCTGATCGACAGCATCATGACGGCTGCGACGAGTTCTGCGGATGCCGTGGAGAGTACATCGACCGCTGCGACAACAGCTATCAAAGGCGTCGAAAGTGCCTCGGTTATCCTGGCCGTCATCAGCGCCGCACTGCAACTCGCCACCAAGATTGCCCAACTCTTCACGAAAGACCACGAACTGTCGGAAGAGACGATAAAGTCTTATGAGGCTTATATGGATGCCACGGACGACCTAATCGACAAACAGAAAGAACTGCTGGAGGTGATGACGGGCGTGCAGGCGCTGATGGCTTCCGAGGCCGGTGTCGAAGCAATCAAGAAACAGGAAGAGGCGACCCGAAATCTCGGTAAGGCTTATCTCGCATCGAGAGCAAAAAACAAGCATAGTTATGGGTATAAAACCGAGAAGAAACTCCGCGGCTACAAAGATGAAATCGAAGCCGCTGGATTCGACTGGAACCAGTTGCGCGGTTCGGGTCGAATGGAGGGCCTCTTCGACTTGGAGGCCTCGGAGATCGAGCGTTTCAAGCATGAACTACCCGAAGTGTGGGCCAAGCTCGATGAAGATACACGAAAGTATCTCGATACGCTCATCGAGTGTGAGGAAAAAATGAACGAATTAGGCGAAGCGACAGCGGAAGCTCTGACCGGATTCACGCTCGACGATGCCCGCGACGAACTGCTGGATTTTTTGGACGACCTGGACGCCACGTTCGACGATGTCGCCGGGAACTTCCAAACCACCATGATGCACGCCATCAACCGGGTGATCGCTTCCGGATTGGACGGACGACTGAAAAAGTGGTACGAAAACCTCAGTGCAGCCATGGAAGACGGCACGCTGTCCGATTCCGAACGAGAAGCCCTCCGTAAGGAATACGAGGACATCTACCGGGATGCACAAGATCGGCGGAAAGCGGCGTACGAGATGGCTGGTATCGATCCCGCTGTCGCAACGGCCGACGG
>ERZ777305.1601-NODE-1601-length-25141-cov-4.691063_pt1 | contig 25141 bp, 19 predicted proteins | sample MGYA00374965_ERZ777305 | MGnify/ENA primary metagenome ERZ777305 (study PRJEB29328, sample SAMD00013331) | mouse gut metagenome | study: EMG produced TPA metagenomics assembly of the Metagenome analysis of fecal microbiota from mouse which was promoted... | reverse complement strand
TATTATACCTTATTTTTCACCAATTTGCAACAGGTTTGTGCGGTGTTGCCTTAAATATTTTCAACAGTGGAAACTGCGTCGGGTGAGTATAGCCGAGTATCAGAATTTCTCCCTTGACGCCGTGACGGCGCAGCTCGGCGCCCTCAACAGCGGTCGCGGTGCAAAAGGCTCTTATCCCAATTTTATTCAACTCGCGCGCTATCAATACCGCGCCGTGACCGTAAGCATTCGCTTTAACAACGGGCATAAGCTCCGAGCCAACGGGCGAGATACCGCGTAAAAAATCAACGTTTTTCCGCAGGATCTTTGTGTCAATCTCCGCCCAGACGCGAGCCTTTGGCGAACGGAGCGCTCCGTGTATCTTGCCGATCGATGCAGTAACATGCACGGCAAATATTGAGAATATAGCTGACAAAAGCGTTGTCAAAACAAACAGAAGAAGCGTTCTTTTTTCAAAGAAATCCTTTGAAATGATTTTTGAAGCGCCGCGCGAGGCAAGGATCACAGCGGGATGAATAATATATATCCACATCGAGACTTTGCGCAACACGGGCTTTTGCGGCACACTGATCGTTTTCAGAAGAGCGAAAATGAAAAGCATGACGGGTATCAGAAATATATACATACTATCGTGACGGGGAACTTTAAATTGGCGCAGCAAAAAAGCCTCTGCGGTCATTAAAGCTAAGGAAACAATACCGCCCGCCGCGATCTTTTTACGGTCGAATTCGGTGTCGAGTTTTGCGAATTTCGATCCAAGCAGCAGAAACAAAGGAGCAAAAAACAGTCCGTTTCTCGTATACGAAAACACGCCGAAAAGTATATCGTAAAATGTTTTTATTATCGGGTTATTTACGGATAATCCGTAATAACTATCGCCAAAAAGCCCGAGCAAATACAGGACCGCGGCAAAAATAATTGCTTTTTTAAAGGTCGTTTTGTTCAGGAAATAAACGATAATTATACCCAATATGCAGGCGGGAAAGTACCACAGATGATAGAAATAACCGTCAAACATCAGCATTCTGACCGCTTTCATAAACGTAAATTCCTTGAAATATCCCGAAATTATCCCGAACGGAATATACAAGGCAGTTACTGACAAATACATTTCAGAAAGCTTTATAATTGCCCTTCGAGGCTCGTTAAAATTTGTGAACATTCCCGTTACCATAAAGAAAAACGGCACGGCAATACGCGCGAGTATCCTTGTGAGAAAAAAATCCGCGGCGGGGGATATCGTTTCAAGCGGAGCGGTATGTATCGCGATGACCAAGACCGCCGCTATAACACGGAAAATATCAAGCGAGCCGCTTTTTTTGTTACCTTTCATAGTTTCCGCTCCGTTTCGTAATTATAAATCCATCGCGGTTATTACCCGAAACATCAATGATATCTTCGCCATCAAACGAATAATTTCCCGCCGCCAAGTATGATATTTCATATTCATTCCGAAAAACAAGCGGTTCGGTCCAATACGTAAACTGCTTTATATATTCGATATATTCCTCAAGTACAAAGTCGTTTTTTTCAATGATCTCCGCGTGAGGCGCTCCGACATATCTGAAGTGCCATGGCTCATAGGCGATTTTCGTGATATGCTCCTTGCCAAAAGGGTATCGCAGTATAAAGCCGTATTTTGCTGCAATCGCTTTGAACTTGCCGCATATACCATCATTGGGAAATTCGGGACGGATAAAATCTATATGCTGACGGGTTACTCCCAGATCTATCGCAAGTCCCGTCTGATGTTCGCTGTGCTCAGGTTTGGCAACGTATTTTTCGGTAAATTCCATCCCGCTTTCATTAAGGCTGTCATCCCATATTTTTTGTTGCTCCGTCAAAGAACGGTATCCGCTTACCGGAGTGATCTCCGACCATCCGTTAATTTCTGTCATTGCCGTTTCAAGGTGTAGTGCCGCAGTATACCTCAATGTGATATCGGAACCGTTCACGGCTTTGAGACCGGGAATTGCATTTTCATGAATGAGTATATCTTCATTTACCAATATCAGATTTCCTTTATAAATACCGTCTTTTGTTAAATATATTCTGCTCATATCCGCTCAGCCGCCTTATCTATTATCATCTCTATCACCTGCGCGAACGAATATCCCGCCGCTTTCATCATTGACGGAAAACGGCTGTGTTCGGTAAACCCCGGAATAGTGTTTACTTCGTTGAAAACGATCTCGCCGTCCTCGGATAAAAACATATCAACTCTTGCAAATCCGCGGCACCCCAAAGTCCTGTAAACGGTCTTTGCCGTTTCTTTTATGCGGTTTGAGAGTTCCGCGGAAACGGGCGCGGGACATAATATCCGCGAGCTCTTGGGTGTGTATTTTTCGGTATAATCGAAAAAGCTGTCCGCCAATATAATTTGGTCAACTTCGCCGATTATAAGCTCATTGGTCCCAATAATTGCGCAGCCGACTTCGGTGCCTTTGATCTCCCCCTCGATTATAATTTCATTATCGAATTTAAATGCCTTTTCCGCCGCCTTTATCAATTCGCCGATATCGGAAACTCTTGATATCCCGCACGACGAGCCTCCACGAAGCGGTTTTACATATACCGGCAAGTCAATCGCTCTTTCAACTTGATTGGGCTTGATTTTTGCCAAATCGGTATATGTGATCGCTTCCGGAACAGCGATCCCCGCTGTTGACACCAATTTGTGCGCTCTGTCCTTGTCCATGCAGACCGCCGACGGGAGCACTCCGCAGCCGCATATCGGGATACCCGCAAGCTCGAGCAGTCCTTGCAGTGTTCCGTCCTCACCGCCCATTCCGTGCATTACGGGAAAAGCTGTGTCGATATGTATTTTCAGCTTGTCCGGGATAAGGCACTGCGATTTTCTGTCGGGTGAAATCACCGCCTTTACAAGATAATCGCTCAGCTCGTCCGCGGAAGCACCTTTGAAAAAGGTATCGTGAAATACGTCCATATCACCCGAAAAATAGAACCATTCGCCCTCCTTGGATATCCAGACCGGAACGGCGTTGTACCCGCTCGGCAAATTGTTTAGCACCGCTTCCGCGGAGTGCAGGGATATTTCGTGCTCCGAGGATGTTCCCCCGAAAATTACCGCAATGTTTTTGTTCACTTTTGTCTTCCCCCTATTTATTAAGACTTCAATCCTTTTCTTTTATTATAATTAAACCTTTTCAATAATGTTTTTGTTTTTACTTGCGATAATCTGATGAGTTTATTATAAATTCTTACAATTTTATGACATTAAAGCAATCACAGTCTTTAAAATAGCCCATTTATTATCATGCGTTCAGGCAAGACATGTGCGTCGGGATATTGAATATGCTCTGAGTTGTAATCACGGGCGGCGCGGTTTTGCGCCATTTCAGAATATTGCCGTAACCGGAACATAATTGCATATCACGGTTTGCTCTCTGTCCCATACGGTTTTATACATAAAATAAAAATTGCACACAAGTGTGCTTTCTGTGCAGAAATATTTTTTGTATACATATTGCTTTTTTTAAGGATTTATGGTATGATTATATAGAAATAGGATAAAATTCGAGTATCGTAAAATATATACCCTCTAATTTCGAATGTTATCCCATAATAATAACATAACGAGGGAGTAGAAAAAATGCCCAAAAAGACAGATATCAACAAGATAATGATCATCGGCTCGGGACCAATAATAATCGGTCAGGCGTGCGAGTTCGACTATTCGGGAACACAAGCGTGCAAGGCGCTGAAAAAGCTGGGTTACGAGATAGTCCTCGTAAATTCCAACCCCGCGACTATCATGACCGACCCCGACGTCGCGGACATCACTTATATCGAACCATTGAACGTTTCTCGTCTTACACAGATAATCGAAAAGGAGCGCCCCGACGCGCTGCTGCCCAATCTCGGCGGACAGAGCGGTCTGAACCTCTGCTCGGAGCTTGCCGAGGAGGGTGTTCTTGAGAAGTACGGCGTTAAGGTCATCGGCGTTCAGGTAGATGCGATAGAGCGCGGCGAGGATCGTATCGAATTCAAGCACACTATGGAAAAGCTCGGGATCGAAATGCCGCGCAGCGAGGTAGCGTACACCGTTGACGAGGCGCTTGCCATTGCTGACAAGCTTCACTACCCCGTGGTTCTCCGTCCCGCGTATACTATGGGCGGCGCAGGCGGTGGACTGGTATACAACGTCGACGAGCTTAAAGTTGTCTGCGCGAGAGGACTTCAGGTTTCTCTTGTCGGACAGGTTCTTGTCGAAGAGTCCATTGCGGGCTGGGAGGAGCTTGAGCTTGAAGTCGTTCGCGACGCGGAAAACAACGTTATCACAGTCTGCTTTATCGAGAACATCGACCCTATCGGCGTTCACACGGGCGACAGCTTCTGCTCCGCGCCCATGCTCACGATAAGCGAGGACGTTCAGAAGAAATTACAGGAATATTCGTACAGCATTGTAAAGGCTATCGAGGTTATCGGCGGCTGTAACTGTCAGTTCGCGCACGACCCCGTTTCGGGAAGGATTGTCGTTATCGAGATCAACCCGCGCACCTCGCGTTCGTCCGCTCTGGCTTCAAAGGCTACGGGTTTCCCGATCGCGCTGGTTTCGGCAATGCTCGCGTGCGGTCTTACCCTTAAAGAAATTCCCTGTGGCAAGTACGGAACGCTGGACAAGTATGTTCCCGACGGCGATTATGTTGTAATCAAGTTTGCGCGGTGGGCATTCGAGAAGTTCAAGGGCGCTTCGGACAAGCTCGGCACGCAGATGCGCGCTGTCGGCGAGGTAATGTCAATAGGCAAGACCTACAAGGAAGCGTTTCAGAAAGCTATCCGTTCCCTTGAAACGGGACGTTATGGCTTGGGTTATGCAAAGGATTTTCACGAGCTTAGCAAGGAGGAACTGCTGTCGAAGCTTACCTATCCGTCCTCCGAGCGGCAATTCATCATTTACGAAGCTCTGCGTAAGGGCGTTACGACAGACGAGATATTCAACCTCACCAAGATAAAGCATTGGTTCTTGGAGCAGATGTTGGAGCTTATTAAAGAAGAGGAATCTCTTGCGGCGGCAAAGGGCAAGGTTCCCGAAAAGGACGTTTTGAAGCAGGCTAAGCGCGACGGCTTCTCCGACCGCTACCTCTCGAAGCTGCTTGAGGTTCCCGAGGCGGATATCCGCGAAAAGCGCAGAGAATATGGCATTAACGAGGCTTGGGAGGGCGTTCACGTAAGCGGCACGGAGAACGCGGCCTACTATTACTCCACCTACAACCTTGACGAGGACAAAAGTCCCGTTAATACGGACAAACCTAAAATTATGATACTCGGCGGCGGTCCGAACAGAATAGGGCAGGGTATCGAGTTCGACTACTGCTGCGTTCACGCGGCGCTGGCGCTGAAATCGCTCGGCTTCGAGTCGATAATCGTCAACTGCAACCCCGAGACCGTTTCCACCGACTACGACACCTCGGACAAGCTCTATTTCGAGCCGTTGACGCTGGAGGACGTTCTTTCTATACATGAAAAGGAAAAGCCCGTCGGCGTTATCGCGCAGTTCGGCGGTCAGACTCCTCTCAATCTCGCGGCGGAGCTTAAAAAGAACGGCGTGAATATCCTCGGCACTACTCCCGAGACCATTGACCTCGCGGAGGATCGCGATCATTTCCGCGCTATGATGGAGCGTCTGGAAATCCCCATGCCCGAGAGCGGAATGGCTGTTACGGTCGACGATGCGCTCGAGATCGCGAACCGTATCGGCTACCCCGTAATGGTTCGCCCGTCCTACGTTCTAGGCGGACGCGGAATGGAGATAGTTCACGACGATGAGATGATGCGCGTTTATATGAGCGCGGCTGCCGGCGTTACTCCCGACCGTCCGATACTCATCGACAGGTTCCTTAACCACGCGACCGAGTGCGAGGCGGACGCTATCTCCGACGGCACTCATTGCTTCGTACCCGCGGTCATGGAGCATATCGAGCTTGCAGGCGTTCACAGCGGTGATTCCGCGTGCATTCTCCCCGCAAAAAATCTCTCTGGCAAGCATATCGCGACTATCAAGGAGTACACGCGCAAGATAGCCGTGGAAATGGGCGTTGTGGGGCTTATGAATATGCAGTACGCTATCGAGGGCGACACCGTATATGTTCTCGAGGCTAACCCGCGCGCTTCCCGTACCGTGCCGCTCGTTTCCAAGGTCTGTGATATCAATATGGTCAAAGTCGCGACTGAGATAATGACCGCGCAGTTCACGAAAAAACCTTCTCCCGTACCCGAGCTTCACGACCGCGTTATCCCGCATTACGGCGTAAAAGAGGCAGTGTTCCCGTTTAATATGTTCCAGGAGGTAGATCCTATTTTGGGTCCCGAAATGCGCTCCACGGGTGAGGTTCTGGGTATTTCCCCGAGCTTCGGCGAAGCGTATTACAAAGCTCAGGAGGCGACCCAGACAAGACTTCCAATGGAGGGCACGGTGCTGCTTTCCGTCTGCGACCGCGACAAGCCCGAGCTTATTGACATTGCAAAGGCATTCGAGAAGCTTGGCTTCAAGATACTGTCCACGGGCAAGAGCTACGAGCTTATTACCCAAGCGGGCATTGCCGCGGAGAAGGTTCTCAAGCTTTACGAGGGCAGACCGAACATCACCGACAAGATCGCGAACGGCGAGATACAGCTTATAATAAACACTCCCGCGGGCAAGACCAGCGCGAACGACGACAGCTATATCCGCAAGTCCGCGATAAAGCACCGCGTTCCGTACATCACCACCATGGCTGCCGCAAAGGCGAGCGCGGAAGGTATCGCGGCTATCAAGAACAACTCGCATCTCGGCGTTAAGTCGCTTCAGGAGTTCCACGCGGAGATAAAGTAAAAATAAAGTTAAAGAAAAACCGGGAGGATATCCTCTCGGTTTTTTATTTTATTAGCTTGTTATCAGAGCTTGGAGATGTATCTGAACGCCGTGTCGGTGCTCCAGAAGAACATATCGTCGTGAAAGCGTTCTTTCAGACCGCAGCGCTCTATCATTGACATAACGGGAGGCTGAACACAGGAGAAGTAAACCATGATACCGCTTGCGATAAGCCGCTCGCAGTACTCATGCAGCGCCTCTACGCCCGAGATATCCGCGACGGTGACTCCGCGCATTGAGAATATCACGTTGTAGTTCTCGCCGAGCGCGGATATTTTCTCCTCAAGCTTTGCACAGGTGCCGAAGTAGAGGGGTCCGGATATGTACACAACACAGGTGTATTTCAGTTTTTTGGGATCTATCTCTGGATCGTCAAGCCTGTGCGGGTCTACCTCCGCGACGGTGACCTGCATGTCCGAGACCTTGACCACGAACATTATTATCGAGAACGCAACGCCGATAACTATCGCGATTGTCAGGTCGAATACCACAGTCGCGATCATTGTGATAAGGAATTGCAGAATGGCGGTCTTGATCTTCTTGCCGAAAATGGACTTTATCGAAGTCCAGTCGTTCATTCTCCAAGCCGTAACTATAAGAACGCCTGCCAGCGCCGAAAGCGGTATCATCGACATAACGCCGCCGAGCACAAACATCGAAAGCAGCAGTATCGCAGAGTGAACTATTGAAGTCATTCTCGTCTGTCCGCCCGACTTTATCGCGACGCTTGTACGCGCTATCGCCGCGGTCGCGGGTACGCCGCCGAAAAAAGGAAGTATCATATTTCCGATACCCTGCGCGGCAAGCTCGACGTTCGCGTTGAGCTTTTCGTTCTTCATTCTGCCCGCCGAAGCGCCGCACAGCAGCGATTCGATAAGCCCGAGCGCCGCTATCGATACGGCGGGGATTATCAGCCCCTTGACAGTGTTCCAGTCCGCAAACGCCGAGAGGCTCAGTCGGTCGTCCAGAAATACCGTTTTGGGTATCTCGCCTACAACGGGGACCTCAAACTTAAATATCATATTTGCGGCAGTCGTGAGCACTATCGCCGCAAGAGAGCTTGGAAAATATTGGTTTATCTTCTTCGGATACAGAAACATAAACACAATTACAGCCGCGCCTATTATCAGCCCCGTGAGGTTTACGTGCTGTTCGAGTTTGAAGTAGCTTCCAATCTTTTCGAGTGTAGTCATGCCCTCCGAGGTAAGCCCCGAGAGATTGTTGACCTGTCCGAGCGCTATCGTTATCGCAATTCCGCTCGTAAATCCAGTGATGACGGGCATAGGCAGGTACGACACCAGTCCGCCGAGTTTGAATATTCCCGCCACGAGCAGCAGCGCTCCCGCGATAAAGCTCGCAACAAACACGCCCTGTATACCGTACTGAGCAACAAGCGACGCAAGAATGGCGGTCATTGCACCCGTCGGTCCGCTTATCTGATACGAAGCGCCCGCCAAACCGCCTATTATCAGTCCCGCAAACACCGCGGTGATAAGTCCCGAAGCCGCCGTCGCTCCCGAGCTTACGCCGAATGCCAGCGCAAGCGGCAGAGCCACCGCCGCGACGGTCACGCCGGCGAGCGTGTCCTTGCCGAATTTCTTGGCGTTGTAGCCCTTGAATTCGTTCCCGATTATCTTTGCGTATTCCTTTATCAGCATAACAAAAATCTTCTTCCGTATTATTTTATGAACACATCACAACTCCTATTTTACGCCTTTATCCGCGTAAAGTCAAGTAGAATTACTCTGCACTTTAACATTGGTTTTTGTTGGAATTAACCAATTTGGGATGGTATTATCCATTGACAATTTTTGGTATGGGTGATATAATTAAAATGTAATAGGAATTTATAGGAAAGGAGCCTAAAATATGAAAGCAATAACATTGGGCAGCACGGGAATAACCACACCGCAGAACGCTTTCGGCGCACTGCCCGTCCAGAGAACGGACAAGCAGAAGGCGGTGAAGCTGCTGCAAAGAGCATATGAGGGCGGTATTACGTTCTTTGATACCGCAAGAGCATACTCCGACAGCGAGGAGAAGATAGGAGAGGCGCTGTCCGACGTGCGGAAGAACATTTTCATCGCCACGAAGACTATGGCGCAGAACACCGAGCAGATGAAGTCACAGCTCGAAATGTCACTGAAAACGCTCAAGACCGATTATATAGACATTTATCAGTTCCACTGTGCGGGACAGTGTTTCAGACCCGATGACGGCACGGGAATGTACGAGCTTATGGAGGACTTTAAACGGCAGGGAATGATACGTCATATTGGTATCACCGCACACAAGATAGGAATTGCCGAGGAGAGCATAGAGTCCGGGCTATATGAAACGTTACAGTTCCCGTTCAGCTATTTGTCATCCGAACGCGAGCTTTCGCTTGCCGACAAGTGCCGTGAGAAGAATATGGGATTTATCGCGATGAAAGCGCTCGCCGGCGGAATGATAACGAATTCGAGAGTTGCCTGTGCGTTTATCGGTCAATACGATAACGTTCTCCCGATATGGGGAATACAGCGTGAAAACGAGCTTGAGGAATGGCTCGCGTTTATGAACGATACTCCCGAAATGACCGACGGTATCAAAGCGGAGATCGAGCGCGACAAGCAGCAGCTCGGCGGTAACTTCTGCCGCGGCTGCGGCTACTGTATGCCGTGCCCTATGGGAATACAGATAAACAACTGCGCGAGAATGTCGCTTATGCTCCGCCGCGCACCGTCCAATCGATGGCTCTCGGAGGAATGGCAGAGCAATATGAAGCAGATAGAGAGCTGCATAAACTGCGGTCATTGCAAGTCAAAATGCCCCTATGAGCTGGACACTCCCGCGCTGCTCAAGGAGAATTACGCGGATTATGTCAGGGTTCTTGCGGGCGAGGTCGACGTCAGAACATAACGAATACTGTCAAAGTCCGAGGCGCACATCTCGGACTTTTTGTGAATATCAAAAAAATGTTTAACGTCATTATTTCCCATAAATCTTCCTACTTTGTTAATTTAGTACTTGAATTTTTCATCGGAAAAGTATATAATAAGAATGGACTGTTGTGTATAGGAGAAAAAATATGTTTGATGGATTTATAAAAGTTGCGGCGGCGACACCCGAAATTCGTGTCGCCGATTGTGAATACAATGCGGATAAGGTGATCGCTCTGATCACCGAAGCGAAAATGCAATCGGTAAAGCTGCTGGTGTTCCCCGAGCTGTGCGTTACGGGATACTGCTGTCACGATCTGTTCTATCAGCCTACGTTGCTGAACGGCGCACTGGAGCAGCTCTCGCGTATAGTCAGATCTTCCGAGGGAACGGATATGCTTATAGCGGTCGGCTGCCCGCTCGTGTTTAATGGCGAATTGTATAATTGCGCGGTAATTATACAGAACGGAGATGTATTGGGCGTAATTCCCAAAAAATTTCTTCCTAATTACAATGAATTCTACGAGGCAAGGCAGTTTACGAGCGCTCCCGACGGTGAATTTAATATACGACTTTTTGACAAGACCGTACCATTTGGACTGAATTTGCTGTTTGAGTGCAAAGAACTTCCCGAGCTGACGTTCGCTGCCGAGATATGCGAAGATCTATGGTCACCCGCTCCGCCGTCAATAGAGCTTGCTCTGGGCGGCGCGACGGTGATCGCTAATCTCTCCGCAAGCAACGAGACTATCGGCAAAGAGGCTTACCGCAAGGCGCTGATCACGGGACAGTCCGCGCGGCTGATCTGCGGCTATATTTTCGCAAGCGCAGGCGAGGGCGAGTCCACGCAGGATTTGGTTTTCGGCGGACACCGCATGATTGCCGAGAACGGTACGGCGCTTGCTGACAGCTGCCTGTATACCACGGGCTTGACGATAAGCGAGATCGACATTCAGCGGCTCGTTACGGAACGCCGCCGCAACACAAGCTTCAAATGCGGGACGGAGCCGAAAATGCGAAGAATTTCCTTTTCAATGCGACCCGAGCGTACCGTGCTCACGCGTAACGTCGAGGCTATGCCGTTTGTGCCGCAGTCCGCCTCGGAAAAGGATAAGCGATGCTCGGATATTCTGCAAATGCAGGCACACGGGCTCGCCGCGCGAATTCGCCACACGCACTGCAAAACCCTTGTTATCGGCATCTCGGGCGGTCTGGACTCTTGTCTGGCGCTGCTCGTCAGCATCGAGGCTATGAAGCTGCTGAAACGTCCGGCAAGAGAAATTATCGCAGTAACTATGCCCTGTTTCGGAACTACAAAGCGAACTAAATCCAATGCCGAGATGCTTTGCCAAATTCTGGGAACAACACTCCGCACTATCAACATCTCTGATAGCGTTCTTCAGCATTTTAAAGATATTGCGCATGATGAAAACGACCACAATGTAACATATGAAAACGGTCAGGCTCGCGAGCGCACACAGGTGCTTATGGATATCGCGAATGAGGAAAACGGCTTGGTTATCGGCACGGGAGACCTCTCCGAGCTTGCGCTCGGCTGGGCGACCTACAACGGCGACCATATGAGCATGTACGGCGTGAACGCGTCCGTACCGAAAACGCTGGTGCGCCATATCGTGTACTATTACGCTCAGACGGTTTCCGATCCCGCATTGCGTGATGTGCTGACCGATATATTCAACACTCCCGTCAGCCCCGAGCTTCTACCCTCAAAGGATGGCGAAATCTCGCAGATAACGGAGGATCTGGTTGGACCATATGAGTTGCACGACTTCTTCCTGTATAACGGAATACGCTGGGGCTTCCCTCCGAAAAAGGTATACCGTCTCGCGCAGTATGCTCTTGGACAGAGCTATGACGCGGGCACGATACTGAAATGGCTGAAAACGTTTTACCGCCGCTTTTTTGCGCAGCAGTTCAAGCGGAGCTGCCTGCCCGACGGCGTAAAGGTGGGCTCGGTATCGCTGTCGCCGCGCGGCGACTGGAGAATGCCGAGCGACGCGTCGTCAGCCCTCTGGCTGAAACAAATTGACGAGTTATAAGGGCTTCCAAAAATCCAACAGGAGATGACCCGAATGAAATACAGGATCAAGAAAAAGCTTATACACTTCTATACAAGCGGCAACGTCGCCGAGGATTTTGTCGCGTCGCGCCGCAAAAAGGTCTCCGTAATGCGTAAAATTATCCGCGCCTGCTTTTATCTGCACTGCGCGGCGGCACTGCTGTGCATCGGGCTGTCGATCCTGCTCGGTTCGGGGCTTGAGGTCGTGCTGATAACCCTCTTTACGGTCGGTGCGGCATGGCTGGCACTGTTCGCCGTTGGAGATACCCGCACAATGAAAGCCGTGCTGATAATCGCAGACCTTGTGTTCACAGCAGCGAGCTTTGCCATTGGCGCGTTTGCAGCGCATAAGGCGGCATTCATAAGCAGCGGTGTGATAATGCTGCTGTCAGGAATTGCTGCCGCGGTATCGTATTTTACATCGATCTGTAAGGACTACCTGGAGGGTTATTCGCCGCGGCTGATAAGGCGCGACGATTACACTTTGCTGCACAGCTTTGCTCCCGAGACGAGCGAAAAGATCATACCCTCCCGCGACGAGGAGCTGCCGCCTCTGCCTCCGCTCACAAGCGAAATGCGCGAGCTTGCCAAGCAGCTAAAGGACATACTTTGCACGGTTCCCGAAAAAGAGCCCGAGGAGGAGATAATCGAGGAGATAGAGCAGTCGATTCATGAGCACGAAAACGAACAAAAAGATGCGATTGAAAATGCCTGATAATTTACTGCTTTTCGAAACATTTTTTAACTGCTTTTCAATGAAAAAATTTCTAAAAACACCTCAGAAAATTTCTATACGGAGACAGAAATGAGCACAAAAAAGCTCGCGCTGACAGCGCTTTTTATATGCTTTGCCGGAGCGCTTTCCGCGCTTGAATCCATACTGCCGATAGTTCCAGTCAATGGGATACGCGTGGGGTTAGGCAACATCGTGACCCTTTTTATTCTGTACATAGGCGGGAAATGGCGGGGCGCGGATGCGCTCACGGTGGCGGTGCTTAGGTGCTTTTTCGCAGCGCTGATCACGGGTTCTCTGACAAACGCTTTGTACGGGCTTACGGGAGGTATTCTCGCGTGCGGAGCAATGATGACGGCACAGCGGATATTCCCGAAAACGGAGGGGGAAATGCGCTTTGATACGCGGTTTTTGCCATTTACCGGCGTGTGCGGCGCGGTGTTCCACATCGCGGGACAACTGCTCGCCGCGGTGCTGATTTACGGCACAAAATACGTCCTCGCGTACACTCCGATACTGCTGACCAGCGCTGTGATCGGTGGGACTTTCACGGGACTATGTACTATGCTGCTGTTGAAAAAGCTCCCTCAAAAGCTGTTAGACGGAATTCGAGAGCAGTAATAATTGGTAATACTGCATAAAATACACGGAGGAAACCGATATGAAATTATTGCTTATTGACGGCAACAGCATAATGAATCGTGCCTATTACGGCATACGGCTGCTTACCAACAAAAAGGGCGTTCCGACAAACGCGCTGACCGGCTTTCTGAACATATACTCCAAGCTCATTAAAGAGGAAAAGCCCGACAGGATTGCGGCGGCGTTCGACCTTAAAGCGCCGACGTTCCGCCACAAAATGTACGCCGACTACAAGGGAACGCGCCACGCTATGCCTGACGAGCTCGTCGTACAGATGCCGCTTATCAAGGACATTCTGCGCAATCTCGGAATTTCCGTGCTGGAAGTCGAGGGCTACGAGGCGGACGATATTATCGGTACGCTGTCACGCGCGGCTGCCGAGCAGGGCGCGGACTGCGTGATCAGCACCGGAGACCGCGACAGCTTTCAGCTTGTCAACGAGCATGTAACGGTACGGCTTGCGGCTAATAAAGAGGATATTTATTACACACCCGAGAAAATAAACGAGGTTTACGGGGTAACACCGCGCGAAATGCTCGAGGTCAAGGCGCTTATGGGTGACAGCTCCGACAATATCCCCGGCGTTAAGGGCATCGGTGAAAAGACCGCTCTTTCTTTGATACAGAAGCACCATTCCGTGCAATATATTTTCGACAATCTTGCAGAAATTGACGTTGCAAAAGGCACGCGAACTAAACTTGAAAGCGGCAGAGAAAGCGCCGAGCTTTCCCGTCAGCTTGGCGAGATTTGTTTAAAAGCACCCGTTTCCGAGAATATGAACGACTACATTTTCGGTGAAGGTGATAAATCCGCGGCAGTCGGAATCTTGCAGGAGCTTGAAATGAATACTGCGATCAAGAAGCTTAACTTAGGGGGAATAACGGCAAAGGACGTAACGCTCTTCATACCCGTAAAAGCCTCCGAAGAGCCTGCCGTTAAGTCAAATATCACGCCTGATACCGTCGAATATGAAAAGGATGCGCTGACCGTTCTGCTGATTAGCAACGAGATTGCTGTATTCCAAGGCGCGGAGAGGCTTGACTGCGATCTGAAAACGATCCTCGAGAGTGACCTTCCCAAGCATACCGACAACGCCAAGACAATCTTCGCAAAGTGCATAAATGCAGGAATTGATATGAAAAATGTCATATTCGACACTACGTTAGCGGCGTATCTGCTTAATGTAAATGCCGCGGACTACGATACAGAAAGGCTTTGCGGCGAGTACAAGACGGAATTCGCGCAGAACGATCCGCAAACGACTGCCGATCAGCTCAACCGTGCGCTTTTCAAGGAAATATGCACACAAGGTATGCTAAAGGTTTTGCAGGATATTGAGATTCCGCTCGCAGAGGTTCTTTCGTCAATGGAGCACGAGGGCATAGCGCTTGATGTTGACGCTCTGCACAAATTTGGTGAAGAAATTCAACCGAAAATTATTGAAATCGAGCAAACCATTCATGATCTCGCAGGACATAAATTTAATGTCGGAAGTCCCAAACAGCTCTCTGTGGTGCTGTTTGAGGAACTTCAACTTCCCGCGGGCAAGAAGCGCAAAACGGGATATTCAACCGATAGCGATACCCTAGAGGCGCTAATCAATAAAGACCCGATCATTAAGCCGATTCTTGAGTACCGCAAGCTGACAAAATTGTACAACACCTACGTCAAAGGGCTTGAGAATACGGTTTCCGAAAACGGGCGAATGTACACGACCTTCAAGCAAACCGAGACCAGAACGGGCAGGATCAGTTCAGCAGAACCAAATATCCAGAATATACCTGTCCGAACGGAGATTGGGAGGAACTTACGCAAATTCTTCACTGCCTCTGATAAAAAAGTGCTCTGTGATGCAGATTACAGTCAGATTGAGTTGCGCGTTCTCGCAGCGCTCGCGGGCGACAAGGTCATGATAGAGACGTTCAAAGAAGGCCGCGATATTCATGCGGAGACCGCCGCAAGCGTGTTCCGCCGCGCTTCAGAAGAGGTCGACTCCGATTTGCGCCGCAAGGCAAAAGCAGTCAATTTCGGTATTGTATATGGTATCGGAGCATTCTCCCTCGCAAAGGACATTGGCTCAACGCTTAACGAAGCAAAACAATATATTGACGATTATCTGGCTCATTTCTCAGGTGTACGTCAATATATGGATACCAATACCAAGTCTGCAGAAACAGATGGTTACGCGGTAACGATGTTTGGACGTCGGCGCTTTATCCCCGAGATTTTATCCGCCAACAAAACCGTAAAGGCACTCGGAAAGCGCATTGCCATGAACACGCCGATACAAGGAACAGCTGCCGATATTATCAAGATCGCGATGATCAGAGTATATAACCGCCTGAAACGTGAGCTCCCCGAAGCGAAGCTAATCCTTCAAGTACACGATGAACTGATTGTTGAAGCTCCCGAAACGGTATCACAAAAGGCTTTGTCGATATTGCAGGAGGAAATGCAGAACGCCGTGCAGCTTGCTGTGCCCCTGCCTGTCGACGCTAAAATTGGTAAGACTTGGTATGATGTTCACTGATTTGCGATACCCATTGAAATTTTGCCGGAGGTTATCACTAGTTGTATAAATATGAAACCCATTTACACACCGCCGAGGGCAGCGCCTGCGCGACAACTTCCGCAGTCGATATGGTTAAAGCACATAAGGAAGCTGGATATGACGGTATTTTTATCACTGATCATTTCTTTAATGGCAACTCGGCTGTGCCCCGCGAACTGCCTTGGGCTGATAGGATAGAGTTGTACTGCAAGGGCTATGAACACGCTATGGAAGAGGGCGCAAAGGTCGGTATGGCGGTTTTTTTCGGGGTGGAATTTACGGTTCAGGGCGCGGATTTTCTGCTTTATGGAATTGATAAAAACTGGCTGATGGAACACGAGTTTTACCTTACAGTTGGAGATGAGCGTGCATTATTTCGTCTTGTCCACGAGGACGGCGGTTTTATCGTACATGCTCACCCATTCCGTGATTATCCGTATATCCCGCATATCAGTCTGTATCCGCACGATATTGACGCCGTTGAATGGGTAAACGCAAGCCACGGAAAGAACAGCGTGTTTAACGATCACGCCAAGCAATACGCAGAGATGTTCAATTTGACTGTGACAGGCGGATCGGACACGCACTCGTCGGATCGAATGTATGGGGGAGGAATTCTCGTTCCCGAAATGATCAACTGTCCCGAGGACTATCTGCGGCAGCTTAAAAACGGCTCAGTTGTGCCGATCGAACCAAATTGAAAGGTGAAAAAATGAACAAAGAATTCAGCTTGGCCAAGCGCGAAAACAATCCGCGACGCGACTTTATTATTGTAAATAAATTCCAGTCTAAGCACTTTCCCTCTGATCCACAGCAAACGGCATTACATTGCAATTTTCTCGGTCAGGAGATTGTCAGGAGATGTCCGCAGGGCAATTGTTTGGCAATAATTTTTTCGGAAACGGCAGTCGGTATCGGCGCTCTTGCGGCTAAAGAATTAGGCTCGCGGTGTTTTCTGCTCAGCACGACGCGCGAGGAGCTGCCCGGATATTTTGAGAGATTATCATTTGAAGAAACGCATAGCCATGCGCCGTTGCATACATTATGCATACGTCCCGAGATTGATTTCGGAAGCTTTTCCCATGTGTTTCTGATTGATGATGAGTTCACTACGGGAAATACCGCTATCTCACTTTACAAAGAGATTTCGGAAAAGTGCAGCTGTCCGTTCACAGCGGTGGCGTTTATAGCGAGCCTCGAGAGCTGCAAACGGTTTGAGGAAAACGGCATCAATGTAATTGCTGAGGAGAAGTTCAACGAAGCAAGCCTCGCACAATCTCAACGAAAATTTGATGACGATTTCGTTATAACCGACAAAAATCCCGACTATGATATATCTTTAAATTCGATTTTTGATATCCGTCTTGGGGTCAATTGCGGGGATTATTTTGACGAGTGCAAGCGGCTTTGCAATGTGATTTTGGAACAATTGCACGAGCCGATATCCGCAGCGTGCTCAATTGAGATTATTGGCACGGAAGAGCTTTGTCTGCCGCCCATCATGATAGGGCTATTCCTCTGCGAAAAGGGGTTAACCGTGCGGGTTCACGGGGTCACGCGCAGTCCTATGCTGCCATCAGCGGAGGTTGATTATCCGATTCGGGAACGTGCCGCGCTGATAAGCTTATATAATCCCGAACGTAAAGTTTACATATATAATCGTTTTTTCAGCGATCTTACTATTGTAATAACAGACGCAGACTATCCGGATAATCATGCGGTATCACGGCTTTGCGGAGCCTGCGGTGGAAAACAAGTCGCGTTGGTACGGTGGCGCGGACATTCAATGCGTACTTCGCTTAAAAGCGCGGATTGCCAGCTGCTGCTCAAGGATATTACGGGAAAAATCAAACCAATGCCTCCATGCGAACGCGAACTGTTAATTCGCAAAGGCGTACATTATTGCGAATTACTGCCTGCGGAACACCAACCCTCCGAAACCTATTTGCAGCAGTATAATGCGGGCTTGCGAACATGGGGACGTCAGACCGCAGAGTCTGTACGCGCGGTCGCCGAAAATATACTGGCGGCTAAGGGTGAAAACGTTGTCATAGTGTCGCTCGCTCGGGCGGGAACACCTGTCGGAGTACTGATAAAGCGTTATCTGAAGCAGTCTCACGACGTTGATTGCGCTCATTATTCAATTTCGATAATTCGCGGACGCGGAATTGACCGTAACGCTATGCGATATATTTTAGCGCGGCATTCACCCGAAAATATCCAATTTGTGGACGGCTGGACGGGTAAGGGGGCGATAACACGGCAGTTAAACGAGGCGCTTACGGAGTTTCCCGAGGTGGACGGTCGACTTGCAGTACTTGCCGATCCCGCTGGGGTATGCGAAATTTACGGTACACGCAACGATATTTTCATTCCGTGCTCGTGCCTGAACAGTGTGGTTTCGGGATTGTTTTCGCGCACTGTGCTGCGCTCCGATCTGATTTCGGACAGCGATTTTCACGGTGCGGCATATTTTGAAGATCTGGAAGGCTCTGACAAGACCTATGAATTTATAGACGCAATTGAACGCGAAATAGCTTTGTTACCACCATTTGAGGACTATGAATGTCTGCCGGCTGACGGCAAGGGATTGGAGGAAACCCGTAAGATTGCACAAAAATTCGGAGTTTTCGATCTTAATCTTGTCAAACCGAGCATTGGTGAAACCACTCGTGTTCTGTTGCGCAGAGTTCCGCGAGTGATACTTGTTAGGTCGCTTGAAAGCCCGTTAACAAAGCATTTACTTCAGTTGGCTGCGGAGAAATCCGTACCTGTTCAAGAGTACCCGCTCAGGCGCTATGAGGCTGTGGGAATCATTGATAATTAGTAAAAGTGCACAAAGAAAGGAGTTTTTTATGACTGCATTTACAACAGCGGATATTCTGCTCCCAAGGCTCACCGCCGAGGGAATGAGCAAATGGGCAGTCGTCGCATGTGATCAGTACACCGGCGAGCCCGAGTATTGGGAGAAGGTACGCGAGATAGTGGGCAGAGCGCCATCGGCGCTTGATCTGATACTGCCGGAGGCGTATCTTGACGAGCCTAACTGCGAGGAGCATATCGCGAAAATTCATGAGAATATGACAAATTATCTAAAGAATGATTTGTTCAATGTGTACAACGACTGCTTTATCCTGACAACGCGCACACAGGCTGACGGCAGGCTGCGGGTAGGCTTGGTTGGCGCTATCGACCTTGAAATGTACGATTACAATAAGGGCAGTAAATCACAAGTCCGCGCCACCGAGGCTACGGTCGCCGAGCGTATCCCTCCTAGGGTCAAGATCCGCATGAATGCGCCGCTTGAATTGCCGCATATCATGATACTGATCGACGATGTGCAAAATACCGTTATCGAGCCGTTGCTTGAGAAAAAATTACAGACTGTATACGATTTTGAGCTCATGCAGAACGGCGGACATCTGAAGGGCTCGGTTGTCGACGAAGACAGCGCTCGCGAGGTTTTAGCGGCTCTGGACAAGCTCGCCGATAAGAACACGTTCAACAGGCGTTACGGGCTGCAAAACGAGGACGTTCTGCTGTACGCTATGGGCGACGGCAACCACTCGCTCGCGACCGCGAAGGAGTGCTACGAACAGAAAAAGCGCACGAACAGTCCCGACGCGGAGCTTGCGCGTTACGCGCTGGTAGAGGTGGTAAACCTGCACTCACCCGCGCTGGAATTCGAGGCTATACACAGAGTAATCACCGAGGTAGATACCGACGACCTTATGTGCAAAATGACAAACTCACTCGGGCTGACGGAGGACGGGGAGCAGAAATTCTCCGTGGTGCTTGGCGATAAAACGCGCGAATTCGGCATAACAAAGCCAACTTCAAACCTCACAGTAGGTTCGCTTCAAACGTTCCTTGACGATTATCTGCGCAAAAACGGCGGAAAGATAGACTACATACACGGCGAGGACGTTGTCCGCAGACTGTGTGCGGAGGACTCCGCTATTGGCTTCCTTCTGCCGTCGATGAAGAAATCGGAGCTGTTCCCGACCGTTATCAAGGACGGCGCGCTGCCGCGTAAAACGTTTAGTATGGGTCATGCGCATGATAAGCGGTTTTACTGTGAAGCTAGAATTATAATAAAATAATAAAATGTATATTAAAAATATAAATTTATGAGGTGTTATATGAAGTGCAAATGTCCGTGTTGCGGATTTTATACGTTTGACGAACCGCTTAACAATGCGGTCGGAGATATCTGCCCCGTTTGTTTTTGGGAGATTGATCTAATCGTCCGCGATGAGGATAAGCCGAGCGGCGCAAATCACGGGTTGTCGCTGAACGAGTGCCGCGACAATTACATACGCTTTAGCGCTTGTACCGAGGAAATGGCGAAGCACACCCGCAAGCCCCGCGGCGACGAGCTTTGCGCCGACGGCAAGCCTCGGAGCTTTTTTGAACGGGGGCTCAAGGGCGGCTGCTATCACGAGTTCGCAAGAGGAAAATGGGACGGCAAAACGCATTGGAGCGCCGATGCGCTCTTTCTGGACGACGATCTGTTCAACGCCCTCGGCTTGTATCGCGACGTTTTTGGCAAGGTCTTTGAGGCCTATAACAACTATGGACCCAATCGGGTTACGCGCGAGGACTGGGATAAGCTTTACGCACTCGCCAAGGAGTGCGGCGGCGCGATCGCGGAGATGTTCGGCGAGCTCTCGGTGTGGGCTGAGGAAAATTTTGCCGAGTTTAAGGAATTCTGGATATTGGGGGTATAAAAATGGAGCTTTCACAATTTTTCAAGAGCGTTATTGATCAGGACCGCGCGGCAGTCGTCATCTGCAATTTGCAGCACGAGATCATCTATATGAACGCAGCAGCCGTCGAGCGCTACAAAAAGCATGGAGATCTTCTCGGTAAGAGTCTGCTAGACTGTCACTCGCCCGCGTCCAACGAAACAATAAAGCGCGTAATCGCATGGTTTGCCGCCGATAACGCGCATAATATCGTGTATACCTTTCGCAACGAAAAGGAGAACAAGGACGTGTACATGGTCGCGCTACGCGACGAGGACGGCACGCTTATCGGCTACTACGAAAAGCACGAGTACCGCACCGCAGAGACCATGCCGCTGTACGAGCTCGCGGATTAAATCAGTTTATACGCCTTTGCACCGTGCGGAGCGATCTGCACGGTGAGCTTTTCTTCAAGCCGCCCTTTCTTGCCCGACCACAGTTCCTCGAAGGTCACGGGCTGTTCTATCTCCAGGTCGGAGAGCGGTATCACAACCGTTCCCAAAACATCTCCCGCGTTGAATACGGCGGCGTACTGACCGCCGTCGGCACACTGCGCCGTCCAGAGAATATACTCGTTTCCGCCGACCGTGCGACGCCACACCTGATGTGAATGCCGCGCCGACTTGTGCATAGCGAGAATACGCTCGTTGGTGAGCAGGCTCATCGTAAACTCGTCAAAGCCTGTCATCTCTCCGCCGATCATCAGCGGCGATCTGAATATGCTCCAGAGGGTCAGCATGGTAATTTGCTCGTCCTCGGTGAATTTCGTGCGGTTAGCCTTGTCGTAGTCCTGCAAAATAGGACCTATCGGCAGCATATCCGCATCGGGGAAATGACCCGAACCCGCGTGTACCGACCACTTCTCGGCGCGCTCGAACATTGCGTACAGCAACTCCCATTTATCCCAGAAATCGTCGGTAATTCTCCACATATTGGATATTCTCTTGTATAGCTCCGCCTTTTCAAGCACTGCGGGTCCGGGAGACAGGCTCAGCACCATATCCCGACCACAGTCGTGCAGCGCCTTGCTCAGCATTATCAGCTCTTCCTCCTCGTGAGGGAGCTCGCGGCAGATGTCGTCACACTTGATGAAGTCCACGCCCCACGACGCGTACAGCTCGAAAATGCTGTCATAGTACGCGCGGGCACCGTCCTTTGACGGGTCAACGCCGTACATATCTGTATTCCACGCGCAAATGCTCGCGGTTTTGGCAACCTCGCGTGCAGTCTTGTCTGTGCCTTTGATCTTGCAGTTTCTGTGAACGGCTTGACGTGGAATTCCACGCATTATATGAATACCGAACTTCAGCCCGAGCGAGTGTACGTACTCGGCAAGCGGCGCGAAGCCCTTCCCCCCTGCCGACGACGGAAATCGGTTCTCGGCGGGCAGTAGACGTCCGTATTCGTCCATACACAGATCAGCGAAAGGACGGTATTCGTGCGATTTGGCGTTCGGCTCGGACCACTGAATATCGACGACTATGTACTCCCAACCGTATTTTTTCAGGTGTACGGACATAAACTCCGCGTTTTTTCGTACCGTTTCCTCCGTGACGGACGCTCCGTAGCAGTCCCAACTATTCCAGCCCATGGGCGGCGTTTTTGCAATCATTATCGTTACCTCCGAATTTCACTTATTTTAAGGTTAATTATAGCATATTTTCCCCCAAAAATCAATATTTACAGCTTTTCCGCGTAATATGCGAGAATAAGCTCGGTAACGCGACCGTAGCTAAGTCCTCCGTCGGCTACACCCTGCACCTTGATAAAGCCATCGTTGACCGCACTTGATACCTGCGATACAGAAACTGAGACCTCACCGACCTTGACCTCGACCTCATGATCGCGTATGTACTTGTTTTCGGAATCAAAATCGGCGATCATTTCCTCGGAGAGCATATCGCGAGCTTGTAGCCACATATCAATATCGTAGGCGAAAAGCGCGTTGGAGCAGTACTTGAATGCCTGCATATAGCCCGAGTAGCGGAATTCGGGATATTCGCTGTTGATACAGGACAGGAACGCGAGGAAATTGCATTCGTTCTCAAAGGCTATCCCGCGGGAGTGAGCGCTTTCGTGAGCGGCGGTGTATGGTATTGAAAAGTCGGGCTGCGCGGTGTTCACGTTGCACTCCGCGAAGAACGGGAAGTACATTCCCGTGATCAAGGTGTACGACCACGGCTCGGAGAGCATAACGGGCTTCTGCCGCCAAATCGCCGTCCACAGGAATGGATACTCGCCGACAAGCTTGTCGTAACCACTGCCTGTGCGCGTCAGCTCCTCGTAAATGCTCTCGGAGAACTGCAAACAGCCGTTTTCGTCGACATCAAGCTCCTTGTGGGCCTCTGCCGCGCCTTTGGCTAACTCCTCGCACACAGCGAGCAGAAACTCGGGAGACTTCCGCGAGGTGTCCAGATCCATTATTTGTTCCACGGGATAGCGGTAGTAATTCGCGCCATGGCAGATCATGTATATAAGGCTCGCGAACGACAACACGCCGCCAAGGAACCGCCCTGCGCTCAGCAGGGTCTTTCCGCGATTTTTGCTCTTTTTCAGCTTAATTATAAGCAGCACGATAAGGAATATCACCAGCGGCACAGCAAGCACTACGAGTAACTCCGTAAGCGAGATTGGAATAAGCGACGTGAAAAAACCTATTGGCACTGTGATGATCTTGAACAGCCACCTTGAGCATACATATTCGGTGAACGCGGGAAAATACGGCAGTAAAAAATACATTGACGCAGACAATATCAACGGAATAAATATCCATGCAACTTTAAAAAACTTTTTCATTGCCTATCCTTTCAGTAAAATTTCGTGAGTGTTTTTTATATATTTTTCACAAAAAAACTTAAAAATTTTGACATTGCGTGTGTTTTGTGCTAAAATATAGATGGGTCAAATTTTTCTTTAAAAGAAGGTGATCTCATGAGGTTTTCAGAAACCGAGACCGATTGGCTCTCCGAATATCTTCAGGATATTGAGGTAGCCAATAATGAGCTTATCGAAAAAAATTTCTTCGCCGACCCCAAGTCCGTGATTTGCGATATATACGTCCTGCCCTCGCACAACCACCAGACCTTTTACGGAAAACTGACAGCAGAGCGTGGTTTTTATAAGATCATATTCGCCAAAGCGATACAGAACTCGATTTGGTTCTCAGAACCGATTTATATGTACCGTTTCGAGGAGGCTAAGCGATTTGAGAACCACCCGATGAAGAAAGGGCGCATAATCTGCCGCGCAAAGCTCATGGACAAAGCACTGATAAACCGTCTTCTGTTCATGGTCGAGAAGCTTTCCGAGCGTCAGCCTGCCGAGACGGTCTTGCCGACACTCGACGGAGTGTTCACAGCTGTACGAATGTATGAGAACGGCATCGTTTCGCGGAAAATCATGTATACCGATCCCGAAAAGCTCTCGTTCCGCGATAACGCAGGCAATCAAGAAGCACTGGATTTTCTTGGAAATCTTTACCTGTACATCGAAAAAATTATCGGGATAGGCGACTAAAAAATCTCCAGTTCGTTTTTTCGGATGGTTATTTCTGCCTTTTGATTATTTTCCGTTATTTAATACGATTGGTAATAAATATTTGTATATAATTTAATATTTTATACCGTTAGTATTTACAGCACATCCAACCTCATAGTATGGATTTTACAAAACAAAATCAGCAAACCGCACTACTATACGGTTTGCTGATAGAAATTATGGTGACCCGTACGGGAATTGAACCCATGATTCCGCCGTGAAAGGGCGATGTCTTAACCTCTTGACCAACGGGCCGAGGGTGGTAGCGGCAGTCGGATTTGAACCAACGACACCCTGGGTATGAACCAAGTGCTCTAGCCAACTGAGCTATGCCGCCATATAAATAAAATCTTAACGACTAAATTATTATACCACATAATGCGGAATTTGTCAAGTACTTTTTTGTTTTTTGGATATGTCAAAAAAAGGCTAAAAAAATAATAAAATATGTGTATATTTTACGAATTGATGCAAAAAATATTCTTTGTCAGGAAAACATATTGACAAAAAAAAGATAATATGTTATAATAAATATCGTTAATTATTGGGGCGTCGCCAAGCGGTAAGGCAGTGGACTCTGACTCCACCATTTCGAGGGTTCAAATCCTTCCGCCCCAACCAACTAATTGTTACCAAAAAGATATTATGCCCACAAACGGCTATACAAAGCCATTTGTGGGCATAAATCTTGCGAAAAACAGGATTCACGGTCCACAGATATTTTCGACACGAAAGTGGACTTGAACCCTCCCCTACAAAATTTTCTTGGTTGAAATTGGATATTTTGACGAAATCGCCTGTGAATAATTTCTCATTCATGAGAGATCGTTCACAGGCGATTTTTTGTTATACAGGGTTGTTACCAAAAAGATGTAGACGGGATTTGAACCCACTCAACAACAAAATTTTTGAGATCAAAATTGTGCAGATTGCACATATTATAAACATACAAGCATGGGCGCCTGTAAGTTGCTTTTCTAATTATGGAAAGCAATTTACGGGCGCTTTTTTGGTACAATATAACCATAGCTTGTAGTCGGTATCACGACAACACT
>ERZ777305.1599-NODE-1599-length-25179-cov-19.983283_pt1 | contig 25179 bp, 26 predicted proteins | sample MGYA00374965_ERZ777305 | MGnify/ENA primary metagenome ERZ777305 (study PRJEB29328, sample SAMD00013331) | mouse gut metagenome | study: EMG produced TPA metagenomics assembly of the Metagenome analysis of fecal microbiota from mouse which was promoted... | reverse complement strand
GCAGAGGACTGAAAATCCTCGTGTCACTGGTTCGATTCCGGTTCTGGGCATTAAAAAATCCTTGTAATCCTTGTTAAGTTGATTACAAGGATTTTTTAATGTGTTTATTTGACGCATTGGATGTGTTCCTATTCTGTCTTTCCTTAGACTTTATTGATGTGTTCTTTTAGTCAAGATTATCGGTGTATATACAATACTGTGGATTTTGGGGAGTATGTAAGATATAATAAACAGGTAATAAGTATTGGAATATGGTATCTTATTCTTTGACCAATGGAATCGGTAAAGTATTTACGGGCATACTTTATGAATATGTAATGTGCTTAATACGCAGGGAATTATTTTATTGGAAAAAGCGGCAGAAAAGGCAAAAACATCCTTTTTCTGCCGCTAAATTTATGTTATACTATAAGATAGGATATTTAGTTATGTATCATATATTGAGAAAGTCATAAGCAGTAAGGAAAAAATATGGACAAAAGAGCGTTGCTTTTTTATGAGGCATATGAAGATTTTTATGCCATGGCAGGAGTTTCAAATGCTTTTAGCGCATATTGTAAGGATGCGTTTGGGGAGGATTTTTCCCAAGACGGATTTAGCGATCTGAAACAGATAAACATGATATTGCCGTATATTCCCAATGAGAAAGATATTTCCATTCTGGATATTGGTTGCGGCAACGGCAAGATGCTTGGCTATTTGCAGAGTAAGACCGGAGCTTATATCTACGGATTTGACTACTCCGAACAGGCGGTCAATACCGCAAGGTCATTGTATGCGGAAAGGGCGGAGTTTAAAGAGGGAATAATAGGGGAGACAGATTATCCGGAAGAGAAGTTTGACGTAATCATTTCTATGGATACAATGTACTTTGCGCGGGATATGATTTCGTTTGTGGCCCAGATAAAAAAATGGTTAAAGCGGGATGGAGTCTTTTTTGTTGGGTATCAAGAGGGAGATGTATTATCTAAAACTTTAGATGGGGAAACGACCATCCTTGCAAACGCATTGAGGCATAATGGTATGAAATATACGGTGACTGATATTACAAGGCAGACCTATGACTTGCTTGTTGTAAAGCGTGAGGCGGCGGTCAGACATCGGGCAGATTTTTTGGCTGAGGGATATGGGAATTGGTTCGATCTAATCATAGGTCAAACAGAATGTGCCACGAAATCTTATGAGCAGTTTAAGCAAAAAATGGCAAGATATGTCTATGTAATAAGTAAGTAACTCCTTTTGTATAAAGCGTGTAACGATTTGGACAATATTAATGCAGGTAAGTATACATACTTGGAGAAAGATATTGAAAAAGCGACTTATTTATTTTTTGACATTTATACTATTAATGACAGTAGAGATTTTCATAGCGCTGTTTGTGCATGACCGTTTTTTTCGTCCCTATATAGGAGATCTGTTGATAGTAATTGTTCTATATTTTTTTGTGCGGATCTTTTTGCCGGAGGGATGCAAATGGTTGCCTGTGATCATTTTTCTGTTTGCCACAGGGGTGGAGATTTTACAATACTTCAGGCTTGTGGAGCGATTGGGCCTGTCTGACAATCGATTGTTGCGGACGATTCTTGGTTCGGTCTATGATTTCAGAGATATTCTCTGCTATGGCGCAGGTTGTATACTGTTGATGATCGGGCAGCGGTTATATGAAAGAAAAGGGATTATTGATGAAACAAGAACAAATAGCCGATAATAATAGGGGGTAAAAAGATGGATATAGGAATTAACGGAAACGGCTGGCAGAGCCGAATCCGGCGCCGCAGTGAGAGACAGGCCGAGAAATTCCGTCGGCGCTATCAGAGGGAGCACAGACTTTATCACGCGATACGGGAAGATGCACAGGATATTCTCCATTCCTCTAATTTCCGCAGGACCCGGCAGCATATTCAGCATGGAACAATGACTGTAAACAGTCATTGTATGGCAGTTGCTAAATGCAGTCTTTATCTCAGTGAAAAACTGGCGGCGTTTCATATCCGCTGCAACCGCAGGGAATTGATTCGTGGAGCACTGCTGCATGACTATTTCCTCTATGACTGGCATGACAAAGAACATGTGCAGATTCACAATCTGCATGGTTTTTATCATCCGGGTATCGCGTTGAAAAACGCCTCTGCCGAGTACCGGCTGACGCCCAGAGAGAAGGACATCATTAAAAAGCATATGTGGCCGTTGACCATGGTGCCGCCTATGTGCCGGGAGGCGTGGATCGTGACCATAGCGGATAAATGGTGCTCAACGCTGGAAACACTGCGGCTGCGCCGTGGACATGGAGCGATAGCCAATTCCCTCATGGATAACCGGGCGGACGGATTACCGGACACGGGTGATGCCGCCACACTCGATAAGCAGGAGAATATAATAGAAACGGAAACGGAATGTGGAGACGTTATTTGACAAATTAAAAGACTACGCCGGGTCGGGAATCTATCCCTGCCATATGCCGGGGCATAAGCGGCGAAGTGCGGGAAAACTGCCACAGAACTTGGCGGAGCTGGATATAACCGAGATCGAAGGATTTGACAATCTGCACCAGCCGGAGGGGATAATAAGGCAGCTACAGCAGTATGCGGCGGATGCCTATGGGGCGGAGGAGGTCTATTATCTTGTGGGAGGAAGTACCTGCGGGATATTAAGCGCCGTCAGCGCCGCCATCTCCCCAAACGGAAGGCTGCTGGTTGCCCGTAATTGCCATAAGTCCGTATATCATGCGGCCTACCTACGACAGCTTAAACTTTCATATCTGTATCCGAGACAGGTGCCGGAGATAGGAATCTGTGAGGCCATATCGCCGGAGCAGGTGCGCGAGGCATTGGAGAGGGACCCCAATATTGACGGTGTGCTTATCGTCTCTCCCACCTATGAAGGCAGGATTGCGGAAGTAGGGGAGATTGCCCGGATTGTGCACGGCTACGGCATACCGCTGATCGTTGATGAAGCCCATGGCGCGCATCTGGGGTTTCACCCCTCCTTTGCCTCTGGCAGTAGCCGTGCGGGAGCGGATCTGGTGGTGGTGAGCCTACATAAGACTCTTCCTGCCATGACACAGACTGCCCTGCTACAGGTCAACGGCTCTCTGGTAAATCGGAGGAGAGTCAAAAGATTTTTGCAGATATACCAGAGCAGTAGTCCCTCCTATGTATTGATGGCCAGCATGGACAACGCTATTCACTTGGCGCGGGAACAGGGAGAAAAACTTTTTGGAGAGATGGTCCGAAACTGGAACGGCATGTTAGGGCAATTGTCGGTCTGCCGGGCTTTGACTATATGGCCCTCCACGGCATTGCCCCAAGAGGAATATCAAAGGCATCAGGATATCGGAAAATTAATTGTCTCCGTGAAAAATACCGGGATAACAGGGCAAGAATTATATAAGGAGTTGTTGGAGCGCTATGCATTGCAGCTGGAGATGGCATGTGAAAGCTATGTGCTTGCCATGTTTACCATTGGAGATACGTCCCAAGGGTATCAGCGTCTGACCAAAGCGCTGCTGGAGATTGACAGCCGGCTACAACAGTCGGAAAGCAGAAGAGAAACAGTACCCTATGTTAAACAAACGGAAGTCTCTGCTGAGACAGCAAAGCAAAGGAACGGGTTTCCCTTATGGGAAAGCTGGGACAGACCGGTGCGGTGGACCGCCCTCAAGGATGCCGTGGGTAGATACGTGGGTGAGTATATAAATATCTATCCGCCGGGAACGCCTATTCTGGTGCCGGGCGAGCGCATGGAGGAGGCGGACAGAGTTCTGTTGGAGAAATATCTGGCGGAGGGCCTAAATGTTCAGGGCATTTCCGTAAAAGACGGTATTTCCGGCGTTATGGTAATTACGGAACGTTAAAATAGAAAGCATTCGGAAACGGCAGAGAATATGCGCGCAAGGAATGACTGTAAATGCTTGGCCTGAGAGGTGATGAAGGTCGAGCACGGAACACTAGATCAGAAAGCATCCGAAAGCGGCAGAGAATATGTGCGCAAGGAATGACTGTAAATGCTCGGCCAGAGAGGTGGTGAAGGTCGAGCGCGGAACACTAGATCAGAAAGCATCCGAAAGCGGCAGAGAATATGTGCGCAAGGAATGACTGTAAATGTTTGGCCTGAGTGGTGATGAAGGTCGAGCACGGAAATCTAAAACAGAAAGCACCCGGAGGATTTACATGCAAGGAATGACCGTACATTACTCAGCCGAAGAGGTAGTGAATGGTGAGTGCGGTACGCTAAATAGGAAAGGAAAATATATCATGAGAAAGACAAAAATTGTTTGTACGATTGGACCTGCCTGCGAAACGGAGGAAAAACTTAGGGAGCTGATGCTGGCCGGTATGGATGTGGCCAGATTCAACTTTTCCCACGGAACCCATGAGGAGCAAAAGGAAAAACTGGAGAAAGTGCTTAAAGTCAGAAAGGAGCTGGGACTCCAGGTGGCAACATTGCTTGACACCAAGGGGCCGGAAATCCGGTTAAGAGACTTTGAAGGTGGGCGCGCGGAACTTACGGCCGGTCAGAAATTTGTGCTGACCACCGAGGAAATCCTGGGAAACAGCGAGAGAGCGGCTATCTCTTATAAAAATCTGAAACAGGATATCAGCGTTGGCACGCATATTTTGATCGATGACGGCCTGATCGAGATGCGGGTGGACGAGATTACCGACACCGATATTGTGTGTACAGTATTAAGCGGCGGTCCGGTATCCAATCACAAAGGCGTCAACGTGCCGGGAGTGGTGCTGTCCATGCCCTATATCAGCGAGGTTGACAGACAGGATATCCTCTTTGGCATCGAGATGGGTTATGAATTTCTGGCGGCGTCCTTTGCCAGAACCAAGGAAGACATTCTGGAGGTGCGTAAGATACTGGACGAACACCATAACGATATGAAGATCATCGCCAAGATTGAAAATATGCAGGGAATCGAGAATCTGGAGGAGATTTTGGAAGTGTCCGACGGCGTAATGGTAGCCAGAGGAGACATGGGCGTGGAGATTCCCATTGAGGAGATTCCCGCTCTGCAAAAGCGGATGATCCGTATGGCGGTATCCCAGGGCAAGCATGTGATCACCGCCACGCAGATGCTGGAGTCCATGATTAAGCATCCCCGTCCCACCAGAGCGGAGGTGACGGATATAGCCAATGCGATCTATGACGGCACAACAGCCATCATGCTTTCCGGCGAGAGTGCAGCGGGAAAGTACCCTGTGGAGGCAGTGGAGACCATGGCACGTATTGCGGTGTGCGCCGAGAAAGATCTGGACTACAGGGGCAAGATGGACGAACTGGCCTCTGAGGGCAACCCGGACACCACTACGGCTATCTCCTACGCCACCTGTACCACAGCTATGGACCTGCATGCCAGCGCCATCATCACCGTGACCATGTCCGGTTTTACCGCTACCAAAGTTGCAAAATACAAGCCCTCCTGTCCCATCATCAGTTGCAGTGTGAATTCCAGAGTGTGTAAGCAGTTGAATCTTCTCTGGGGCTGCCAGCCGCTGCTTTTGCCGGAAAAGGACGACACGGAAGAGCTGTTTGAAGCCGCGGTGGAGGAGGCGAAAAAGGCGGGATATATCAAGACCGGCGAGCTGGTGGTCATCACGGCAGGGGTTCCGCTGGGCAAATCCGGAACCACCAATATGATCAGAGTAGTCGAGGTTAAGTAGACAATATGGGAAAAATAATATGTCTGATGGGAAAAAGCTCCACCGGGAAAGATACCATATACAAGCATCTCATGGCAGAACAGGGGTTGGCGCTACGTCCCATCATTCCCTATACCACCCGTCCCATACGGGCGGGTGAACAGGACGGGGTGGAGTACATTTTTACCGATGAAACGGGTTATCTGGAACTTCGTGATACAGGCCGTATCATTGAAGAACGGGCCTATGACACATGTCATGGACTATGGAGGTATTTCACCGTGGCAGACGGGCAGATCGATCTTAAGGCAGCGGATTATTGCATGATCGGTACATTGGAAGCCTATGTGAGTATCCGGGAATTTTTTGGCCCAGGGCAGGTACTGCCCGTGTTGCTGGAACTGGACGACGGGGAGCGCCTGGGCAGGGCATTGGCTCGGGAAAAGGCGCAGAAACACCCCAGATATGACGAAATGTGCCGCCGTTTTCTGGCCGACAGTCAGGATTTTTCCGAGGGGCGTATACGGGAGGCAGGCATCGTCACAAGATTTAACAATGACGATTTGGAGCGCTGTTTGAATGAAATTCAGGGGTATTTAAAGAAGGAACTCTGAGGTATACAAAACAGAAACTCTGAAGTATGCAAAACAGAAACTCTGAAGTATACAAAACAGAAACTCTGAAGTATACAAAACGGAAACTCTGAAGTATACAAAACAGAAACTTTGAAGTATACAAAACAGAAATTCTGAAGTACATATAACAGTAATTTTGAAGTGCACAAAACAGAAATTTTGGAGTACATAAACAGCTACTTTAGAGCACACACAACATGTACTGTGGTTACTACAGTGGAATGGTTACGGTAATATGACTGTAGATATGGGCAGGGAGGATGGATAATGGATATCAAAGTGAACCAGACGGCCAGCGCCGCGCCTGTGGAAAATACCGCGCCGGTGCAGCAGTCGGACGGAAATTTTAAATTTACTCTTGCCAGCCATATCGAGGAGGCGGAGTTGCAGGAAAGGCTCAGCGCTTTGATGGAGCAGATCACCATGGAGGGTGAAAAACTGTCCAAGCGCAAGGACCTGCGGGATATGAAACACTATCGCGGGCTGGTCAAAGCGTTTATGAATGAGATCATCAGCCGTTCCCATTCTTTTTCCAGAGAGAATTTTCTGGACCGGAAAGGACGACACCGTGTCTACGGCATCGTGCGGCTGGTAGATCAGACTCTGGACGATCTGGCCCAGGAGCTGATGAAAGATGAGAAGGACAATCTGGCGATACTCTCCAAGATCGGCGAGATCAGAGGATTGCTGTTGGATATTTTTATGTGACTAAAGTGGGTGGCCTAAAGGCGACAGAGGTACATAAGGAGGGGCTTATGGTTGGATTTCAGAGTATTGTGGGGCAGGAACAGCTCAAGGCGCATATGAAGGGGGCGCTGGAGACACATAAGGTATCCCATGCCTATATCATCAGTGGGGAAAAATCTTCCGGCAAAGAATTCATTGCCAGAATATTTGCCATGGCACTGCAATGCGAACAGGGAGGCACGGAGCCCTGCAACGAATGTCGTTCCTGCAAACAGGCGCTGTCCAAGAACCAGCCCGATATCATCTATGTGAGCCATGAGAAACCCAATAGCGTCAGCGTGGACGATATTCGCGTCCAGGTAAACAATGATGTGGCGATCAAACCTTACAGCAGCCGCTATAAGGTGTATATAATCAATGAGGCGGAGAAGATGACTCCCCAGGCACAGAACGCGATCCTCAAGACGCTGGAAGAACCGCCGGAGTATGCGGTGTTCCTGCTGCTGGTATCCAATGTCAATTCGCTGCTGCCCACGATTCTGAGCCGCTGCGTACTGCTGAATATGAAACCGGTCAGGGACGCTCTGGTAAAGAGTTACTTGATGGAGGAGCTGCAAGTGCCGGATTACAAGGCGGATGTCTGTGTGGCATTTGCCAGGGGAAATGTGGGCAAAGCCAAGGCTCTGGCCTCCAGCGAAGAGTTTGAGAATGTGAAAAATGAGGCGCTGGGACTGTTAAAATACTTGCAGGATATGGAGATTCCGGAGATTGTCACAGCCGTGAAGAAGGTGGGGGAATATAAGCTGGAGGTCAACGATTATCTGGATATACTGGCAATCTGGTATCGGGATGTCCTGCTGTTTAAAGCGACGGCGGATGTCAATCAGCTGATATTCCGTGAGGAGATCCAAGCTATCCGTAAGGTGGCAGGCCGCAGCAGTTATGAAGGCATTGAGAATGTGATACATTCTCTGGACAAGGCCAAGAGACGCCTGGATGCCAATGTCAATTTTGACTTGACGATGGAACTTCTCTTCTTGGAAATGAAGGAAAACGGGTAAGAATTTTCCTCTTTCCATATACTGCGAGCTGTGATAAGATATATTGAGTACAATGCAGACGCGTTATTTTAGTAAAGGTGAGGTATATAGATGACAAGAGTAGTTGGAATAAGATTTCGCACTGCGGGCAAAATTTATTTTTTTGATCCGCTGCAGTTTGAGATAAAGAGAGGGGACAATGTGATCGTGGAGACTGCCAGGGGTATTGAGTTTGGCACGGCGGTCAGCGATGTGAGAGAAGTGGAGGATGACAAGGTGGTTCAGCCCCTGAAACCCGTACTCAGGATAGCCAATGAGCGGGACCGGGAGCAGGAGGCGGCCAACAAGCTGAAGGAGAAAGAGGCTTACAGGATTTGTCTGGAAAAGATACAGAAACATGAATTGGAGATGAAACTGATCGATGCGGAATACACCTTTGACAACAACAAGGTGCTGTTTTACTTTACTGCTGACGGACGTATCGATTTCCGGGAGCTGGTAAAGGATCTGGCCAGCGTATTTAAGACCCGCATTGAGCTGCGGCAGATCGGTGTGCGGGACGAGACCAAGATTCTGGGGGGGATCGGTATATGCGGCAGGCCCCTGTGCTGTCACACCCATCTGTCGGACTTCATTCCCGTGTCCATCAAGATGGCCAAGGAGCAGAATCTGTCCCTGAATCCCACGAAGATCTCGGGCGTGTGCGGCAGACTGATGTGCTGCCTGAAACACGAGGAGGATACCTATGAGGAGTTGAATCGCAGACTTCCGGGTATCGGAGACTATGTGACCACCGAGGACGGCCTGCGGGGCGAGGTTCACAGTGTGAATGTGCTGCGCCAGCTGGTGAAAGTCGTAGTGGATAAGGATGACGAGAAGGAGATCTTGGAGTATCCCGTAGAAGAGCTGCGCTTTAGGCGGAGACATGGCAAAAAAGAACAGATGGAGTTGTCCCAGGAAGAGCTGCGGGAACTGGAGAGAATGGAGCAGCAGGATCAGCTTGAGAGCCAGGAGGAAAAGGAAGAGACTTCCACAGGCCGGCCGGAACGCCGGGAGCATCCCGGGAGGGGAGCGGCTCCGGAAAAGCGTGAACGCCGGGAGCGGAACGAGTCGGAAGAGCGGCCGGACAGACCGGACAGAAGAGAGCGGACAGGCCGTGACAGACGTCCCAGACATACAGACCGGCAGCAGGAAGGGCACCAGGAGCGGGGAGACCGTGACAGAGGCCAGCAGAACCAGCGGGGCAGGCGCGAGCATGGTGAGGACGGCAACCGGCGCGAATACAGTTCCCAGCAGCATGAAGAGAGAGCCGGGCGGGGAGAAAACCATCACAGAAACGATTATCGCAGGCGTCAGGGCAACCGCCAGCGCAGAGAGCGCGGAAACCGGGATTGGGAACAGAATGAACAGGATTGAAGAGCCGTCTTTTTTGAAGGATAAAGAGCGTATTGACGATCTACAGCGGAACGGATACAGGATCATACAGCATCCGGAAAAATTCTGTTTTGGTATGGACGCGGTATTGCTGTCCGGTTTTGCCATGGCACGCCGGGGAGAACAGGTACTGGATCTGTGTACGGGTACGGGGATCATCCCTATCCTGATGGAGGCTAAGACAGAGGCGGCGCATTTAACAGGGCTGGAGATTCAAGAGGAGAGCGCGGATATGGCCCGGCGCAGTGTGTTGCTAAACGGACTGGAAGAGAAGATCCATATTGTGACAGGAGATGTCAGAAAAGCAGACAGTTACTTTTCGTCTGCTTTTTTTGACGTAGTTACCTGCAATCCCCCCTATATGATCGGGCAGCATGGATTGGCCAACCCTCAGGCTCCAAAAGCTATCGCCCGCCATGAGATCCTATGCACGCTGGAAGACGTGGTGGGTCAGACTGCCCGGCTGCTTAAAACGGGAGGGCGCTTTTATCTGGTTCACCGCCCTTTTCGGCTGGCGGAGATCATAACTACGCTGGGGCGCTATAGGCTGGAACCAAAAAGGATGCGGCTGGTATACCCCTATGTGGACAAAGAGCCGAACATGGTGCTGATCGAGGCCGTGAGGGGCGGAAAACCCCGCATGACAGTGGAAAGTCCTCTGATCATTTTCCGGGAGCAGGGGGTGTACACGGAAGAGATTCGGGAAAAATACGGTTTTTAGCGGACAGACCCTGCCAGATCTATGAGAACGGAGAAGGAGAAAAAATATGGCCGGAACATTATATCTGTGTGCCACCCCAATCGGCAATCTGGGGGATATGACACCCCGGGTAGTGGAAACTCTGCATATGGTGGATGTGATCGCGGCGGAGGACACACGCAACAGTATTAAATTACTGAATCATTTTGACATTCATACTCCCATGACCAGCTACCACGAATATAATAAGGTGGAAAAAGCCCGACAGTTGGTGGGCCAGCTGCTGGCGGGACAAAACATCGCGCTGATCACCGACGCGGGCACTCCGGCCATATCCGATCCAGGGGAGGTATTGGTGCGCATGTGCCAGGAGCAGAGCATAACGGTGACCAGCCTGCCCGGACCTGCGGCCTGCATCACGGCGTTGACGCTTTCGGGGCTGCCCACCAGACGTTTCTGCTTTGAGGGCTTTCTGCCTGCGGATAAAAAGGATAAGGCGGCGGTGCTGCGGGAACTGGCGCAGGAGAGCCGTACCATCGTTCTCTATGAGGCCCCCCACCATTTGACGCGGACGCTGGAGGAGTTGTATCAGACTCTGGGGCAGCGCCGTATCACCCTGTGCCGGGAACTGACCAAAAAGTTTGAGACGGTAATGCCCACCACATTGGAGGAGGCCTTGGAACGGTATCGCAGTGAGGAACCTCGGGGAGAGTATGTGCTGGTGCTGGAGGGCAAGAGCTTGGAGCAAAAGCGCCGGGAGGATATTGCGGCATGGGAGAATATGTCCGTGGAGGAGCATATGGAGCATTACCTGCGGCAGGGACTGGATCACAAATCGGCTATGAAACAGGTCGCCAAAGACCGGGGTGTGGGAAAGCGGGATATCTACCAGCAGCTGCATGTGGAGTAAAGGAATAGATGGCCGCATACGGGACGGCACCGCAAAGGAAGGCATGTCCCCGTGGGAAGGAGGAAGGTATGGCATCAAATTGTGACAGCTGCGTCAATTATGTATATGATGATGAGGACGAGTGCTTTTATTGTCTCGTCAATCTGGACGAGGATGAGATGTACCGTTTTTTGACCGGTACCCAAAACGCCTGCCCTTATTATCAGTTAGATGACGAGTACGGGGTGGTGCGCCACCAGATATAGAGAAGTTTTTGCAAAAGAAATATCTGTGAAAATGCCGTATTTAAAATATTATAAAAGTCAATTATTTAAGATGTATAGGAAATCTGCGCCGGACACATACTATCTCTGGAATACAAAACAATATTAAATTGTAGGAGGTAGAGACATGCCCAATATTTCGGAACTTGACTTACAGAATCTCAGACATCTGATCGGCGGCTATGACACCACACACTGCAAGATGAAGGAATACGCTCAGGAAGCGCAGGACCCTCAGATCAAGCAGTTTTTTGAAAAAGGTGCCCAGAATGCCATGCAGAACAAGCAGCAGCTGATGAAGTTTTTAGGGTAAGGAGGAGCAGACGATGCAGATGCAGGAAAAAACTATGGTAGCGGATACCCTGACGGGTATCAACGGGGAATTGGTGCGCTATGCCGAGATGATCCCCCAGACCGAGAACAAGGAGCTGAAACAGACATTGAAACAGTTTCGCAATGCCTGTGAGCAGAGCCAGGAAGAATTGTACGGCATTGCCCGTGAGAAGTCTTACTATGTGCCTGCCAGCAAGGCCACGGATGAGGAAGTGGCACATGTGAAGAATCTTTTCACAAGCAATACACTGTAGGGTTTAGGGCAGGGAATATAACGAAAACAAACGGATATAAGGGCGGAAACGGCTTGAAAAAAGAGCTGTCTCCGCCCTTTGCGGGTAAAGGGTTTGGGCGTTCCCGGCTGGAAAATTCAACCGGACCGGGATGCCTATGGCGCGCTCCCCACGGACGATCCGGCAGTGATCGCCACCACCGGAGGTTTGAAAGCAGGATTGGACAAGGCCAAAGAGCTGTGCCGGCAGGCCGCGGAGTTTTCCCGGAGGAACAAAGTGCCTGTTTTGCCGGATTCTTAGAAACACAAAAAAATACATGGCTTTTTTCGATAATCTATGGGAGAATAAGATTATCGGATATCGTGAAGGTCTGCCGCCGGAGAGCGGCGGGCGGAAAGGCAGGATTCTCATATGAAGATAACGAAAAAGTTGTCCTATACATATCGTAACGCGCCCATCCCGGGAGGCGGCTATGTGACGGGGCTTCTGTATCACCAGCAGACTCCGGGCATATTGTACGCCAGAACGGATATCGGGGGCGTTTACCGTTTTATACCGGAGCAAAAGCGCTGGAAGAGCCTGATCGATCATGTGACCATGGAAGATCTGGACGAGTGTTATCCGGCAGCCATCGCCTTGGACCCGCGACATCCCCAGCGGCTGTACATCGCCAGCGGTGTGACGGCAAAAGGCGCGGGCAAGCTGTCTGTCTCGGAGGACTACGGAGAGACTTTTCGCTATGAGCAGATTCCGGCGGTGGTACATGGCAATCTCAGCGGCAGAGGCACGGGCCAGCGCCTGGCAGTGGACCCGCAGGACAGCGACACTCTGTATTTTGCCAGTTCCAAGGGAGGGCTGCTGCGCACCCGGGACAGAGGAAAGAATTGGGAGAAATTGCCGTTGCCGGAGGACTATATGACCTTTATATGGGTATCGGAGGACAGCCGGACCCTGGTGGCTGGCACGGCGGGTTATACCAGCCGGACAGACGATACTCTCAGAGGACACAGCCTGTATGTTTCCTATGACGGCGGCGAAAGTTTTACCCCGCTCTGCCAGCCGGAGAGCCCCATCATACCCGACAGCAAGATGAACGGCCTGGTGGCCCAGCGCTATACCTATGACGGCAAATACCTCTTTGTGACCATGTGCGCCACAGGCAGGTGGAATTATATTGTTGATCTGGGCTATAGCTGCGACACGGGGGATACCATCGGCGGCAAAGTGCTGCGGTATAGTTTTGAGGATGGTAAGATCAGCGGCTATACGGATATAACGCCGGACGCGGCAGGACGGCGGACACTGGAGTATCTGGATTACGGATTCGGCGGTATCGGCACCTGTAAGAGCATGCCGGGTCTGGTGGCCTGCGCTACTCTATGCAAGGAAAAACAGGATGCGGAATGCCTCTATGTATCTCGGGATTACGGTGAAACATGGAAAGTCAGTCTGGACGGCCTGGACGTGGGGGATATCTATTTTAACAGCTCCTACATGAGACCGGAATATAACGGTAACCGCAGTCTGCTGCACTGGGAGAGTGATGTGAAGATCAATCCTTTTGATCCCAACGAGCTGTGGTTTAACTCGGGCACGGGGGTGTTTACTACCGATGCCCTGCTCAGCGACCATCCCAGGTATCACGACCATTGTGACGGTATAGAGGAGACTGTGCATCTGAATGTATACGGTCCGGTAGCCGGCCAGGTGCAGATGGTGGATATCGTGGGGGATCTGGGAGGATTTGCTTTTCGGGATCTGACCAGACCCTGCCGCAACTCATTTGACGATGCGCAGGGCAATCGGTATATCACCTGTATCAATGCAGATCTGTCGGATGCGGACAGCGATCTGGCGGTCATTACGGCCCGGGGCAACTGGAGGGGGCTGACCAAGGGAGGCCTGGTGCGCACCCGGGACGGTTTTCAGACATTTCAGCGCATACCTATGCCCTGGGGGCAGGGGGAAAAGATAGACGCGGCCATGAGAGAGATAGAGAGGCCTAATGTGAACCCGGGCTGGGTGGCCATGTCCCCGGACGGACAGAATATCGTCTGGTCCATCGCCGATCAGATATGGCTGCCCATGGATCTGGTGATATCCAGTCAGGACGGAGGCAGGAGCTTTGGGACGGTAAAAGTGTTTGAGGCTGACGGCAGTCCCGTGCAGGTGACACAGGTGCAGCAACGCCACAGAGGACAGTTTTCCGGCACATGTATGAAAGTGTTTTCCGACCGTGTCAATTCGCTGCTCTTTTATGGATTTGGAGAAAGCGGTCAGATCTATATCAGCCGGGACGGCGGGGCATCCTATGTACATAAACTGCCGGATGCGGTACGGACAGCGGAGGGGGAGACCCTTTACAAGCCTCCGGTCTGCGATTTTGGCATGATTGATACCGCCAACCGCTCCGAGATCAGAGGAGCGGCAGGAGAAAGCGGCGTATTCTATATAGCCATGGCCGGGGAGGGCATGTGGAAATTGGTATACGAGGCGGACAGGGATATTTTGACCTATATCCGTCTCAGCGCGGAGGGGGACAGCTGTATGCGTCTGGGGCTTGGGCTGGGGCGTCCCGGGGGAAATTACGTGAAAGAACCCAAAGCCATCTACCTCTGCGGTATCATTGACGGGGAATACGGTTTTTACCGGACACTGGACGAGGGCAGGACATACGAAAGACTGAACACGGATGATGATATGACAAAAGGACGTAAAGCCAAGTGATTTTTTTCGGCATCCATAGGGGATGCCGTTTTTGCATTATTGGATAGCCCCGACAAATTTGTAGTAGATGGTAATGCGCTTTTCTTTACCCTTGCGGCAGCGTCCCATACCCGGCGTTTCGTAAATCGTAATCCGGTCAATCAGTTCGTGAAGCATGAAGCGGTCGAGTTTTTCAAAGCTGGTGTATTTCTGGATAAGGTCAGCGAAGCGGTCAATATCAGCTTTGGTATCCCGTATCTTTTCCAGCGCCTTTTCCATCTCCGCAATGTTCGCTTTCAGCGTTGCCCGTTCCGTATCGTAGTCTGCGATAAACATGGTAAAGATATGGTCGGGCAGCTTGCCGCTCATGTTGTCCTCATAGGTGCGTTTCAGCTTCACGTCCAGATCGGCCAGCCGATTCTTTGCCGATGCAATGTCACGCTTCATTGTTGCGGTCTGTTTCTGCTGGTCGGCGCATTTCAGTTCCATGAGCCGCTGTGCGGCTTTTTCAGCGTCCTCGCTGAACAGTTTCGCGTTGCGGCGGATGTCCTCAAGCACTGCCTGGTGAAAGGTGTCACGGTTGATGTAGTGGCTGGAGCAGGCTAATTTCCCAATCGCGTGGCTGCGCCCGCAGTTGTAGTAGAAGTATTTCTGCTGGCTTACCTTGGGAAGCATGGAGGTTCCGCAGGCTTCACAGAAGAACAGCCCTGCAAATAAATCGGGTTCGTCTTTCGCCTGAATGGTCTTTTTCCGCGCTCCCATGCGTTTCTGCGCTTCATCAAATAATTCCCGCGATACAATGGGTTCGTGCGTATTGGGAACCACGATCCAGTCCTCTTTGGGGATGGGTTCCCGCTTCTTGCTGCGGTAGGATGGCGTGTATTCCCGTCCCTGCACCATGCTCCCCACATAGATTTCGTTTTTCAACATAAACTGCACATAAGTCCGCGTCCAGAAGTGGCGGCGTTCAAACTCGCCATCCCGTTCAGGGTTGTGCTTGCGGAAGCGGGTGTATTCCTTGGGGGATAAGATGCCCTCGTTGTTCAGGGTAGAAGCAATGCTCCTTGCCCCAATCCCTGCCGCACACATTTCAAACATCCGCCGGACAACCGGCGCGGTTTCCTCGTTGATGATCAGCTTGTGCTTATCGTCAGGATGCCGCAGGTAGCCATAGGGGTCGAGTGCGCCGAGGTATTCGCCGCGCTTTGCTTTGGTATGGAGGGTGGACTTGATTTTGGTGGAAATATCCTTGGCGTACATATCGTTCAGGATGTGCTTGAACGGCGTAATGTCCATGCTGCTGGTCTGGTTCAGCGTGTCAACTCCGTCGTTCAGGGCGATGTAGCGCACATGACGCTCCGGGAAATAAATCTCTGTGTACTGCCCGCACATGATGTAGTTACGGCCAAGGCGGGAGAGGTCTTTGGTAATGACCAGATTGATGCGCCCTTTTTCAATGTCGGCAATCATCCGCTGGAAGCCGGGACGGTCAAAATTCGTACCTGAGAATCCGTCGTCGATATAGGTATCGACAACCTCCCAGCCCTGTTTCTGCACATACTCGGTCAGTAATGCCCGCTGGTTCCCAATGCTCATAGATTCGTGGTCGGCTCCATCTTCGGAAGAAAGCCGGCAATAGATAGCGGCTCTGTAATTCTGTTGTTCTCTCATAAAACTGCCTCCTTATCAGTCCGAGAAACAACAGGGTTTATGCTCGTCTGTCATCTATACTATACCACGTTAAAGTGGTAAAGTCAAGCTGACAGCCTGCTGCTTCTGACGATATTGCGCACAAATTTCAACTGCCTGTATCGTAAAGGATTTTCTTTACGGCGGCTTCGTGGATAGCTTCACTTGCCGTCCTTGTGCCGCTGAAAACGCTGACCACCCGGATGGTGTCACGCCCGATGGTAAGCTGGTAGCCCTGTTCGGACGGCTCCATAACGGGGGATTTTTGCTCTTTCGTTACTGTGTCCATACAAAACCTCCCTTGCAATGAAAAGGGCCGCAGACGGGAAGTGTCTGCGGCTCCTATGTATGATTTGCCATTATCCCTTAAAGCGGTAGGGCAGCTTATGGCCGCCGCGCTGCTGGCTGTTATACTTTTCCAGAATGACGCGGGCAAAGCGGAGTGCTGCTTTATTGGTGGAAAAGTCCATCTTGCCGCGCCGGATGATTTCCTCCGGGTCAACCGCAGACAGCCGCTTGATGAAAGAGCGGTCGTCCAGTTCGGTTTCATAGGTTTTCAGAAACAGCGCCATGCCGGAGAGCATAGACGCACGGAGGGAGATGGACGCGCCGTGCCATGTGCCGTCCAGGAGTACCAGCAGGCGGGAAAAAGCCGATCCGCCAAGCAGACGGTAGGCGTTGATGATCGCGCGGGTAGAGAGGATTTCGTAAGCATCGCCGCTTTTCTTATCCAGCACCCACACAAAGCCAGCCGATTCCACCAGACGCTTGATTTCCAGCACCTCGGCATCCGTGCCGGACTCCAGCAGGGCTTTTGTGGCGTGGGAGAGCCGCAGCCGGCCCTTGGACTGATCCAGCTTGAAATACAGTTCGGCTTCCTGCTCATAACTCAAACCGGTATAAATCAGGCAGGGGACGGTAACGTTGCCGCCGTCTGCCATTTTCCGCATGGCGGCGATCCGGTGCTGTCCGTCCACCACGTTAAATTTGCCGTCCCGGAAGCTGACCACCAGAGGGGTCAATAAGCGGTCGTCCCACTTGGCAATCAGGCGGTCAACGTCCTCCGGCTCCACGGGCCGCTGATAGGGCAGGCCGGAAGTAAGCTGGTTGCTGGATAAGTCGCGCTGTACGCCGGGATTGGTATACTGTGTTTCTGTTAAAAGGTTCTGCTGTTCCGTGCGCTCCGAACCGGGCGGACGGCGTTTTTTTCGATTGCTCATGTTTTTATAGTCCTTTCCATTTGATTTAATAAGTCTGCCATTGCGGAAGAAATGCTTTCAAAACGCTGCCGGACAAACTCAAACTGCACTTTGGAGATGTGGGGGAACACGACGGTACAGAATGGGTCGTGATACCACGCGAAACCTTTGTGAAAGGTCTGCACAAAGCCGTCAATGTCCGCCAGAAGCGTATCCGGCGTGTAGCTGCAATCCTTATCGGGATTTTTCAGGTCGGCTATGGATTCCTCCAGGGTGTCATAGTGCCTGTCGCCCAGCGAATAGGGAACCGTGGGCAATGCCAGCGGTTCTGTAACCGGCTCTGCGGACCGTTCCGGCTCATGTGCCGGTTCCGGCGGTTTGGATGGTTTTGGCGGTTCCTCCTGCCGGAATTCATCCGCTGACTTGATTTCCCCAGCCGCCAACTGCGCGGCGGCTTGTTCCTGCTGTTTCGGCTCCATGCGGGACAGCTTTACCAAGTCCTTTTTCTTGATTTTGCGGCCGGCATCCTGAACGATTTCCTGCGCCCTTGGGGTCATATCCCTTGCAATCTGGATTTTTTCCTCCACGGAACGGGTTGAAATGCCCAGCTTGTCTGCTGTGTCGCGTACAAAAGATTTGTCAGAATCAGAACGCGCCCGGCGCGTTCTGATTTTTTCACTCTTTCGGTCGCCGCCGTTTTTCACCTGCGGATGCAGCATTTCATAGATTTCCTTGCGCCGCAGGAGCAGCTTTCCAAACTCCAGGGTTTCCAGGTCGGCCCGCACAAAGTTCTCGTCAATCTCGGCAAGTTCTGCCTGCAATCCCTCTAAGCTGCTGACGTTGCACTCAATTTCCGCCCAGCCCAGTAACTTTGCCGCTTCCAGCCGGTGCAGTCCGGCAATCAGGGTATAGTCCCTGTCAACCGTGATGGGGTTTAACAGCCCCACCGCCGAAATGCTGTCCGCCAGTTCGCGCACGGCATCCGGGAGGGCTTCCCGCCGTCCTGAATTGACCTGGATACTCTCAATGTTTACCTGCATTTTTATCACCTCTTTCGGCCCCAGCCGCTTTATTTGTTGCTATCCTGCCGGATGGAACACGTTGCGCCGCCGGTTTTCCCGGTGGCGTAAGGTCTTGCATCCCGCAGGCAAAGGGGAAAGCCCGCGCCAGTCTGTTTTGCACCCTCATTCTGTGAGGAAATGTGACCGGCGCGGGTTTCTCTTTTATGCCTTTCTCAAAAATCTGTGCCGTATTATCAGGCGGCATGACCGCCTTACTGCTCACCCCCGGCACGGGAGTATGTAAGCCCAACACGGCACGTTGGCGCGATACCAACAGACGGCGGCGACAGTTGACGAAGCTGCCCATACCAATCCCCCAGTACCTCCCTTTTACCCTGCGATACGGGTGTTTGCGGCGCATCCCGCGTCTGCGGCGCTGCCATGCGCCGGACAGCCATGCCGGTATCGCTCGTGCCTTTGATGCTATCGGTTTGACGGGCAGGAACAGAGGCTTTCACCTCCTTTCGCTGTCCCTGGCCGCAGGCAGTCGTGGCGCGGGATGGCTGATGCAGGATGCAATCACTTACATACTGACTATGAACAGGAGCCTATCCTGCTGTTTTTCAAAGTACAATGCTTCAATGCTCAGGGAGCAAACTGGCGGAGAATACTGTCAATCGTGGCGAGGTCATCCCCGGTAAGCTGCGCGCTTAATTTCACAAGCAGCGCAGCCTGCCGTGCTGTCAGTTTTTTGCGGTAAAGGTAAAACCCGTCCGCAATCTTGACACCGCCGCCATACCGGCCGCGTACCGTTTCGATGGGGTAGGAACACATGAGGACGGCTATATCCTGCCGGATGGTTTCTCTCGAAACCTGAAATTCAAATGCCAGGTTGCGGTATGTATCGTGCCGCCTTATGCACAGCACTTCCAGAATCGCTTCCCGACGTTCTGCATAACTCATGCGTCCACCCCCTTTCCTTTGCTCTCTGGAATAAAGGGTATAGGGTAAAGGGCAGGTGAACCTTGCCCTTTAAGAAAAAAGTTCAAAAAAATTTTTGTGGCCTGATTATGCATATTGCTACCTCCGAAAATTTGAAAATGGGTTTCAGATTTTCGGGATGGCGGCGGTGCGCGTATCCGGCGGTCAAACCAGCAGCGCAGACAAAAAACGCCAGACAGCGGAAATGACTGTCTGGCGTTTTTTTGCGCAGTGGTATTCAATGTTTGATTGACATACTTAGATACGTCTGATAATGCGGTTAAAAGATGCTGGAGCGGCGAGAAATGAGCCTCGCTTTTTTTGACGATATTCCCACCGCATATCTAAAAACAAAACCATCCATAACCTGTCCCTTTCTACGGACAGACACAGATGGCATGAAAAGTAAGCCCTGATGTGAAAAGCCGTTTTTTTATTGGCTACACAGTCAGAACGATTTTTTGCAAAACGCATTATAAGTATATATTCGTGCGTTCTATTAGGGAATTTATAGAAACAGACACGCACGATAGAATATAGTAGAGGTGATTAAAAATGCGTAAAAATATCTTACAGCACATAGGGGCAATAGTCAGCGGCAGGCGGAATGAAGAACACCTGACACAACAGCAGCTTGCCCAGCAGACCGGCAGAGGACTCCGACATATCCAAAACATAGAAAAGGGGCGGGTCAATGCATCTATTGAAGTCCTTGCTGATGTAATCTACCGGCTTGGATTATCGGCCGATGTTTTGTTCTACCCGGATATGCCGCTATTGGAACAGCAGACAAAGCAGCTACTGTGCAAGTTCGCGGTCTGCACGGAAGATGAAAGGGTGTTTCTGCTGAAAACCTTAGATTGCATGGCAGAGCAGATGCTTAGCCGACATGAAAAAGAAGTCGAGCATAAAACAGCCGAATAAGGTTAAAGTTCTATCTGCCAGATTAGTTGTGCCTGATATACCTTTCTGTTCCTATAATTCCCAATGTGGCAGACTTGGCTTTATTGACTTCTATTCTAAACTGCAAATATCACAGAAACGTCACCGCATCACCATGTTTCGGCAAAATAACAAGCAGAAATGTCACAAAGCAGTGACATTTGAAAAGTCGGAGGAAAATTCCTTCGGCTTTTCAAATGCATAATATTTTTGCCAACTTGTTTTTGTGTACCCGCTACGATGTCATTTTGATTTATTAAATGGTGCAACAAATAGCACTATCATTATTTTGCCCTCAAATCGCTGGTTCATCTTACTAATTCCGCAGAGGACGTACTTCCTTCAAACTCTCTTGAGCGCCACATTCCCAAATATAGGGGGCAATTTCTTCGTAAGCCCTTTCTGGCGAACCTGCTTCCGAAGGAATATATGTCCACTGCGTCAGAAAGCTGTGAGCATAGTTGCAGTGAATATTCCCGGTATAAATCTGTACCAGAGGATCGGTGATCCAGCTTCCGTCAGCAGATGCACAGTCACTCCGATAAGTAAAGTACCGCTGTCCATCCTTTACAAATATTATATTTACAGTCAGTTGATCTTCTGTGATGTCCAGACGTTCTTCTCTACCGGCCATTTCATTGTAATTGTTCTCGGCTTCCACTTTTTCAAAATAAAAGTATTTCCTCCAGGCAGCCAATATCTCCTGTTCCATATCACGGTACTGGTTCGGCACTAACAGATTCAGTGTCAAATCATCCAGTACAAGCTGTTTTTCCAATTCCAAACCATCTTCTGTTTCAATAGGATTCCACTTGAAATATTCCCGGCTCACCTGTATAGACATTCCAGCGGGAGCGATTTCGATTGGGACTTCTGGCGTATTCATGGTATATAGGGGCGTACCCTCATCATCCACCGTCTGATAATTGTATGCGTCCATGACAAACGCACCTGTTTTTTCCTCCAGCAGAGACAATAGTTTCTGGCTGCGCTGTGCGATTTCCAAATATTTTGCATCGCTTTCATCTTCTCCGCTGTTATAAACCACTGTGCGGTAAAGGTGTTCTTCCCACTTAGGCTCCGCCGGTTCATTTCCAGCACAGCCTGCAAGTACCAGCAGCACAGCCAATAACGCCGCCTGTTCTAATGTTTTCTTCATTCTACATTGCTCCTTGTAGTTGAATGGCTCAATTCCCGGAATCATCTGATGGAGCAGAATAGTGATTCTGTACTGCTGCCGGAAGCTCGCCATACTGTACCTCGCTCCAATCCAGGACGCCCCGGACCGGCATGACGGTCAGACGGATAAAGGCCCCATCCCGCAGTTCTCTGGATGTTCCAAAAGTGATCTCCTTCTCGCTCCCATTTTCGTCATAGGACAGCAGCGTGTAGGAATAGGGCAGGTTGCCTTTGAAGTTAATGACACCTCCGTTAGAATCCACCTGTTCCACCTTGGTGTTGTCGATCTGGGCGTAATACTCGGCGCTGCCGGAGCCGGAGAGGAACCATGCGCAAAAGCCGACCAGACCAATGAGCAGGACAGCAACGACGCCTATTATGATTTTCAATTTTTTCTTCATGTTGTTTGACCCCCTTACCAACCTTTTTTTGTGATGACCCGTTTGGGCTTTTTTGCCGTCTTTGGAGCTGCGCCTTTTTTCGCTGTCGCAACAAAAGCGGCGGCAATCAGCAGAGCGGCCAGCAAACTGAACATACAAAGCAGCGGATTCCAATGGACAGCCGCATCATAGCTGCGGTATCCAATCAGCCCCATGCTTGCGGTCACGGGATACAAATTCGCCAAGGTCATGCTCCCCGCCGCAAACATCCCGCCGTAGCCGTAGACAAAGGCTATCACCGCTCCAATCAAGTGCCCGTTTGGAATCCGGGCGGCGATGGCGATGATTGGCAGAACCGCGATATAGAGGAACAGACAGTTGAACGTGATCTGCAACCCGGCCTGCATGACTGCCGGAAAATCTCCGCCGGGGAAGCCCAAAAGGAAGGATGCCGTCACAGTGAACACGGTGCTGACGATCCCTAGGAACAAGGAGAGCAGCCCGCAGACAGCCAGCTTGCCCGCCAGCAGAGCGGGAAAGGACAGGGGGACCGTCAGAATGTTTTTCAGCGTGTCGTCCGTCCCTTCCCGACTGATGATATATCCGGTAATCAAGGCAATGCACATGGGGAAAATTGTTGTGATGTTGTTCTTCAGGACCTGCTCCACGAAAAAGGAGAAGGTCCATACACTTCCATCCTGGGCGGTGGTGGAGAAAACCGTAAGCAGGACGGACAGCAGCATCAGGAAAACCCCTGCCCAGACCATGTGATACCGTTTCAGTTTCCAAACTTCGGTTTTCAGCAGTACCAGCATCTCAATCTCCCCCTCTCTTTTTATACAGCCGGTCAATCAGCAGAATGGACAGGACAGCCATTGCACTCAAAATCAAGACGGTCTGCATTGTTGAGGGAATCAGGTATTGCAGTTCCCCCAAGCTGCCCTTGACGCCATGCCGAACCATATCCCCCGCGCACCAGAGGTTTGTGAGGGGAATCGGCATCAGCCAGCACAGAAACTTCGGCAGGGCACCGAAGCTGCTTTCGGCGGTCAGGCTTAATACACTGTAAAAGATGCACAGCAGGACGGAGAAGATATAGGTCTTGCTGAAAAAGACCACCAGCACCACCAGCGGCAGGGTGCCAGCCGTAATGAAAATCCCCATCTCCACCGACAGCCATAGCTTGTAGCCCAGCCCGCCGACCTCGGCAATCAGGCTCCCGCAGACAATGGTGACGGCGGCTGTGGACAGGCAGAAGATCAGCCCGAACAGAAACAGAACGATAATTTTAGCGAAAATCATCTGGGTACTGGTCACCGGGATGGTCCGCAGGTTTTTGAAGGTGTCATTGTCCCGTTCCATAAAGAACAGCATAGCGGCTATGACACCGATGATACAGGGCAAAAGCAGTTCCACCCCATAGCCCAGGACAAACTGGTAAAAGTCGTCAAAAAGCTCGGCTTTCGTGTCGTACCGCTCCATCATGCGGGGCGTCAACATCATCAGTGCCAGCGGGAGCGGGAACATGAACGCAGAGAGGATTACAAAAGGAATGAACTTCTTCCGTTTTAGCTTCTGAAGCTCACAGGAAATCAGTTTAAGCAATCCCCTCACCCCCAGTCACCCGCTTGAAGTAATCCTCCAGGCTTTCCTCCACGATTGCGGCCTCCGATACCTCCAGGCCATGCTGCACAAAGGCAGAGACGATCTTTGATACGGGGACCTTGGCAGAATCCAGCCGCAGATGATGGCCGTCCTGTACGGCAAACTGATTTTCGTGGAAAACGCCGTTCAAGACCTCCGCCGCCCGTTCCGTGTCGGAGATGGTGAAGCGGATATACCGTTCGCTCTTGGCCTCCAGGTCCGAAAGGCTCTCCTCCTCCAGCAGCACACCGTGGTCGATGATGCCGATGTCGTCCGCCAGCAGGGCCACCTCGGAGAGGATGTGGCTGGAGATCAGGATGGTCTTGCCCCGTTCGTCACACAACGCCCGGATGAAGGAGCGCACCTCCGCGATGCCGATGGGGTCCAGGCCGTTGATGGGCTCGTCCAAAATCAGCAGCTCCGGGTCGTGCATCACAGCCAGGGCAATGGCCAGACGCTGTTTCATGCCCAGGGAGTATTGGGAAAAGAGCTTCTTATCCCGATACGGCAGGCCCACCAGCTCCAGGGCGCTTTTGATGGCGCTCTGATTTTTCAACCCCCGCAAAGCGGCGAAGATACGGAGATTCTCCGTTGCGGTCAGATTGGGATAAAAGCCGGGGGACTCGATCAGACTGCCGATGCGGGGCAGCAGTTTCTTCTCGTTACCCATCAAAGACTTCCCCCAGATGGTCACGTTCCCGGAAGTGGGCTGGGTCAGGCCCAGCAGCATTTTCATAGTGGTGGTCTTTCCGGCTCCGTTCCGGCCCAGCAGACCGTAGATGCGGCCCCGCTGAACATGGATGTTCAGCTCCGCTACGCTCTTTTGTGTCCCGTACTGTTTGGTCAGTTGTTTCGTTTCAATGACTATTTCGCCCATAGCGATTACCTCCTTTGCGGGGTCAGTATACAACACCATCCTTGAGCTATCATTGAGGGAACCTTGAGATAACCTTGAGATTGCGCTGACGGCATATACAATTTTTAGTTTCTGCGCTATAATGAGCTGGACGGGAGGGGCTAATATGCTGGATAGAGAAATTCTTGTCGTAGACGATGAAAAAGATTTACGAACGATGATCCGCTCCATTTTTGAGAGCGCCGGGTATACGCAGGTTACAACGGTGGCCTCCGGGGAGGATGCGTTGGCGCTGATGGCGAAAAAAATCCCCGGCATTATCATTCTGGATGTGATGATGCCGGACATGGACGGGTTTGAACTGCTCCAGGAGATTCGGGCTGTCAGTAAAGTTCCCGTTCTTATGCTCACGGCCAAGGGGGAAGCCGAGGACCGCTTTGCCGGGTTTGAACTGGGGGCGGATGATTATCTGGTCAAGCCTTTTCTGCCGAAGGAATTGCTGTTGCGGGTCCAGGCGATTTTGAAACGGGCTTATCCTGAAAAAGAGCGGATTGTTACACTGAATGCGGCTGAGGTGGATTTAGACCAGGCGGAGGTTATCAGAGAAGGCCAGCGGACGCCACTGACCGCGAAGGAGTACAGCATTTTTGAAAAGCTGGCGGAGAATGCGGGCCGGATCGTCACCATCGGCGTTCTCTGTCAAACGCTGTGCGGAGAAA
>ERZ777305.1597-NODE-1597-length-25188-cov-13.488083_pt1 | contig 25188 bp, 29 predicted proteins | sample MGYA00374965_ERZ777305 | MGnify/ENA primary metagenome ERZ777305 (study PRJEB29328, sample SAMD00013331) | mouse gut metagenome | study: EMG produced TPA metagenomics assembly of the Metagenome analysis of fecal microbiota from mouse which was promoted... | reverse complement strand
CACTATGATACTCATAAAATCAGGACCTTGTGGATAAAACTGCGGAAACTCAAGAGCAATCATGCATTGACAGGATAGTGCATGAGTGCTATGATTATTTTTGAATTTGGAGAAGGCGCAGGACGGCATAGGTACGCATGGTCTTGCTGCACTTGTCATATAAATTTACATAGGGAACGGGTAGAGGTTGCGTTTTTCATTAGTAAGATTTCTGACGCGTCAGGCGCGGTGAAAGGGGATCCAAAAGGGGAAAACGCCGAAAGAGGAGATCTCCTGAGGGTCGAATCTTGGGTATGCAGTGAAGAACTGTATGACTGTCATCTGTAACGGATGGGGCGCTATCACATGTCGGGTTTTCAGAAAGAATCGGCGCTGCATGTGCAGATTCTTTTTTAGTTTCCATGATGAAAGATTTTGAGCGAAAAGCCCTATTTTTCCGTACAGGAAAACAGGAAGGAGATTAAAATGGCTATTTTTCAAGGCGCGGGTGTCGCGATCGTCACACCTTTTCACGAAAACGGAGAGGTAAATTATGAGCAGTTTGCGAAGAATATTGACTGGCAGATTGCAAACGGTTCGGATGCGATCATTGTCTGCGGGACAACGGGAGAAGCGGCGACGCTTTCCCACGAGGAACATTTAGATGTGATCCGTTTCTGCGTGAAACATACGAATCAAAGGGTTCCGGTCATTGCCGGAACCGGTTCAAACAGCACGGAAACGGCAGTCTATCTTTCCGTGGAAGCCGAGAAAGCGGGGGCGGACGGACTTCTTTTAGTGACGCCCTATTATAACAAAGCGACACAGAAAGGACTTTATGAGCATTTTGCGCAGACTGCAAAAGCGGTAAAGCTGCCGGTCATTCTCTATAATGTGCCGGGGAGAACCGGCTGTAATCTCCTGCCCGAAACGATCGTGAAGCTGGTAAAAGAGGTGGACAATATCGTCGGGGTCAAGGAGGCGTGCGGGGACATTTCCCAGATCGCGAAGCTTGCGTATCTTGCGGACGGCTGCGTGGACATTTATTCGGGGGAAGACAGTCAGATCACGCCGATCCTGTCCCTTGGCGGAATCGGTGTCATTTCCGTATTATCGAATATCGCGCCAAAGCAGACGCATGACATTGTGGAGACGTACTTATCCGGCAATGTGAAGGAGTCGGCGCGCTTACAGCTTGCGGCATTTCCGCTGGTCAAAGCGCTGTTTTCGGAGGTCAATCCGATTCCGGTCAAAAAAGCAATGAATCTCATGGGGATGGGCGCCGGTCCGCTGCGGCTGCCGCTGACGGAGATGGAAGAGGAAAACGCTGTAAAACTGGAAGCGGAAATGAAGAAATACGGGATTTTATAAGAAGGCGGGAGGGACGACATGTTCGTCCCTCTCATAATGAAAAAAGAGATTTCATGAAAGGCGGGAAAAAGAATGGTCAGAATTATTATGAGGGGCTGCAACGGAAAAATGGGACAGGTAGTCTCCGGTCTTGCTGCGGACGATCAGGAAGTGGAGATTGTTGCAGGCGTGGACTTGTCGGATCATATCAAGAATCCCTATCCGGTATTCCGGGCGATAGAAGAGTGCGATGTGGAGGCGGATGTGGTGGTTGATTTTTCCAGTGCGGCTGGTTCGGGCGCGGTAGGTGTGGAGGCGCTGCTTGCTTACTGTGGGGAAAAGAAACTGCCTCTTGTTCTTTGTACGACGGGACTTTCCGGAGAGCAGCTTGCGTATGTGCAGGAGATTTCTGAAAAAACGGCTGTCTTTAGATCCGCTAATATGTCGCTTGGCATCAATCTGCTTCAAAAGCTGTTAAGAGAGGCGGCAGCGGTGCTTGCCACCGCAGGTTTTGATATTGAGATCGTGGAGAAGCATCACAATCAGAAGCTGGATGCACCAAGCGGGACCGCACTTGCACTGGCGGATTCCATCAATGACGAGATGGGAGGCGCGTATGAATATGTCTATGACAGGAGTCAGGTGCGTCAGAAAAGGGAAAAGAAAGAAATCGGCATCAGTGCCGTGCGCGGAGGAACGATCGTGGGCGATCATGACGTGATCTTTGCAGGAGAGGACGAGGTCATAACCTTTTCCCACCGCGCCTATTCCAAGGCAGTATTCGGGAAGGGCGCGATCGAAGCGGCGAAATTCCTTGCGGGCAAGCCGGCCGGGTTATATGATATGAGTGATGTGATCGGCGGGCGATAAGACCGCTAAAGGAGAGTTTTATGGACGAATACGATTTGAAATTCTTAAAAAGTCTGGCGAAGCAGTATCCGACAATTGCGGCAGCCTCCACAGAAATCATCAACCTGCAGGCAATCTTAAATCTGCCGAAAAGTACGGAACATTTTCTGACGGATATACACGGAGAGTATGAGCAGTTTCATCATGTGCTGAAAAACGGTTCCGGTTCCGTGCGGAAGAAAATCGACGAGGAATTTGGAAATACCTTAAGCGTGCGGGATAAGAAGAGTCTGGCAACGCTGATCTACTATCCAAAGGAAAAGCTGGAGATCGTCATGCAGGAGGAGGACAATCTTGAGGACTGGTATAAGATCACGCTTCACCGCCTCGTGCAGATCACGAAACGCGTGGCATCCAAATATACACGCTCGAAGGTGCGGAAGGCGCTGCCGCGTGATTTTGCATACATCATTGAAGAACTGATCACAGAAAAAGAGGAGATCCAAAATAAGGAAGCGTATTATAACGGTATCATTCAGACTATTATCGAGATCGGCAGTGCGCCCGGATTTATCATTGCCCTGAGCAATCTCGTCCAGCGGCTCGTCATCGATCATCTGCACATTGTCGGGGATATCTATGACAGGGGACCGGGACCGCAGGTCATTCTTGATACGCTGCGGGAATATCATAGTGTTGACATTCAGTGGGGCAATCATGATATGGTGTGGATGGGAGCAGCGGCGGGGAGTCTTGCCTGCATTGCCAATGTCATCAGGATGAGCGCGCGCTACGGCAATCTGGATACGCTGGAGGAGGGCTACGGCATCAACCTGATCCCGCTTGCGACTTTTGCGATGGAGCATTACGCAGAGACGGACTGCAGCTGCTTTGCCATCAAATATAACACGGACTATAATACCAAAGACCTAAGTCTTGACATGAAAATGCACAAAGCGATCGCCATCATGCAGTTTAAGCTGGAGGGTCAGGTCATGATGCGCCGGCCTGAATTTGGCATGCAGCACCGGATGCTGCTTGATAAGATCGATTATGAAAAGAAAACGGTTACTGTGGACGGCGTGGTCTACCCGATGAAGGACACGGACTTCCCGACAGTTTCTAAAGAGCGTCCTTATGAGCTGACGCCGGAGGAAGCGGAAGTTATGGAGCGTCTCAGACAGGCGTTTGAGCGCAGCGATAAGCTCCAGAAGCATGTCCGTTTTTTGTTTGCCAAGGGAGGGCTTTATAAAATTTACAATTCCAATCTTCTCTATCACGGCTGCGTACCGATGGAGGAGGACGGAAGTTTCAGTAAGGTTCACATTTTCGGAAAAGAGTATGCGGGAAAGGCGCTGTATGACGTGCTGGACAGCTATGCGCGCAAAGCGTACTATTCCAGACAGGATATGAGTGAAAAGAAAAAGGGACAGGATATTATCTGGTATATCTGGACGGGTCCGACTTCCCCGGTGTTCGGCAAGGATAAGATGACGACCTTTGAGCGGTATTTCATTGAAGATAAGGCGGCTCATATCGAGACGAAGAACAGCTATTACCGGTTAAATGACAATGAGAAGATCTTAAACCGGATCTTAACGGAGTTTGGCCTGGATACGGAGCACTCCCATATCGTCAACGGGCATGTTCCGGTCGAACTGAAAAAAGGACAGACCCCGATCCGCTGTAACGGGAAGCTTCTGATCATTGACGGGGGATTTTCCAAGGCTTATCAGGGAAAAACCGGGATCGCGGGCTATACGCTTGTCGCAAATTCTTACGGGATGCGCCTTGTCGCGCATGAGACTTTTGAATCGGCGGAGGCGGCAATCAAAAATGAATCCGACATTTTCTCTGACTCTATCAATGTCGAATCCTACACACACAGACGGCGTGTGGCGGATACCGACGTCGGAACGGAGATCAAAGAGAGTATACGACAGCTAAAAGAGCTGCTGCAGGCATACCATGAGGGCCTGATCATAGAAAAAGACCGGTAAAAAGTCAAATATGCAGAACCATATTGAATGCAGAGATACGAAGAAACGGCAGAGCCTGAAAGCTATGCCGTTTCTCGACAAATGAAGAGTGAATCATTTTTTTGATAGAGTTTTGCGGAAAACGTTATCGTCTTCCGGCAGATCTGCCGGTAGTACCATTCGTGCCGGTGCCGTTCGTGCCTGTTCCGTTAGTACCGGTGCCGTTGGTGTTGTTTCCGGCAGTGCTGTTTGTGGAATTGCTGTTTCCGTTTGTGGTGCTGTTCGTAGCATTATTTACTGCGTTGTCAATGCCGTCAGTGACGTCGTCGATACCGTCGGCAACCCCGTCTGCAGCGTCATCTACGCCGTCGGTAACACCGTTCACTACGTCGTTTGCGGTACTGTCATTTTTGTTTGATCCGGAAGTCGTATTGTTGCCGGAGGCGCTGTTGTTTTTGTCAGCGCCGCTTGTAACATTGTTAACAGAACCGTTGTCGGTCATGTCGTTTTTATCCATGGTGTTGTCGTCCGATCCGCACGCGGAGAGCAAGGCAACAACAAGGACACAAGCAAACATGGAAATCAATTTTCTTGATTTTTTCATAATATTGTTTCCTCCATTGTTTTGAAAGTTATCGAACTTACAGCAATATTGTGTGTCGGAATAGAAAATTTATGCGTGTTTTTACTTTTGAATATCAGTATGATTATTAAAACAAATTCAACATTTTTTGAAATAAGAGGTAATTTACGGATATGAGGAATGATATTTTGATCAGAAATGCCAAATCAGACGATTACGAAAGAGTGGAAGCCATCATGAAACAGGTTCAGCGGCTTCATGTTGACTGGAGACCTGATATTTATAAACAGGGCGGGACCGTACTGCCGCCTGATGTGTTTGAGGAGGCAGTCGGGGAACAGACGTTTTTCGTTGCGGAGTATAAGGGGCGTGTGGCGGGGATCCTGTTCATTATGTACCGTCATATTGAAAACGATAATCAGGTGACAAGGGACGTGATCTTTGTCGATTCCATGGCGGTTGACGAGGCAGACCGCGGGAAAGGGATCGGGCATGCGTTCTTTGATTTTTTGAAAGAGTTAAAAGAACAAAAAGGTTATGACGGGATTGAATTGCAGGTAAACGCGAAAAATAAAGCCGCTTATCAGATGTATGTTAAATACGGTTTTACCGAGAAGTCGGTCAATATGGAACTTCTGACACCGTCGGGAGCCTGAAGGTTGAAAGAAATCTGATAAAAGAAGTCCTACAAAAAAATCTTCTCAAAGAAACACAGGAGCATGATGCGCAGAAAGCGGCGCGGAAATGGAGGCTGACAATGCAGTTTCGACCTTGTATTGACATTCATAACGGCATGGTAAAGCAGATCGTCGGCAGCAGCCTGCGCGATGCGGGAGACACCGCAGAGGAAAATTTTGTCGCGTCTAAGGATGCGTCATTTTTTGCCGGACTGTACAGGGATCATCAGATTGAGGGCGCACATGTGATCCTGCTGAACGGCAAGGACAGCCCGCATTATGAAAAAACAAAGCAGCAGGCCTGCGCCGCGCTTGCCGCTTACCCGCATCATATGCAGGCGGGCGGTGGTATCACGCTTGAAAACGCACAGGATTTTCTTGATGCGGGAGCAGATAAGGTGATCGTGACCTCCTATGTGTTCCGGGATGGCGGTGTATGCGAGGAAAACTTAAGAAACCTGTCCCGTGAGATTGGAAGAAACCGGCTGGTGCTGGATGTGAGCTGCCGGGAAAAGAACGGCGCTTATTATATTGTGACAGACAGATGGCAAAAATTTACAAACGTCACATTAAATCATGATACTTTGGATTATTTTGCCGGGTATTGTAGTGAATTTCTCGTACATGCCGTGGATGTGGAGGGAAAGAGCTGCGGGATCGAGGAGAATCTGGTGAGGCTTCTCGGCGAGTGGAACCGTATACCGGTCACTTACGCTGGAGGCGTTCATTCGTATGAGGATCTGGAAAAATTGGATATGCTCGGCAGGGGCAGGATTCATGTGACGATCGGCAGTGCACTGGATCTTTTCGGCGGGGAGATGCGGTTCGAGGAAGTCTTACAATGGTGCAGGAGCAGGGAAGGATGCATAAGAAGTGTTGTGGATCAGGATGCGTACTGAGCTGCGTTAAGAAGAATAAGGGGGCATAAAAAAACCGATGCATCATGCATCGGTTTTTTCCACCATTCGGCTCATTTAATCCGTTAAAACAATAGCTGATTTCAAGTAATCTATATAGTAGAACTAGAAGAACAGGCACATTGAAAAACTAAGATTAAAATGTTGTTATAAGTCCGCGCTGGCGCGGAGGTGTTCTTATAACTTTGTTACGTTGACTGCCTGAGGTCCTTTTTCGCCGTTTACTACATCATACTCTACAGCAGCGCCTTCTTCAAGAGACTTGAAGCCTTCCATGTTAAGACCCGTGTAGTGTACGAATACGTCGTTACCCTGCTCGTCAGAGATGAATCCGTAGCCCTTCTGATTGTTGAACCACTTAACTGTACCTTTGTTCATCGTGATACCTCCAAAAAAATGAAATAGTGAAATATGTGTTGTTTACAACACTACAAGTATAGCACCGCATTGGTAAAATGTAAAGCAAATTGTTGAAAATTTCTAAAAAAAGTAAAAGATTTTTTATTTTGCCTCTAAACGCTGAAAAACCAGCTCATAACCGTCGCTCCCATAATTTAAGGAACGGTTGACACGGCTGATCGTTGCTGTGGAGGCACCTGTTTTTTCGGCAATATCAAGGTAGGTCCTGCCGGATTTGAGCATGGAAGCGACCTCGAAGCGCTGGGAAAGAGACAGCAGTTCGTTCACAGTGCAGAGATCCTCAAAGAAACTGTAGCATTCTTCTTTTGACTGTAACGCCAGAACTGCATCAAATAAATGATCGACGGCAGGCGTTTTGATTTTCTTATTCATTGTCAGCATCCTCCTGAAAAATAAAAATTCACAGCAGGCCGGCCTTTGTTTATGTTTTCTAAAGGATCGTCCGTCAGCCGGTTGGAAAAATACATACATGCATTTTAACACACGAAAGTGATAAAGTAAAGCCGCGCTTATGTACACTTGCGCACGATTTTGGTGTTTACAAGTAGTATTGAATACTATATAATGAGACGCAGAGAAACATGATTCAAAAATACAAAGCTGTGGAGGCACACATGACGATCGATCTGGAGGATTTATTAAACAGTATATTGGCGAGCCTTGACCGGATCAGCCATATCCCGTCCAAAGATATTCCCAATATTGATTTATATATGGATCAGGTGACGACTTTCATGGACAAGCGTTTGAGGAGTACGACGCGAAATCCGAAAGAGGATAAGATTCTTACCAAGACGATGATCAATAATTATGCGAAAAATGACTTACTGCCGCCACCGGTCAAAAAGAAATATACAAAAGATCATATGATCATGCTCATTTTTATTTACTATTTTAAGGGGATTTTGAGCATCAGCGATATTCAGGCGATCTTAGGGCCGTTGGCAGAACGCTTTTTTCATAAGGACGGTACAATGAATATGCAGAAGATCTATGACGAAGCATTCGGCATGGAGCAGGAGCATGTACAGACGTTGAAAAAAAGCATCGAGGAGGATTACCGGATCGCGCAGGAGACATTTGCAGGTGTTGATTCTGATGACCGGGAATTTTTGCAGTTTTTTTCTTTTATCAGCCTGATGAGTTATGATGTATATGTGAAGAAGCTGCTTGTCGAAAAGATGATCGACGGTTATGCGGAGAGGAAGAAAGAGGCACAGGAGAACTCTGCAAGGCAGGAAAAAGGGAATGGCACGCTGAAAGATCAGGAAAGTGCGGACGCAGGAGGAAAGAAAGGGAAAAAGAATGCGGCAGAGAGCGCGGGCACGGCTGCGGGAAAGAGCGAAAATCCTGACCGGAACGGGCGCGCAGATGCGCAGCAGTCGGCGCAGGATGAGCAGGCAAAACGTGTAAAGTCCTTACTGGAGGCGCAGGCGAAAGAGGATACGTGAATGAGCAGCCGGAGCAGCGCTTGGTGTCCGTGATGGGATGAATCACGTTGCATGGCGATCGGATGAATGTTGCATATTGATATCATGAAAGACGTTGTATAGCGGCATTATGAAAGACGTCGTATAGCGGCATTATGAAAGACGTCGTATAGCGGCATCATGAAAGACGTCGTATAGCGGCATTATGAAAGACGTCGTATAGCGGCATTATGAAAGACGTCGTATAGCGGCATTATGAAAGACGTCGTATAGCGGCATTATGAATGACGTTGTATAGCGGCATCATGAATGATGCTGTATATCAGCATCATTTGTCATATTATACATTAATGCGGTAGTGATGCGGGGGTATTGCTTTGCGTTATTGCAGAGTGGTGTAATCTAGCGCACCGATGTATATACAGCGCGTTCGCCGCCGATATATTTCGGGCGGGTTCTTGCGCAGACTATGTGAGCACTGCCGATCGCGTGCAGGGAAGTGCGCACGGGAACTGCGACCGGAACTAAGTGCATGCCGATGAGCGTGTCGCCGATATCGATTCCTGCCTGTGCGCGCACGGTCTCGATTGCGACCGGATCACTCATGAGACGATAGGCGGCGGAGGCAAACGAGCCGCCCGCTTTTAACTGCGGTATGACACTGACAATCGTAAAATTACAGCGTTTTGCCGTTTCTTTTTCAACGATCAGCGCGCGGTTCAAGTGTTCGCAGCATTGTGCGGCGAGTGCGATTCCTTGTTTACTTGCAATTTCCTGAATCGTCCGGAAAACAGCTTCGCCGATTTCGGCACTGGAATAAGAACCGATACGGTGCGCCGCGATTTCGCTTGACGAACAGCCGACGACAAGAATATCCTGCTTTTCTAAATGTGCCTGTTCAAGCAGTTCTGAGCAGATCTGCTTTGTTTGTGCGATGATATTACTCAGATCTGAACCAGTTTCTGGTGAAATTCCGTTTCCCATGAAAAATGTCCCGCTTTCTGTTTGATTTTTGAACAAATGTCTGTTTTGCAGCCGCTTGTTTTCCTTTTGCGTTCAAACATCCTCGCAAAGCCGCGCTTTCAGCGCTTTTTGTCCGGCTTACGCCAGATCTTTGCTCGGTAATAACCGCAGGAAAACAAATGCCTGCTTCGCAGTCGCTTGTTTTCCTTTTGCGGTTATTATATCATGGATTAGGATTTCCGGAAAGACGGAAACTATTTATAAAGATGAACAAGTAAAACGGACAGGAAGGCTTTGTAGAAGAAGGAGGAAGCATCTGATGAGAAGTCTGACAAGATTGACAGATCTGCGCGCTGACGATATATACGAGATCTTTCAAATCGCGGATGAGATTGCAGGCGGGAAGTACAACGGATTCCTGAATGGAAAGAGTGTGGTTTTGTTTTTTCCGGCATCGAGTATCCGGACACGGGTCACGTTTGAAAAAGGGATTTATCTGTTGGGCGGTCAGCCCATTCTGTTTCCGGGCGATGCATTGGATAAAAAAGAAGAGATAAGGGACGTCTGCGGGTACTTAAATAACTGGGCGGATATCGTGATCGTGAGGCACAAAAGCCTGCATCTGATCGAAAAGATCGCGCAATATTCTAAAGTTCCGGTCATCAATGCGATGACTGACCGGAATCATCCCTGTGAGATTTTGTCGGACTTATATTCCCTGTCCCAAATAAGAGAGCATTTTGAAAAAGATCATTATTTGTTTTGCGGTAAATCAGGCAATATCGGTCTGGCATGGAAGGAAGCAGCCGACGTCTTGGGCTTTGATCTGTCGCAATGCTGCGCGGCAGGTTATGAGATGGAGGGTGTAAGTGTATATCATGATGTAAAGGCGGCAGTCAAAGGAAAGGATATCATTTGTACAGATTCTCTTCCGGCAGAGGCGATGGAGGATTTTAAGGACTGCCGCATCACAAAAGAAGTCATGGATATGGCGAATCCAAATGCCCTGCTTAATCCCTGTCCGCCGTTTTACCGCGGGGAGGAAGTCTCGGATGATGTCATAGAGTCGGAATATTTTGCGGGGTATGCATTCAAAAAGAATCTGCTCGCAGTTCAGCAGGCGGTTATGATATGGTGTGTGAGATAGCGGGCGCTGCAAACTTTATGCCAGAGAGGGAAGTAAATACTGCATTTTGGAGAACGATGCCATGTGGGGCAGTGCGCTCAGACTTTCTAAGTTGGATGACGGGCTTTATTATATCGAAGCGCTCGAGACTCATCCGTCGTTCAGAAGGCGGGGTATGCCACACACATCCTGAAACGAGTCATTAAGGAATTAAAACAGAAAGAGGCTATCAGATTGTGCGACTGTGTCGGCAGGGATAACGAACCTTCTCTGAAAACACATTTGAAATGCGGATTTGAGATCGTACCGGAATCTGCCTGACTGATCAGCAGGACGCCGGAGATTCGACGCGTGGACAGAGCGCCCGATACTCGAAGATCGGAATGGGTATCGGGGCTCTTTTCGTATCTCTATATAAGAAATTCAAACCACGCTATTTTGCAAGGATCTTCTCGATTTCCGAAATTTCCTCTGCGGTAAAGGCAAGGTTTTGGATGCAGGCTGCATTTTCCGTGATCTGTCCGGGGCGGCTTGCACCGATCAGCACGGTTGTGACCGCTTCATTGTGAAGCACCCATGACAGCGCCATCTGCGAGAGTGTTTGACCGCGTTTTTCCGCGATGCGGTTTAAGGAGTTTAAGCGGGAGATCATCGCATCGTCCAATTCCCTTTTCAGTTCCGCGCTGCCTTTGCCGGCTCTGGAGTCAGCGGGGATGCCGTTTAGATATTTTCCGGTCAAAAATCCCTGATAAAGCGGAGAAAAGACAGCGAGACCGATTCCGTTATCGTGTGCATACCGGTCAAGCCCGTCCGCTTCGATCCAGCGGTTCAGCATGGAATAGGACGGCTGATTGATGATGAACGGCGTGCGCAGCTCACGAAAGATCGCCGTAATTTCTGCAGTCTGTTCTTTGTTGTAGTTGGAAATGCCTGCATACAGGGCTTTTCCTTGTCTGACGGCGTTGTCGAGCGCAAGCGCGGTTTCTTCGAGCGGCGTGTGCGGGTCAAACACATGGTGATAGAAAATATCCACATAGTCGAGTCCCATCCGCTTGAGGCTTTGGTCGAGGGATGCGGTGAGATATTTGCGGGAGCCGTTTTTATCCCCATAAGGTCCGTCCCACATTTCATAGCCTGCTTTTGTGGAAATGCACATTTCGTCGCGGTAGTGCCGCATGCCTGTTAAGATTCTGCCGAAATTTTCCTCGGCGCTGCCGTTGTACGGATTGCCGTAATTATTGGCAAGATCAAAGTGCGTGATGCCGAGATCAAACGCCGTGTGTACCATCTGCTCCATATTTGCGAAGCAGCCCTGATTTCCGAAGTTCTGCCAGAAACCGAGGGAGACGGCGGGCAGTTTTAAGCCGCTCTGTCCGCAGCGGCGGTAGATCATTTTTTCATATCGGTTTTCGCTTGCAAGATACATGGTTGTCCTCTCATTCTGCCGCATAAACGGCTGTGATTAAACTTCTCTATTCCCGCAGGAGAATTTTATTATACATGCTGCGGAGGGAAAAGTACAGGAATCCATCATAAAAATGTATGAGGTGGATAAGGGCGAGATGGTCTGCTATCATATAAGTAATTGTTATACGCGAAAGAGCGTTTGGCGCGGGGGAAATGTCTAACGCCCGCGGCAACGGCTGCTTCGCGAAAATCATGGCGGTCAGAAAAAGGAAACGGAGGCGGAGTGATGGATACGATCAGCAGAAAAATATCCGAACGGTTGTGGAACGTGCCGGATGCGGCAGATTTTCTATTCTCCTTGCAAAACAGGGCTGCAGAGTGCCCCATTTTGATATTTCGCAGCCCATGATCAATAAGGCGAAAGAATTAGCCGGAAAGGAAGGGGTTCTCGACCGGATCACTTTTGTCAAAGGAGCGCTGGAAGATTTGGGTGCGTATAAAGACAGGGCGTTTGACCTTGTTATTTCTATTGACGCGCCGGTTTCTTATACTTACCCGAATCAGGAGCGGGTGATCGGGGAACTTGTGCGCATCTGCCGTAAACGGATCATGCTCAGCGTATCCAGCCGTCTAGGTTATTATCCGGGGGCGGTGCGCTTTGTCTTTGGATGCCATTCGGAAAATAACAGGCAGGCGGAAGCAATAAATGCTCCCGCCTGTTCTGCATCTAAAGTGAAGTTTACATACCTGTGCGCGCGGCGTGCATCATGATGCGTCGTGCGATGGTATGCAGTACGCATACCCGCATGCAACGTGTGCTTATGCATTGCTTACTCCGCCGCTTTCGTGGCGTACTGCGTGGTGACAAGTTTCTCGTAGGGAACACGTTCGGGAAGTTCACCGGATTCTTCCAAAATGTTCTGAAGAAGAAGGAAGGCTTCCTCGCTGAAGATCAAGTCTGATTTCCATGTATCCTGTTCCAGATAGCGGTTGACGATCGTGGTTACGGTTTCTAAGTCTGTTTCTGCAAACTGCGGTGCGATCACGGCAGCGATTTCTTCCGCTGTATGAGAGTTTACATAATCCATACCTTTCTGGAGCGCGTCGGTGAATGCCTGCACGGTATCGCCATTCTCATCCAGATAGCTTTGTTTGGTGAAGAAACTGGTGTAGGGAACGTAGCCCGAATCCACGCCGAGTGAAGCGACGATATAGCCGTCTCCCTTTTGTTCCAGTCCGGTCGCATGCGGTTCAAATTCGACACTGAAGCTGCCCTGCCCGCTTGAAAAGGCAGCGGCGGTCGAACCGAAATCAATGCTTTGGTCAATATTGACTTCGGAAGGCTGGATGCCGTTCTTTCTCAAGATGTACTCAAACACCATTTCCGGCATACCGCCCGCGCGGCCGCCGAGTACGTCCTGCCCAATGAGCATATCCCATGTAAAGTTTTCGATCGGTTCACGGGAAACGAGGAAGTTGCCCGCGCGCTGGGTAAGCTGCGCAAAATTCACGATTTGATCGGATGCGCCCTCCAAATAAGTATAGATCGTCGCCTCGCATCCGGCAAAGCCGATTTCCGCTTCTCCCGAAAGTACGGCTGCCATGACTTTGTCGGCGCCGTATCCGGTCACAAGCGTGACGTCTAAGCCTGCCTCCGTAAAGTATCCGTTTTCGAACGCCACATACATCGGTGCATAGAAAATGGAATGCGCAACCTCGTTTAAGGTGACTTTTGTCAGTCCGGAGGTATCCTTTGTATCTTTGCCGCAGCCGCACAGCGTGCAGAGAAGCATTGACGTGATCAGAAGAAACATGGTAAGTTTTCGTCGCATAATTTTTGATTTGGGCGGGAAGCCCGCAGTGTTTTTCTTACTCTATTATATTGCCGCGGGCAAAAACGGTGACAGAGCGTGATTTTGCCTTGGAAGAGGCGCAGCTATGGGGCGAAATGACGGGATATGCGGCGGGGATTTTTGGAAAACCTGAGAGAAAACGTTGCGGAGCAACAGGTAAAAAGACCGGATTTTCGCGAAAATATCTGGTGCGCGCCTAACGGTTGCGACTCGCTGCAGTGCTGGTTGCAATTTCATTTTTTATGGAAATATTATATTTTTTGCCATGACTCGTCATAGACAGGCAGATAAAATTCGTATATAATAAAGTCGTAGCGCGTCTAAAGCCCGCGTTGAACAGGCGGTAAAAGGACGACGGACAGGAGGATATTACAATGGGTATTATTTCAAGATTTAAGGACATTATGGCAGCAAATTTTAATGCACTGTTGGACAAATGTGAGAATCCGGAGAAAATGATCGATCAGTATCTGCGTAATTTAGAGAATGATATGGCAAAGGTAAAAGCGGAGACGGCCTCCATCATGGCGGATGAGAAGGCTGCAAAGAGAAAGATGGATGATAATGCGGCAGAGATCGCCAAGATGGCAGAGTATGCGAGAAAAGCAGTTGCAAGCGGCAGCGACGACGAGGCGCGCAGATTCCTGGAGAAGAAATCGGAGCTTACGGCTACGCAGGAGGTGCTTGTAAAGCAGTATGAGCTGGCATGCGAGAACTCCAAGAAGATGCGTGAAATGCATAATAAACTGGAGAGCGATATTTCCACGCTGCGTTCCAGACGTGAGATGATCAAGGCAAAGATGAAAGTTGCCGAGACGCAGAAGAAGATCAATGAGATGGGCAGCGGCGTTGCGGACGCAGGCAGCAATATTGCGGCATTTGAGCGCATGGAGGCAAAGGTAGACAAGATGCTTGACGAGGCGGACGCGATGGCGGAGCTGAACGCGAACAGCGCGAGCAACGATGTGGAGAGCCTTACTAAGAAATATGATGCAAGCAACCGCATGAGCGATGTGGACGATGAACTGGCTGCATTGAAAGCGGAAATGGGTATGCAGTAAGCAGCTTTGAGAACTGCGGAGAAATGCGTGAAACGGGAAGCCGTACCAGAGTGAGTGCATGAAGCGGGAATTCGCACAGAGTGAACGCATAAAGCAGCATAGCTGCGCAGGGCGGCGGAACCGTGTCGAGAATGGATTATAAGAGGAGACTGAAATGGGATTTTTTTCAAGAGAGTTATCCAATGTGGTGGAGTGGAAGGAAAGTCAGGCTGAGGTATTATTCTGGAAATGGAATAACTCCGAGATCAAGAAAGGATCCGTACTCATCATTCGCCCGGGGCAGGATGCCATCTTTTTATATAATGGGCGCGTGGAAGGCATTTTTACGGATGAGGGGCAGTTTGACATTGAGTCCCAGATCATTCCGTTTCTTTCTACATTAAAAGGATTTAAGTTCGGGTTTAACTCAGGATTGCGTGCAGAGGTGCTCTTTATCAATACCAAAGAGATTCTCTGCAAGTGGGGAACCAAGAATGCGATCAATCTTCCGGCGGCAGGACTGCCGGGCGGTATGCCGATCCGTGCATTCGGTACGTTTAACTGCCGGATTGCCGATACGATGACCGTCATTGACAAACTTGCAGGTGTCCGTCAGATGTATACGGTAGGCGATGTAAAAGAACGCATTGTGGCAAGCCTGGATCAGCTTTTGATGTCGTGGATTTCCAAAGAAGGCCATGATATGTTCAATCTGCAGGCGGATGCGCGCAACATCGCCAAAGGCATTGAGTCCGACCTTGATATGGACATGAGAAAAATCGGAATCGGTATTACCGATTTTAAGATCGAGAGCTTTTCTTATCCTGAAGAAGTCAAGAAAATGCAGGAGAAGGCGGCTGCCCAGTCCATGGTCGGCGACGTCAACCGCTATCAGCAGATTGCAGCGGCAAACTCGATGGAAAGAGGCGGCGGAAGCGGCGCGGGCATTGCGGGACAGATGGTCGGCATGCAGATGGGCATGGCAATGGGACAGCAGATGGTCAATCAGATGAACGCAGGGCAGCAGGATGCCTCTGCCGGAAATGCAGGGGCGCTTCCGACGGCAAGTCCGAAATTTTGCCCGAACTGCGGTACGGCAACGACCGGATCCAAGTTCTGTGGGAACTGCGGGACTCAGCTGTTTCAGTGAGCGGCAGCCGGCAGGCGATGAAAGAAGACAGATGGAAACACTGATTTAATCAGTGCTTCCATTGGAATGTTCCTTACATAAAGAAGCAAGGGCGGGAAACTGCCCTTGCTTCTTTACGACAACTATTATGGCGCCGATCAATCGGGATTTTGAGGCTGGGATGTTGGAAAACGTGGAAATCTGTTATAATAAAGTCCATGAGGCAATCGCTGTAATGAAAGAGGTTGCAGAATGGGGAAGAAATAAAGGATTCAAAGTCTGGCTGGATGAGTGGCTGACGCCGGAAGAATTGATCACAGAAGAAGCAAAACCGCAAAATTTTTGTGTGGGAAAAGTGAATGGTCAAATTGCATGTGCGTTTATTCTTCAAAATAGTAATGCAGCATATTGGGGAAACAGGCCGCCAGACGAGGCTGTTTACCTACATAAATTGTGTGTCAGGCGGGAATTTGCACACCGGGAAATGACAAAATCCATTGTTGAAGCGATAAGAGCAGAATGTAGGAAGAATGGTGTAACATACATTCGTTTAGATACGGGACTTGATGAAAAAATAGTTAGAAAAATATATTTGCGGACAGGATTTAAGATTGTTGATATTATCGATTACAACAATGGAAATTCATTGGCGCTTTATGAAATGGAAGTATAAATACAAAACGCCCGACTTCCATTAAGAAACGGGCGAAGGAAAATTTTAGGAGAAAGCATGAGCAAATATGATACTTTGAATGAGGCGCAGCAGGAGGCGGTCTTTACAACGGAAGGGCCGCTGCTGTGTCTGGCGGGTGCGGGCAGCGGTAAGACGCGCATGATCACACACCGCATTGCCTATCTGATTGAGGAATGTCAGGTTGACCCGTGGAACATCATGGCGATCACCTTTACGAATAAAGCGGCGGGAGAGATGCGTGAGCGTGTCGATCAGCTTGTCGGCATCGGCTCGGAGAGCATCTGGGTGGCGACGTTTCACTCAAGCTGCGTTCGCATCCTGCGCAGATATATCGACCGGATCGGGTATGATAACCGTTTTACGATCTACGATACGGATGATTCGTTGAGCGTCATGAAAGAGGTCTGCAAGAGCCTGCAGATCGATACGAAAATGCTGAAAGAACGTGCGATCCTTTCGGCTGTTTCTACTGCAAAGAACGGGAACATTTCATGTGCGGAATATGCGCTTCATGCGCAGGGAGACTATCAGAGGCAGAAGATCGCGCGCGCCTATACCGAGTATCAGGAGCGGCTGCGCAAAAATAATGCGCTTGATTTCGATGATCTTTTGATGAAGACCGTGGAATTGTTTTCGGCCTGTCCCGAGGTGATTGAAGCTTATCAGCGCCGTTTCCGGTACATCATGGTGGACGAGTATCAGGATACAAACACCGTGCAGTTCCTGCTGATCAAGCAGCTTGCAGGCTCCGCGCATAATCTGTGCGTTGTAGGGGACGACGACCAGTCGATCTATAAATTCCGCGGCGCCAATATCCGGAATATCCTTGATTTTGAACAGTATTTCCCCGAGGCGAAAGTCATCAAGCTGGAGCGCAATTACCGTTCAACGCAGAATATCTTAGATGCAGCGAACGCAGTCATCAGCAATAACAGGGGCAGAAAAGAAAAAAACCTTTGGACCGAGCAGGGGGGCGGCGCTCTACTGCATTTCAGACAATTTGACACCGCCTATGAGGAGGCGGAGTTCCTTTCAGATGATATTTGCCGAAAAAGAAGAAAAGGCGATTTAGATTATGGGGACTGCGCAATTCTCTACAGGACAAACGCGCAGTCCCGTCTGATCGAGGAACGTCTGGTCGTAGAGGGGGTTCCGTATCTCCTGGTCGGGGGGCAGAACTTCTATGCGAGAAGGGAGATCAAGGACATTCTTGCCTACCTGAAGACGATTGATAACGGACAGGATGATCTGGCGGTCAAACGCATCATCAATGTGCCGAAGCGCGGAATCGGCGCGACGACGATCGTGCGCATACAGGAATATGCCGATACGCATGAGATCAGCTTTTTCGACGCGCTCTGCGAGGCGGACCGGATCGACACGATTGGTCGCAGCGCCGCAAAGCTGCAGCCGTTTGTATTGATGATACAGGCGCTTCGGACAAAACAGAAGGAAGGCTACGGCGTGGACGACCTGATCAGAGAGGTGCTGGATACGACCGGATATGCGCGGGAGCTGGAAGCGTCGGATGAAGAGGATGCGAAAGACAGGATCGGCAATATCGACGAGCTGATCAGTAAGGCAGTCGCCTATATGGATACGCATGACGCCCCGTCGCTCAGCGAATTTCTGGAGGAGGTTGCGCTTGTTGCGGAGATCGACAATGTAAACGGGGATAACCGTGTGCTGATCATGACGCTGCACAGCGCGAAGGGATTAGAATTTGAGCATGTCTATCTGGCGGGAATGGAGGACGGCGTTTTTCCGGGAGCCATGGCTGTTTACGGGGATGATCCGGCGGAACTGGAGGAGGAGCGCAGACTTGCCTACGTCGGAATTACGAGAGCGAAAAAAGAACTGACGCTTACCTGTGCCAAACAGCGTATGCTGCGCGGCGAGACGCAGTACCATGACGTCAGCCGCTTTGTCAGGGAAATACCGCCGCAGCTTTTGGACAACCGCCCGTTAAAACAGCGCAGATGGGATGCGTATGACGAGGACGGTTATGAGGATGATTCTTTCGGAAGCAGTTACGGAAGCGGATTCGGAAGCCGCGGTGCCGATAGAAGAGACACATTTGGAGAGCGGGAGACCCGGGCGGACGGAGGATTCGGAAGCCGGGGCGAAAGCGGCGGATTCGGCAGGCAGACAGACGGAGGATTCGGAAGTGTCAGGGGCAATGGATTCGGACGATCAGAAAGCGGTGGTTATGGAGACGGCGGCACAGCCGGCATGTCGGCGGCGTCCTTCGTGGAACGATATGAACAGCAGGAGCGTGAGAGGCAGAGGAATGCTGGGGCCGGTATCGGCGGACGGGCAGAACATACAGCCCCGGCGCCTTCCGACTATCGAAACAGAGGACAGCAGGGACGGGCATACAGCGATCGTATGTTTGACTTAAAAAAGCCGAAGGGGAATGCAGGGGATTCCCGATTAAAGGAGCAGTACGGGATCGGCGGGGAAGCGAAGATGGCAAAGCCGCTGTTTGGTGCAGGAAGCGGCATCCGGACCGGAGCAGCGATATCAGGAACGGGTGGTGTGGATTATGGCGTCGGAGACCGTGTGCATCATATGAAATACGGGGACGGCACCGTGCTGAAATTAGAGAAAGAGCCGAAGGATTATAAAGTTACGGTTTCTTTTGACGGAGCGGGAACCAAAATCATGTACGCCGGATTTGCGAAGCTGAAAAAACTGTGAAGGAAGGCATCAAGATTTTACAAAGATGGTTATGTAGTTTGAAGTGAAAGCGGATCATTTTTGAACAAAACCGGAAAAATCTCACAAATAATCGTAGTAAAACAATTTGATTAGTGGTATAATGTGCAAAAGAGTTGTTTTGCGGCACAACGGGCTGCATGAGAAAGAAATCAGATCGAAAAATATAGAAAAGGGGTAAAAGACATGAGAAAAGAAAAACTGGAAGAATTGATCAGCGCAATCAAGGTTGGCGAACTGCTTGGCAAGAAGGAGCCGGAACCCGAACCGGAGAAAAAGAGCAATGTGCTTCTCTGGGTGCTTGCGATCATCGGCGTGATCGCGGCGATCGCAGGTATCGCATATGCGGTATACCGCTACTTTACACCGGATTATCTTGAGGACTTTGAAGATGATTTTGACGATGAGTTCGAAGACGAGGCAGAGGATGAAGAAGATAAGGCTGATGAGGAAGCTGAGGATGACAAGGCGGATCAGTGATCGGCTTCGTACTGTGAATGCCGGGACGGATGAAACGATAGTGTTTGGCGGGCTGAAGTTTGAAAGTGAACTTTCAAATATTGATTGATATGTACGCGGAAGCGCACAGAAGGGTATCATAATGAATGTCTGGCAAATAAAGCCGTGGATTTTGACAGAAACAAACAATGGAGGGAAGCGGGATGGAGTCATCCCGCTTTTTTGATAGGATATGAAAAAAGGACAAGTCATAGAAGGAATCGTATCAAAGGTAACTTTTCCGAATAAAGGTATTGTGGGCTGCGAAGAGGGACAGGTCGAGGTGAAGGGCGTACTGCCCGGACAAAAAGTCGAAGTGATGGTGCAGAAAGTCCGGCATGGGAGGGCAGAAGGACGTCTCTTGTCTGTTTTGGAGCGCGCGCCATATGAAATAGAAGCACAGTGCCTGCATGCGGCAGAGTGCGGCGGATGCAGCTATCAGACCATGCCTTATGAGGAACAGTTGAAGTTAAAAGAGCAGCAGGTTTTGGAACTGATGAAGCCGGTGATGGAAAAACAGAAACGGCTGGAGCGAAGTGCGGAAAATGACGGTGACAGGACGAATGACGGGGGTGATGCTGAAGGAACTGTGCGTGGTCTTGAGGGGACATTTGCTGACATGAATGTTGACGGCGTTGTGCGCGGTGTTGACGGGACGTTTGCTGATATGGATGCTGATGAAGTTGTAAGCAGGGACGGAGAAGCCGCTGTTGGCACCGACAGAGTGGTATGCGGAGCAGAAGATAACATAAATCAGAGGGGATGCGGCAGGGAGACGCATACACTGGACTTCCCTGAGTATGAGGGAATCCGGAAAAGCCCGCGTCAGTTTGGTTACCGCAACAAAATGGAATTTACATTTGGCGATGAGTATAAGGACGGCCCGCTGTCGCTCGGTATGCATAAAAAAGGAAGCTTTTATGATATTGTTCCGGTTATGGGATGCCGTATTGTCGATGAGGATTATCGTAAAATCCTGCGTACGGTCATGGATTTTGCGAGAGAACAAAAGCTGTCTTTTTATCACAGACTGCGTCATGAAGGTTATCTGCGGCATCTGCTTGTGAGAAAAGCGGCGCGTACCGGAGAACTGCTGATCGCAGTCATCACGACAACCCAGGGAGAGCATGGGGAGGATTTAAGAGAACTCAGTGAACGTTTACTGGCATTGTCACTTGACGGTAAAATTGTTGGAATCGTACATACCAGTAATGACTCTTTGGCGGATGTCGTGCAAAGTGATGCGACGGAAACGCTTTATGGGCAGGATTGTTTTTATGAGGAATTGTCGGGGTTAAGATTTCGAATCTCAGAGTTTTCTTTTTTTCAGACGAACAGCTTAGGCGCGGAAGTACTATATGAGACGGCGCGGGAGTTTATCGGTGAGATTCACACGGTGCACGGGCGTAAGCCTGTGATCTATGATCTCTATTCCGGTACCGGAACAATTGCTCAGATGATGGCGCCGGTCGCAGAACAGGTCATCGGTGTGGAAATCGTGGAGGAGGCGGTTCTTGCCGCACGGGAAAATGCTGCACTCAATGATTTACATAATTGCAAATTTATTGCGGGCGATGTGTTAAAGGTGTTGGATGAGATTGAAGTACAGCCGGATTTCATCATCCTTGACCCGCCGCGCGATGGCATTCACCCGAAAGCACTCAAAAAAATTATTGATTACGGTGTGGAACGGCTAATCTACATTTCGTGTAAACCCACAAGCTTTGCGCGGGATCTGGAAGTGTTTTTGGATATGGGGTACAGGGTGGAAAGGATGTGCTGTGTCGATATGTTTCCGGGGACGGTGCATGTGGAGACCGTGTGCCTCTTGGGCAGACGAAAACCCGACGATACGATAAAAGTCTCCGTCAATATGGACGACTATTATCAGATCAGGGACGCCGAGGAAGCGGAGAAAAACCCTTCATAAGACCAAAATAGTATATCGAGATCATAACAGAGCTGTTGATGCGTAAGAAAAAATTACGTATCAGCAGCTTATTTTATTTTAAGCCGAGAACGGCAGAAGGGAGCAAATCTATGACAAACAAAGTAAAAAAGACAAGGAACCTGAAGGTAATAGAGCAGAGCGGGTACAGGTATCAGGCTACGCCGACCGTGATGCTGAAGGGCAAATGGCTTAGCGAGTTCGGTTTTGAGATCGGCACGCATGTTAAAGTGGAGTGTGAGGATGGCAAGCTCATCATCACGAAGGAAGAAGCGATTGAAGAGATTGTACAGCCGGTGCTTTGTGTGGCGGAAGGAAAAGCCGGTTACGGCAAAAAGAAAACTGCTTCAAGGCAGAGACGAGATGGGCGGTGAATCTGAATGAAGACAACTACAACGAAAAGAAAAACGATTGCAGATGCGGTGGAACTTCTGAAAGAAGAATCACCGAATGCTCCGGGAAATATCGCAGGAGTGCAGCTGATACCGATAGAAAAGGTCAGGGCATTTAAGGATCACCCCTTTCGCCTGTATGAAGGAGAACGTCTGGATGACATGGTTCAGAGCATCAGAGATCACGGGATACTGAATCCCGTGATTGTCTGGAAGGTTTACGGCGGGGATGAGATGCTGGCAGGGCATAACAGGATGAACGCGGCGCAGATAGTAGGGATGAAGGAAGTTCCCGCCATCGTCAAGGTGGATCTGAGCGATGAAGAAGCTTATGTATATGTGATTGAAACGAACGTGATCCAGAGGTCCTTTACGGATCTGGCGCCGAGTGAGAAGGCGGCGGTGCTGTCCGCAAGGTATGAGAAGGTCATCAGTCAGGGCAGGCGCAATGACATCCTGCGGGAGATCGAAGAGATCGGAACTTGTGGACATGATGTCCACAAGTCGAGAAGCCGGGATGGCATCGGGGAAGAGTATGGGATGACCGGCAGGAACATCGCCAGATACATGAGGGTGGACAAGCTGATCAGGCCATTCAAGGATCGTCTGGATGTCGGCAAACTGACCCTGACAGCGGCAGTGGAGCTTTCGTATCTGCCCGAAGATGAACAGATCATTGTGGCGGAGAAGGATGCTGCGATAAATGAGAAGGCGGCAAAGTCGATCAGGGCGGCAGCAGGCGAGCTGACAGAAGATAAACTGGAAGAGATTCTGCATCCGGTCAGGGGATCTGCTCCGGCAAAGGCGGTGAGTGTAAAGATACCGGCAGAAGCAGAGGAAAAGTATTTCTCCGGGATGAAAGCGAAGGAACGGACGGATCTGGTCATAAAGGCTCTGGACGCGTGGTTCTCCGGGAAGGAGGCTGCCGATGTTCAGGAATGAAGACTTGAAATGTTTGGATCCGGAGTATTTCAACATTATCACCACGGATGCCTATGATGTGACGATCATGTCCAGGAATACCGGGCATTACTGGTACCTGCATAATCCGGAGTATCCGCAGCAGGGGACGGTGATCATCTTCCACAAGCACAAGGCTTCCCATCCGTATCACCAGCACGGCAGAGCGAACAATCTGCGGCAGGCGGTACGGAGTATCCGGGGACATGACCGGTGGCAGATGAATGGGAGAAAACATTGATATATGACATTGGTTTTTACGGACTCGCAAGTTGTTGTGCTATGGCTTACGAGTCCGTTACCTTGATTGTGAAAGCCTATAGCAAAGGATGCTGGTAACGGACAAATTACAACAAACAACAGGAAATGACATCAAACAAGTTGAAAACGACAATGTATTGTGATATACTATGAAATGGAAACTTATATAGGTTTGTTGGTTCGACCGGAGGGACATGATGGCGAATGTAAGCAATAATGATAAATGGATAAATATTGATGAAGCCGCTGAATATCTGGGTGTAAAGCCTGGAACGATACGTGATTGGATCAGAAAAGAAAAAGGGATTCCAGCCCATAAAATAGGAAAACAATGGAAGTTCAAATGCTCTGAATTGGATGAATGGGTTAAGAGCGGCGAGAGTGCAATATAAATGATTGAGGCGATAAATATGCAGAATGATAAGAAAGCATACAATCTTTCATACATAGAGGAACAGCTGGAAGCTGCATCCTCTAAGATTAAGATTGTTGATAAGTCGATAGATAAGAATAAAGTTAAGAAGCAGCTTGTTGATTATTACAAAAAGAAATATTGTAACCTTCAAGATGAAGCGTTTCAGTATGATTTTATAGATCTTTTTTGCGGCGCTGGAGGTCTCTCTGTTGGTTTGGAACATGTGGGCTTCAAGCCGATTATTGCAGTGGATAAGGATGAGGCGGCACTAAAAACATATAGATTTAATAGACCGTGGATGGAAGACAAAATGTTGATCCATGAGGATATAAGAAATCTGATTAAAGAAAAGGTGTTTCCACATGTGCCGGTAATTGTAGGGGGACCACCTTGCCAGGGATTCAGTGTCGTAAATAAACATCAAAAAGAAAATGATGAGCGTAATGAACTGTATAAGTTTTATGTTCATGCTGTAAGTCAGTCAAAACCTGATATTTTCCTGATGGAAAACGTTGAAGGGATTTTGAAAATATATGAGAAGATTAAGAGTGACTTTGCTGGAATAGGGTATTTTACCTGCGAGCCTTTATTACTGTCACCTAAAGAATTTGGCTTTCCACAGAGCAGAAGAAGGGCTTTTATTCTTGGCGTTGCAGAAAAGTATCAGGGCATACAGCAAGAGTTATTTAGTATATTTAGGGATTCCATTGAATCTGAAATGATTGGCGTACGTTACACGCTATGGGATGCTATTTGTGATTTGCCGGAAGTAGAAGCAAAGACCTTGAAAAATGCAACGTATTCCGAAAGCGAGAAGTGGGGATATACCTTTGCTGGAATGCATACAGACTCATCAGAATATGTACAGCTGATTAATGATGGATTAGAGAGGGAATTACCATTATTAAATCATAGATCAAAATATAACAATGAAAGAGATATTCAGATCTACGAAACCTTAAAGCCTGGAGAAAAGTCTGATGCTGAAAGCATACAGGAAATAAATCCATATAAGAATAGGTCGGAGATATTCCGTGATAAGTTTGATAAGTTAGTTGCAGATGAGCCTTGCAAAGCGATAACAGCCCATATGTATTATGACTGTAATATGTATATCCATCCGTATCAGGCAAGGGGATTAACTCCGAGAGAAGCAGCAAGAGTGCAGGGATTTCCAGATGATTATCTTTTCCTTGGATCTCCTAATGAGTGGTATAGACAGATCGGAAACGCAGTCAGCCCTTTAATGGCAAGAGTGCTGGCTGATGCATTGAAGAAAGTATTAAAAAGGATTGGTATATGAAGGAAACAATAAGGTATTTTGACTGTTTTGCCGGAATAGGAGGATTCCATTGCGGCGCGCAGCAGATAAAAAATGATTATTATGATTTCTCGCATGTCGCATATTGCGAAATAGAAGATAATGCGAGAAAACTATACTCTGAAGCTTGTGTTCAAGGGAACATTCAAGTAATCAAGGATGTTAAAGATATTAAGACCAAAAGAAATCCTGAGGGCGTTGAGGTAGAGCCATTTGATATATTGTTTGACCCGCCCCCGCCAGCATAGACACCTTAAACGAAAGGATTCTATCCGGTTC
>ERZ777305.1596-NODE-1596-length-25221-cov-10.688548_pt1 | contig 25221 bp, 17 predicted proteins | sample MGYA00374965_ERZ777305 | MGnify/ENA primary metagenome ERZ777305 (study PRJEB29328, sample SAMD00013331) | mouse gut metagenome | study: EMG produced TPA metagenomics assembly of the Metagenome analysis of fecal microbiota from mouse which was promoted... | reverse complement strand
TTGCGATGTAACATACAGAGGACTGTTGATACTGTATCATTCGGGATTGCTGACACACTAAGGGTGAGCCTTGATTATTTAACGATGGATAACCAATAAAGAAAAGCATATCTTTCCTTAGTAATGATTTGAAACTTTTATTGACTTTCAATCCCATTGCCGGAAAACCGGAAAGACGGAGATCGAGATATTGGGATTTCATCCAGGATTATGCTGATGACCAGTATGCTGATAGCTGTAAGGAATGGTGTGCCTTTGCAGATAAGAAGTGCGGAAGTCTTTCTGAAGCAGAGCAGAAAAAGTTGGGAAGTATTTTTGAAAGGGCAGAAATAACGCAATCTCGACAAATACATTTCCTATCGGGGTAAGCAACGAATTTATTAACAGGGAAAGCAGCATATCGGTAAGTGACGGAACTCTGTTTATTGTTTTCCCAAAAGAAGCAAAGGATTATGTGACTATGGCGATCACACATTCCCTTGACATCGGGAAAGGATGCGGTCCGACACATCATAAAGGCAGCAGTTGACTCAAAATCACTGTTTTTGGGAAAGATATTCTAATTATGGCTGCGACTCTTAATTATTCTGTGAAACGATAGGATGATGTGTTATGCTTAGAAAAACAAAAGAAAGCTGAGGAGATACATAACTGTGAGAAATATGATTGCATATTGTGGGTTGGATTGTGAAAAATGTGATGCATATCTTGCGACCATTCATGATGATCAGGCGCTGCGTGAAAAAACGGCAAAACTATGGGCCCAGTTAAACGGTGCGCCCATTCTTCCTGAACATATCAATTGTCAAGGCTGTCGTGCGGATGGGGTTAAAACCGTATTTTGCGATAGTCTCTGTGGCATTCGTCAGTGCGCATTGAAAAAGGGTATGGAGACCTGTGGGGATTGTCCGGATATGGAGACGTGCCGGGCTGTTGGAGAGGTGATCTCAAATAATGCCGAAGCTCTGGAAAATCTGCATGGATGACCTGCTGTGCTGCATGTTTATACAAATGGGCTGTCGGCTTTACGCAAAACACCGCTTCCGTTGAAATCGGAGCGGTGTTTTTTATATGACTGACTGTCAGGCATCCGCTTTGGAGTGGGTGCTTTTTGAGTGGCGCAAGATTGTTCATAGTTAATGTTAACAAAAATTGAGGCGGGATGAAATGCTTCCTGTTTTGATTTTTGTGGATAGCGCCAAATATTAAAATAGATATTAAAAAAAGTTTAATTATATATTGACTTAGAAGAAAGAAGAGGGCATAATAAAAAACACAAGAATTTATAAAATATCTTGTAACAAATGATGCGACAATACATATTGCTGTTTTTATAGTTTTTTTAGTATTAGGTATATTTCTTATGGATTTGTTTATGAAAGGAGCGGATTGAAAGATGCGGGTAGTGTCTGGTATTGATATAGGAGGGACGAAGTGCGCCATTTCCTTTGCTTGTTTTGAAGGAGAAGAGATTAAATTTCTGGAAAAGATCAGGATGGATACGGAACGGGAAGATTTTGCCCGGGCGGTGCAGGAGTTTATCAGGGTAATCCGTCTGAAATTAAAGGAAAATCCGAAATGGAGGCTGTGTTCCATCGGTATTTCCTGCGGCGGGCCTCTTGATGCGGAGAAGGGCCTGATTCTGTCTCCGCCGAATCTGCCAAAGTGGGAGCGCGCAGATATTTTTACACCGTTGAAAAGAGCCTTCGGCGTGCCGGTGATGATTCAGAACGATGCAGATGCCTGTGCCCTGGCAGAGTGGAGGATGGGTGCGGGAAGGGGCTGCCAGAATATGATTTTTCTGACCTTTGGCACGGGTATGGGGGCGGGTCTTATCCTGAATGGCAGGCTGTATTCCGGCACCAACAATCTGGCGGGAGAGGTAGGGCATATCCGGCTGGCGAAGGATGGTCCGATGGGGTATGGCAAAGGGGGATCCTTTGAGGGCTTCTGCAGTGGGGGTGGTATTGCCGATCTTGGCAGGAAATGGGCTGAGGAAGCCCTGGAAGCCGGTAATCCGCCTTTGTTCTGTCGAAGGAAAGAAGAACTTTCACATATTTCCGCCAAATCCATTGCGGAGGCCATGGAGCAGGGGGATCCTCTGGCGGCAGAGATTTTTGACACGGTTGGGGAATATCTGGGCAGGGGGATTTCACTTCTCATAGATATTCTGAATCCGGAGAGAATTATTATTGGGAGTATTTATGCCAGACAGAAGGAAGCGCTGGAGAAAAGGATGCTGGAAGTCATCGAAGCGGAGGCGCTTAAGGCATCGGCAAGGGTATGCCGGATCCTGCCTGCTTCCCTGGGGGAACAGATTGGGGATTATGCGGCTGTCTCTGTGGGGGTTAAGGCTTATGAAGATTTTTACAGTGATGGCATGGAAGAAATGAAGGTAATACCGATGCAGAGAGGTTGGGGATGATGGAAAAGAAAAAACTGTACATGATTGGAAATTCACATATAGATCCCGTCTGGTTTTGGAACTGGGAGGAAGGCATGCAGGAAGTTAAGGCTACCTATGCTTCTGCGCTGGAACGTATGAAGGAGTTTGAGGACTTTAGGTTCACTTCCACTTCCACGGCCTTTTTTGAATGGATTGAAGGGATTTTGCCGGAAATGTTTGAGGAAATCAAACAGCGGGTGGCGGAAGGCCGCTGGGAGATTACGGGAGGCTGGTTTATTGAGCCGGACTGTATTTTGCCCTGCGGAGAGGCTTTTGTACGGCATGGACTGTATGGGCAGCGTTACTTAAAGAGCCGTTTCGGAAAGATGGCTGAAATCGGTTCTAATGTGGATAGTTTCGGGCATAATCCGATCCTGCCCCAGATTCTGAAAAAGAGCGGTATGGATTCTTACGTATTTATGCGGCCCAGACTGGACACCCCTGTGTTCACGTGGGAAAGCAGCGATGGCAGCCGGGTAAATGCCCTCTGCCTTCCGGCAGAATATACCACTTGGTTTCATGAGCCCACGGTGAAAAATATAGAACTTACGCTGGAACGGACCAGGGATTATGACAAGATGATCTGCTGTTATGGCGTGGGCAATCACGGCGGCGGGCCTACCATTGAGAACATCAATACGATCCATGAGCTGCAAGAGTCTCTGGAAGAAGCGGAACTTACTTTTTCGAGTTATGCGGAGTTTTTGGAGGATATCGGCGGAGGAGATTTTCCGGTGCTGACGGGGCCCTTTGAACGGATCAACCAGGGCTGTTATTCGATTGATTCTCTGTTCAAGCAGAAGATGCGTCAGGCGGAAAGGCGGCTTGTGAAAGCGGATGTTCTGATGGGTATAGCCTGCGATATTTGTGGGGACTTTATGAAAGAGACGGGAGAAATGGAGCGTCTCTGGAAGGTGGTTCACTTCAATGAGTTTCATGACACCATGGGCGGCACCACCATCAAATCTGCAAGGGACGAGGCTGTTATGCAGATTTCCGGTGTTTGTGCCAGAGCAGGAGAAATCGCGGCGCTGGCAATCCAGCATGTGGTGAATACCCAGGATACCAGAGGTGAGGGATTTCCGTTGTTTATATTCCATACGGGCGGCATGCCCTATGAAGATTATGTGGAGGTGGAACTGGAGTGGTTCTGCCAGAGCCCTCTGAAACTGTTAGATCCTGAGGGCGGGGAGATTCCTTATCAGAGAATTCATACCGACGCCAAGATTCGCCATACTACCTTGGGAGGCAGGCGGAGGTTTGTGTTCTATGCTTCTATCCCGGCCTGCGGCTTTGCACAGTACAGGGTAGTGAAGGAGGAACCTTCCTTGGAATCCACACCCCGCATGGAGATTTTGAATCCTGATGCCTTAAGATTGGAAAATGCATATCTGCTGGCTGAGTTTGATAAGGAAACGGGTATGCTTTCTTCCCTGATTGAAAAAGAGACGGGATATCATGCCCTCACAGAGGCGGCTTCCCTGCGTTTGTATTTGGATGAGCGGGATGCCTGGGGACATCTGCAGGACGGAAGATATGAGGATTTGGGGGTGGACTTCCATCTGGATTCCATAGAAAAGGTGGAAAGCGGAAAGCTTCGGGAAGTGATTCATGTCCGTCTTTCCTATGAGGACACAAGATTGGAGCAGCTTTATTATCTGGGGGAAAAGGAAAGAGAACTGCGGGTGGAGAACAGACTTAGGTTCAATCACGCATGGCATCTGTTGAAATTGGCCTATCCTGTTGGAACAGAGGCGGTGGAGACACGGGCGGAAGCAGCTTACGGCATGGTTCGCCGTAGGATTTTGGACAATGTGGAGTACAACATGCAGAGATTCCTGGATGTGAGTAATGAAGCGGGAAGGGGACTTGCCATAGCCAATGACAGTAAATACGCTTTCAATATGGAAGAAGGGCGAGTGCAGATTACGGCGGTGAGAAGCGCCATCTACGCCCAGGGTAACAGCCCTGACTGGTGGAATGAACAGGAAACCTATGAATATACGGATATTGGAACCCAGACCTTCTGGCTGGTGCTGAAGCCTCATGGAGATGCCTTGCCGGAAAGGGAATTGCATCGCATTGCAGATAAGATCAATGGTGCATATGAGTACTTGGGGGATAGCGTCCATGTCTCTTCCGGCAGGGGAAGGCAGGTGGAGAGCCGGTTTTCTCTGGGAAGGGTTGAAGCGGAAAATGTGTCCCTGGTACTGGTAAAGAAGGCAGAAGATGACGGGGATTTTGTGCTGCGGCTTTTGGAAACGGAAGGAAAGGATACGGAAACCAAACTTATCTTCCGGGAAAAGACATATCCCATTTCCATGGGTCATGATGAGATAGCGACCTATAAGATCAGCCGGGACGGCAGCAAGATACAAAAGACGAATCTTTTAGAAGTATAAAGCACAAAGTGCTGTATTGGGGAAGGGTTAACCAGGATACGGTGGAAAGGAAGAAGGAAATGAATCATTTGGCGCGTTTGACGGAACGTTATCCGGCTCTTGTTAAAATGGAAGATGAGATAAAGCGGGCATATGAAATCATAAAAGACAGTTACGAAAAGGGAGGCAAGCTGCTGGTCTGCGGAAACGGCGGGAGTGCGGCGGATTCTGACCATATCGTGGGGGAACTGATGAAGGGTTTCTATAAACAGAGGAAACTGCTGGCAGAAGAAAAACGCCGCTTTGGAGAGCAGGGCGAAAAGCTGCAGGGAGCTCTGCCGGCCATTGCATTAACCCAGCATGGCGCCCTTTCTACCGCATTTTTAAATGATGTGGATCCTGAAATGGTGTTTGCCCAACAGGTCTATGGATATGGACGGGAGGGTGATGTGTTTTTGGGATTGAGTACATCGGGAAATTCTGTGAATGTGATTTCGGCGGCCAAGGTGGCGGCTGCAAAGGGAATGAAGGTTATTGCCATGACGGGGAAAGATGGTGGGGCGCTGAAAACATGCAGCGATGTGTGCCTGATTGTACCGGCCCAGGTAACGGCGGATGTGCAGGAACTTCATTTGCCGATTTATCATGCGCTATGCGCTATGTTGGAAGATTATTTTTTTCCGGGCGAGTGAAGAAGCGGTGTGCGGCAGGAGTCTGATGCCGGCATTGGGAATGTTACCAGAATGAAAGAACGGGCTTTGTGTCATGACTGCATTCGTGCTGCCCTCCTGGTGCGGAAATGGGTTTTCCTAACTGGGCTGGTTTGTTGTGGAAAAAATTAATTAAACTTAATATAATATAAATACGAATCGCATAAGGGCGGAGGACTCGTGAAAAGCAACGAACTACGCAAAGGATATACTAAATAGCCAAATATATATATTGTTAACAAAATATATTGGTCAAAATTATGCAAAATAATGAAAAATGATTTATTAAACTTAATTTCATTAAACAAGGTTGACAAGGATAATAGCACAGTATATACTGAAAATGCAAATGACATAGAAAAGCGATTTGCAAAAGGAATTAAACTAAATTTAATACGGGAGGAAAGAGACATGAAAGCAAAGAAATTAATCGGATTGATGCTGGCCACAGCTCTTAGCGTTACAAGCCTTGCAGGCTGTGGAAACACAGGTTCTGCAGATACCGCGGACAAGGCTGACAGCGGAAAGACAGAAGCCGGCACAACTGAGACCACTGAGGCAGCAGGGAATGAGAGTGCTGCAGCAGAAGAGACGGCTTCTGGTGAAAGAGTCAAACTTGAGGTTTGGGACTGGTGGGGAGATGGCCAGTATAAGCATGTTATCGAACAGCTTTGCCAGAACTTCAACGAATCTCAGGATAAATACGAAGTCGTGCATGTTAATTACCCTTGGGGTGATGTGTGGACCAAGGCTCTTGCAGCAACAGCTGCAGGCAACCCGCCTGATATTATCATTCAGGATATCCGTACCGTAACCCATAGAGGTCAGGCGAACCAGGCAACTGATCTTACCGATCTGATTGCACAGGAAGGTGAGGGCTTTACAGATCAGTTTTATCCGCAGCTTATGGATGCCATGATTTATGATGGCAGGACATACGGACTTCCTTATGTGACAGACACCAGAATCCTTTACTATGATAAGGACGCTTTTGCAGAGGCAGGCTTGGATCCGGAAGCGCCTCCGCAGACCTGGGCTGAGTTGGTGGAATATGCCAGAAAGCTGGATGTGAAGAATGACGACGGTTCTTATGACCGCCTCGGCTTCTATCCCGGCACCCTTGAGTGGAACGCATGGGCATTCAGTGCAGACGGTAAGGATTATACGGATGCAGAAGGCAATGTTACCGTAAACACACCTGAAAAAGTGAAATTGTTTGAAAACATTTATACTGACTTCTATGAGTATTATGGCAAGAAGGAATTGGACAGCTTTACTGCAGAATTTGGCAGTGGTATGACAAATCCCTTCGTAGCCGGCAAGGTTGCAATGTGGGTCAACACACCTACTGAGTTTACTAAGGTTCGTGACTTTGCGCCGGACAAGAATTATGGTGTTGCCCTGATGCCTGCTTTGGAAGAAGGCGGTGAGCATTATTCATGGGGCGGCGGCTTCTCAGTGGAAATTCCTTACGGCGCAAAGGACGTAGCGGGTTCGTGGGAGTTCGTAAAGTTCATCACCAGCAAAGAGTCACAGGTTTACTGGGCATCTCAGGTATATGATACCGTTGCTAATATTGAAGCGTCTCAGGATCCTTCCCTGATGGAGATACCTGTATTCAAGGCAGCTTTGGAGGCAATGCCTACAACGGTGGTTACCCTTGACAGACTGACAGCGCCTGGTGCATCTGATATCGTGCTTCCATATCTGGATGAAATCATTCTTGGCAACAAGACTCCGCAGGAAGCTTTGGATGAGGCACAGGCTCAGGTAGAACAGCTTGTGAATGACAATAAATAATTGAGATTTTCAGCCATCCATACTCTGCCGCATTCCTATGCGGCAGAGAGCGGTATGACGGGAGAAGCTTGGAACGGACATGGACGATGCTTCGGCGTCATTGAAGGGACGGGAGCGGCACTCTGAAAAGGAATGAGAAATATGAAGCATGGTATGACAAAAAGGGAAAAGAAAGAAGCGCGTGCAGGGTGGCTGTTTATCAGCCCATGGGTTATCGGATTTATCTGCCTTACAGGAGGACCGCTGCTGTTCTCGCTGTACGCATCATTTACAAATTATAACATGACCTCCAGAATGGACTTCGTCGGACTGGAAAATTATGTCAGGATGTTCAGGAAGGATCCGGTGTTTTGGAAGTCTTTAGGAAATACTCTTTACTATGTGCTGCTGGCGGTTCCCAGTTCTTGCGTGTGCGCCATTTTCCTGGCGACGCTTCTGAACCGGAAAGTGAAGGGAACGCCTGTTTTCAGGATGTTGTTCTATCTGCCCACGGTTCTTTCCGGTGTGGCGGTATACCAACTCTGGATGCAGCTTCTGGCTCCGAAGAGCGGTCTGCTCAACTCAGCCCTTCGTCTGATTGGGATTGAAGGCCCTTCCTGGCTGTCAGACCCTGCGTGGACTAAGCCGTCTCTCGTGATGATGAGGGTGTGGGCCTTGGGAACCAGTATGCTTTTATATTTATCTTCCATGAATTCCGTTTCAAAGGACTTGTATGAAGCAGCGGATATAGATGGCGCTAACTTTTGGCAGAAGTTCAGAAAGATTACGCTGCCGCAGATATCTCCCATTATTTTCTTCGACATTATCACCAACATGACAGGAGCCTTTCAGGTGTTTCAGGAAGCGCTTGTCATGAGCAAGAACGGAAAGGGGGACCCGGCGGGATCGCTGCTCTTTTACAATCTGCACATTTATGATGAGGCGTTTACCAGATACAATATGGGGTATGCTGCAGCCATGGCATGGTTCCTGTTGGTGATTGTTATGACGATCACACTGATCAATCTGGTTGCATCAAAATATTGGGTTCATACGGAAGAAGGTGATACTTAATGAGTGGAGAGGAACATGTAATAACAAAAGGCGGCCTGGCAAGCAGAAAAAGAAAGAAACAGATAGGGGATATCATCTGCTTTCTCCTTTTGGCGGCGGCATCCCTGACAGTCATCATGCCTCTGTGGTTTATGATTTCCACCGCTCTTAAGAGCATGGATGAGGTTTTTACTTATCCGATTACCTGGTATCCCCATGACCCCATTTGGAGCAATTTTAAAGACGCATGGATGAGCGCAGATTTTACAAGATGGTTTGTAAACTCCGTCTTTGTGGCAGGGTTTGCCATTCTGGGCGGTGTGCTCGCCAATTCGTTAGTGGCTTACGGCTTTGCAAAGATTAAATTTCCGGGGAAAAATATCATGTTTACCGTTATTCTGGCGACCATGATGATTCCGGAGTTTGTGACCATGATACCCCAGTATGTGCTGTACGCTAAACTGGGATGGGTAGGCACTTATCTGCCGTTGATCGTTCCGCAGTTTATGGGCTCGGCATATTTCATCTTTATGCTTCGTCAGTTTTATGCCGGCATTCCCAATTCACTGATAGAATCAGCACAGATGGATGGAGCGTCACACTTTTGTATCTGGAGAAGGATCATGCTTCCCATGGCCAAGCCGGCCATTATGACGGTGGTGGTTCTTTCTTTTAACTGGAGCTGGAATGATTTCCTGAAGCCTTTGCTGTATTTGACAGACACGGAAAGCTTTACGCTGCAGATTGGTCTTAAGATCTTTGTGAGTCAGTCAAATACGCAGTGGAATTACCTGATGGCTGCTTCCTGTATTGTACTTCTGCCTATCATTGTGGTGTTCATGTGTCTGCAAAAGTATTTTACAGCGGGTATGAATCTGGGAGGAGCAGTAAAAGGCTAAATTTTCAACTTTTTTATCCTTTTTTGACAAGATATGAAGTATAATGATATAAAATACTTTTATAGTATAAAAAGGAAAAGAGAAAATTATGGCGGAACAAAATAATCAGGTGCAGCTTAAAAACTATAACAGAAGAACGGTCTTAAACTATATCCGAAAACACAGGACCGCTACAAAGGCAGGGCTTGCTTCCGTGACGGGATTAACTTTCATGGCCATCAAGAAGATTCTGGCGGAACTGGAAGAATTGAATCTGATCAGGTGCGATCAGATGGAATCCACAGGCATCGGAAGAAAAGCGGTGTCCTATGCCATCAATGAAAATTATCGTTACAGTATCGGTATTCATATCAACAAGTTTGTGACCGGCGTCGTCCTTATGAACTTGCAGGGACAGGTGATCGCAAGGGAAAATTATTCCATGGACAAGGACTTTTCGGGTCAGAATGAATTTGTGGATATGCTGATTCAGGCTGTGGAGCGGGTCATAGAAAGTTCCGGTATCGGCAGGGACAAAATTCTGGGCATTGGTGTAGGAGCCCCCGGCCCCATAGATTATGAGAGCGGAATTATACTGACACCGCCCAATATGCCCATCTTAAATTATCTTCCTCTGCAGGAAATTCTGGAGGAGAATACGGGCTTTCCGGTTTTTATCAATAAGGATACCAATGTGATTGCGTTCGGGGAATACTGGTGCGGAGAAGCGAAAGACTGTGATACCCTGGTTTATGTGGATGTGGATATGGGTATCGGAAGCGGACTCATCATAGACGGTAAGCTGAACATCGGCGCAAATGGCGTTGCAGGAGAATTTGGTCATATTACGGCAGATATCAACGGCCCCTTATGTAATTGCGGCAACAAGGGATGTCTGGAAGCGGTGAGCTCCGGCATTGCGGTGCTGAAAACCCTGAGTCAGCAATTGGAGAAGGAAGAGAAACATCCGCTTTACCATAAGAGGAATGAGCTGGTCATTGAGGATGTGTTTGAAATGGCGAAGAAAAAGGATATGCTCACCATGTCAATCCTGAATCAGTCGGCATTTTATCTTGGGGTTTCTATCAGCAATCTGATCAATATTCTGGATCCGGAGATTGTGATCATGGGGGGAATACTGATTCAGAGATATCCGATGTATTTTGATATCGTAAAGGATGTAGCGGGCCAAAGGAAGGTAAAGGGAGCAAAGGAGAACAGAATGTTGGTCTCTTCCCTCAAAGAAAGTGCAGGTGTCATAGGAGCCGGAGAAATTGTTGCGGATTACTTTTTTAATCAACGGGTAAATGATGTATTTATGAAAAATTAAATCATGAGAGAAAGGCATTGTTATGTTTCAGAGCAGAAAGACGACTCGGCGCAGGGATAGAGAAATTGTTTGGGATGACGGAGTGGTTTTTCTGCTTTTGTCATGTCAGGAAGAGGGCAAAGAGGAGGAACTTAAGGTGTATTGCAGGGAAGACACCGTGTTGATCTGCCCGGAGGGACGGATCAACGTGCAGGAGCCTTGCTTTGGACCCCAGAGATATTACGGCGCCGGGGAAGGGCTGGCCTATGAACTTGGGATTCCGGGACTGGAAGGGGCCACGGCAATATACCAGCATAAGGACTGGTGGATCAGGCCTGCCTTTATGGAGAGACTTTCCGAAACGCCGGACAGAACCCAGCTGATTCTTTTTCGGAAGGAAGAGGTCTTTTTCGCACTGCTGTCGGTTTGCGGAGAGACTTGCAGGACAGATATGTGCGGGAAAGAAGAGGACAGGCTCTTAATCCGGATGGTTCCGGGAGCAGGGAACAGAAACCGCCTTTCGGATCTTAGTCTTGTGATTGCGGCAGGAGAGGACCCTTACCTTTGCTGTGAAAGGGCAGTAGAGGAGGCGCTGCGGTATCTGGGCAGAGAGTCCATGCTGCGGAGGCACAGAAGCTATCCTGAGATGTTTGGGTATTTTGGCTGGTGCAGCTGGGACGCCTTTTATCATCAGGTGTCTCACCAGGGCATTGTTGATAAAATGCAGGAATTCCGGGAGAAGGAGATTCCTGTGAAGTGGGCGTTGCTTGATGACGGCTGGCTTTCGGTAGACTATGAGGAGCAGGTGCTGACGGATCTGGATGCGCGGGAAAGCCAGTTTCCCCAAGGGCTCCGGGGGTGTGTCAGAGAACTCAAGGAGAAATACGGCATCGAAAAGGTGGGAGTCTGGCACGCGGTGATGGGATACTGGAATGGGGTCAAAGAGGGGACGCCCGCCCATGACGCTCTGCGCAGGGGTCTGGAACGACTTCCCGACGGAAGGCTTCTGCCGGCGCCCTCAGCGGACAGGGCATTTGTGTTTTATGATCGATGGCATACCTTTTTAAGGAATCACTGCGGCATAGATTTTGTGAAGGTGGACGGCCAGAGTGCCATCTCCCTGGCTTACGGCGGCATGAGGACTTATGGAGAGGCCAGCCGGGAGATACAGAAGGGCCTGAACGCTTCGGCAGCCCTTCATTTTGGGAACTGTATCATTAACTGCATGGGCATGGCCAGTGAGGATATGTGGAACCGCCCTTCCAGTGCGGTTTCCAGAAGCAGTGACGATTTCGTGCCCAAGGAAGCAAACGGTTTTCGGGAACATGTGATACAAAACGGTTATAACAATCTGCTGCAGGGACAGTTTTACTGGGGAGACTGGGATATGTTTTATACAGACCACAGGGAAAACCGCTGTAATTCCATGCTGCGGGCAGTCAGCGGCGGCCCGGTGTATGTCAGTGATAAAGTGGGGGAGACGGATCCTGCCTTTATCTGGCCGCTGCTCCGGAAAGATGGCAGGATAATCCGCTGCGACAAAGTGGGAGTGCCTACGATGGATTGTCTGCTGGCAGATCCTCTGACAAGCAGGCAGCCTTTAAAGATATGGAACCGTTACGGCGCGTGCTATGTGGTGGCAGCTTTTTCAATTCACAAGGACGAAGAACCATGTGTGGGCGTCCTGAGTGTACAGGATATCCCGGGCCTTTCCGGCAGTAAATGGCTGGTCTATCACTGGTTGGAACGGAAGATATCGCCCCTGGAACAAGGCTGTGAAGTGAGTGTAAGTTTAGCCGCCGGGGAATCAGAACTGTACCTGATTCTGCCGGACAGTCAGGTGCAGCTTATCGGTATTCTGGAAAAATATATCGGCCCTGGCTGTGTCAGCAGACTATGGGAGAAGGAGGATTCCATGGGCATCCTTGTGACAGAGTCCGGAACCTTCGGTTTTGCGGCGAAAAGGGAACCGGGGCAGGTACTGGTCAATGGCAGGCAGTGGGAGTATGAGTCCATGGAAGACTGTCTGTATGGGGTGCATATCTCAAAAGGAAACAGCATCGTGGAACTGCGTTTTTAAGAAAGGGAAAGAGGCATGTTTTTGATTGGAATAGATATCGGCACCACCTCTGTCTGTGGGGTGCTGTATGATCCTTTACAGGATAAAGTGGTAAAAGAACGCCATGCGGAAAATCATTTTCTGCCGGGAGAAGGTTTCCGGCAGGATCCGGAAGAACTTGTAAGAATCTCGCAGTCCCTGCTGGAAGGGCTTCTTGCAAGTATCTGTCCTGAAGGAGTTGACAGTCCGGAGTCTGGGGAGAGCAGCGGACCACAGATTGGGGGGATCGGTATCTCCGCCCAGATGCATGGCATCTTGTATGTGGATCAAAACGGGAAGGCGGTAAGTCCCTTCTATACCTGGAAAAATGAGTGGGGGAATGAGAGTTACCAGGCAGGGAAAACCTATGCCCAATATTTATCGGAACAGACCGGGATGGACTTGTATGCCGGCTATGGCAGCGTGACCCATTTTTACCTGCAAAAGAAAGGCCTGATTCCGCAGGATGCGGCGGCCTTTGTGAACATCGGTGACTATCTGGCCATGGTGCTGACGAACACGTTTGAAGCTCTGGCAGATGTGACCATAGCTGCCAGCTTCGGCGGCTTTGATTTAAAGAAACGGCAGTTTGCCCTTTCGGCTATGGAAACGGCAGGTGTCGATATCTCTTATTATCCTGCTGTGACGGAGGGAAAGGCAGTGGGAACTTATCAGGGGGTGCCGGTGTTTACTGCTGTGGGGGACAACCAGGCCAGCTTTCTGGGCGCTGTCAAGGATAAAGAGAGAAGTGTCAGCGTGAATGTGGGAACAGGCTCTCAGGTGTCGGTATTTTCCGGGGAATTATATGAAACAGGCAAGGGAGAAGTGCGGCCCTTTCCGGGAGGCGGCTGGTTGTATGTAGGCGCCTCGGTGAACGGCGGTAAGGTATATGAAAGGCTGGCGGTATTTGTCCGAGAGATTCTGGAGGCTTTCGGGATATCTGTGGAGCAGACGGCAGTGTATGAGATGATGGAAGGCCTTGGCAGAACAAAGGAGGCAACCAATCTGCAGGTGATACCGGCGCTTTATGGAGAAAGAGAGAAGGGAAGAGATGAGGGGGCAATCTTGCAAACAGGGATTTTCGGACTGACAGAAGAGAACTTCCACATTGCCGATCTGATAAGGGGCTTTGTGTCAGGCATGGCAGGGGAGCTGTATGCACTGTATCAGGGCTTACCGGAAGAGCTGCGCATGGGAAAGACTTATGTCACGGCGTCGGGCAACGGCATCAGGAAGAACCCGCTCTTACAGGAAGAGATAGAAAAGCTGTATAAGCTGCCGGTGGTATTTACCGACAGAGAAGAAGAGGCTGCCGCAGGGGCAGCGATTATGGCAGGCACTTTAGTTGGAAAGGAAAGGAACACGCATGAAAAATAAAATTATGCTGATCACGTATGCGGACAGCTTTGGGAAAAATCTGAAAGAATTGAAGGAAATGGTGGATACCTATTTTAAGAGGGAGATTGGCTCCATTCATATACTTCCCTTCTTTCCCTCTTCGGGGGACAGGGGCTTTGCACCCATGGATTATACCAGGGTGGATGAAAAGTTTGGGGACTGGGAGGACATTCAGGCGCTTGCAAAGGACTATGAGCTGATGTTTGACTTTATGATCAACCATCTGTCCAGAAGAAGCCCGGAGTTTCTTGACTTTATTGAAAAGCACGACGATTCTGCCTATGCAGACATGTTCCTTCGCTTTCAAAACTTCTGGCCGGGCGGGGAACCGACCAAAGAGCAGGTGGACCTTCTTAATAAGAGAAAGCCCTGTGCACCCTGCGAGGAGATTACCTTTGCGGACGGAACATCGGAAAAAATCTGGTGCACCTTTGATGATGAACAGATGGATCTTGATCTGAGCAGACAGGTGACCTGGGAGTATGTGGAGAGGACGCTGCGGTTTTTGATGGATCACGGACTTTCCCAGCTTCGTCTGGATGCTTTCGCTTTTGCCACCAAGAAGATTGACACTGACTGCTTCTTCCTGGAACCTGAAATCTGGGAGATGATGGACCGGATTCAGAAAATATTGGATGAAAAAAGGATTCCCATGCTGCCGGAGATTCACGATCATTATTCCGTGCAGATGAAGATTTCGGATCATGGTTACGCCATTTATGATTTTGTGCTGCCGGTGATGGTGCTCCATACCCTTTATACAGGAAGCGGTGCCAGAATGAAGCACTGGCTGTCCATCTGCCCGAAGAACCAGCAGACCACACTTGACACCCACGACGGTCTGGGAACTGTGGATGTGGTGGATTTGCTGAGTCCGGAGGAATTGCAGGGCGTCATTGACCAGACGGAAAAGTACGGCGCGAACTTCAAGTGGGATTACAGTGCAGGATCCACCGGGAAAAAGATCGTCTACCAGATCAACTGCTCCTACTATTCTGCCGTAGGGGAAAATGACGATGCCTATCTTTTATCAAGGGCGCTGCAGTTTTTTACACCGGGCATTCCGCAGGTGTATTATATGGGGCTTTTGGCGGGAGAAAATGATTACGAGCTGATGGAGCGCACCAACTATGACAGAAATATCAGCCGCCATGATTACACGGTGGAGGAAATCCGGGAACTGGTGAAAAAGCCCGTGGTGCAGAAATTGTGCCGGCTGATGCAGTTCAGAAATGCGTATCCTGTGTTTGACGGGGAAATGACGGTGCAGGATACAGCGGACGATATCATACAGATTTCCTGGCAGGCCGGCGCTTTCAAGGCCACATTGACAGCGCGGCTTAAGGAGAATGGCTTTGACATTACCTATATAGACAAGGAGGGCGGAGAAAGGAAGCTGACCCTGACGGAGGATTTCGCGTGGTAAGGAACAAAGCGTGGCAGACACAGTACCTTCTGTTGGACAATACTTTCCGTGGCGTATGCAGAGCAATGGAACTGGCAAGCCAGGGGAAAGAAGTCATGCTGGCTGTGCAGGAGACCTATCTGGCTGTGGATATCTGTGGGCCATGCCGGTATGAAAGGCGGGAGGTTCCGGGAGCATTTTTCCCGGAGGAATGTTTTGACGGCGGTGTGATGATTCCCGACAGGTGCAAACAATATCTGGAGGAACGCTGCCTGGAGGCGGGCGTAAGGTTTTATTACGGTCTGTACTTTGTGGAAGAGATAAACGGACAGCAGGGTGAAAGGACGGATTCGGTACCTCGGACTGTGTGTCTGGCAGGGAAGGGCGGTCTTATTTCCGTCTCCTGCGAAGAAGTGCAGTGGCAGCAAGAAGCGGAAGACTTAGAAGGCAGGATTTTCCTGCGGGCCTGGACCAGAGATAACAGGGATGGAAGCTGCGGGCTGTTGGAGGCTTCCATTGTCAGTGACCGAACAAAGACTCCGGCGGAAAATCTGCTGGCGCTTAGACAGGCATTGCTTGCGGAGTTTCAAAAAAGGCAGAAGGATAATCCCTGCCTTGTTCTGGGCAGGTTTGCAGACCGGTGGGTCGGCAGACTGGAAAGCGGATGCGTGTCAGGAACGTGGGATATGGAGGGAAGTACCGTTGGGAGAAACGGGAAAAAGGTGTCTGCGCAAGAACCTGAGGCTGTGGAGATCGCTGACGTGATTGTGGCGGGCGGTGGCACGTCAGGGGCGATGGCAGCCCTGTATGCGGCAAGAGGAGGCGCCAGGACAGTGCTGCTTGAGCCCATGTACGATCTGGGCGGCACCGCTACCTTAGGCGGCGTGAACGCTTACTGGTTCGGCACATCCTTCCTGGATACCCAGGAAGTGGATGGGAGGGTGGACAGGCTGTGTGAAAGCTGCGGCATAGAGCGTCCTGCCGGTATGTTCGGCAGATATGATGCTTTCCATGGGGGCATCAAGGGACTGGTGCTGTTAGAACTCTGTCTGCAGGCAGGCGTGGAGATACGGTTCGGCAGACTGGCTTATGATGTAATCAGGGAGAAAGACCGCATTGTGGGCGTCAGATGCGCAGGCGGAGGCGGCAGGGAAATCTGCTATGGCAGGATTGTCATTGACGCCACAGGGGACGGCGATCTGGCTGCTGCGGCAGGAGCGGACAGCGTCTATGGATCGGAACGTGACGGCTTTACCTATTGGGGGTCGCTGGCGCAGTATGCCAGCCCGGACAGCTACCAAAACAATTTTTCCGCCATGGTGAGACTGGACGATACGGAAGATTTTACAGACTTTATCATCACCGGCAGAAGAAGAGGCGGGCAGCTGTTTGATCACGGCTCATACGTGAGCGTCAGGGAAAGCAGGCATATCCGGGGTGAAAGAGTCATCGGTCTGCAGGATGTGTGCCTGTCTGGCACTTATGAGGCCGGCATTTATACCTGCTTTTCTAACTATGATCCCAAGGGAAAACTGGATGCAGATTCTGTCTATTGCGGTTATCTGGTGCCCCAGATGAGGATGCAGGTTCCATTGGGCGCCTGCTTACCGGTGGATGGTGAGAGAAAGCGGCTGGAAGGACTGCTGGTGGCGGGCAAGGCCATCTCTGTGGAGCACAATGCCTTTCCCGGCCTTCGGATGCAGCGTGATCTGATGCATCAGGGTGCGGTGCTGGGACTTCTGGCGGCGAAGGCTGTGCTGGCGGGGACGGATGTGGAAAAGCTGCCCATGGCACAGTGCCGCCTCTGGATAGAGAAAGCAACGGGAGATTCCCTCACCCTTCCCTGTGAAAAGAATTTCAGCACGCTGCGGGAGGCCGCAGCCATGATTGGGAGTGCAGAGAGAACGCACTGGATAGACGTGCCTTTTACTTATGAGGAAAAGAGGGTCAGCCCTTTGCTGGCGTTGGTATATGGAGAGCGTAAAGAGGTTCTTTCCGCGGTTATGGAGAGAATCAGGACGATTGAGACAGAAATCGAAAAGGAAACGGCAGATAAGAATGCGTTACAGAAAGTACTTTTTACCTTAAAAAAACTGGCTCTGTTCCATGGCGGGGATGCCTATACAGAGGAACTGGAGACGCACATTCTGCGTAAGCTTTCGGAAAGTATGCCCTTTTTACCCAAAAGAAAAGGCTCCTGCATGTGCGCGCAGCTTCTGCCTGATCATGGAGTGATGCCGGAGCTGGTTTACGAACTGAATCTGTTATCCCATGGCAGGTGCTTTTCCATGAAGCCTTACGAACTGGTGACGGACAGACTGGCAGAGGGGGAGAGGGACTATGAAGCCATTGAGAAAGGGATTTTCCCCTATATGGAATCCATAGCCTATGCCGGGGAACACAGCGGAAGGAAAGAATTTATCCCGCTTCTTAGCAGGCTCATAAAGCTGCCGGAATTCAGGGAGGCCTTTGCGGAAGAGAACAAAACAGGCCTGATGTGTCAGAGATGGCAGATGCTGTGGGTGCTTCTGAACAGAACCCTGTTTCTTCTGGGGAGCAGAGAAGGGGAATGGGGGCTCTTGCAGGCAAGAGAACGTGGCAGCGCCGCTGTCAGAACAGGAGCGCGAAAGGCGCTTTCGGAAGGAATAAAGAGAAAGGAAGGATGCTAAGACCATGGAAAAAGATAAGAAATTATATATGATAGGAAATTCACATATTGATCCCGTGTGGATGTGGCGGTGGCAAGAGGGATTTCAGGAAATCAAAGCCACCTTCCGTTCCGTGCTGGACCGGATGAAAGAATATGAGGCGTTTATTTTCACAGGCAGTTCCGCTTCCTTCTATGAATGGGTGGAGGAAAATGATCCGGCCATGTTTGAAGAAATAAAAGAGCGTGTAAAAGAAGGCCGTTGGATTATCGTGGGCGGCTGGTGGATCCAGCCGGACTGCAATGCGCCATCAGGTGAGTCCTATGTGCGACAGGGACTTTACGGGCAGAAATATTTTGAGGAAAAATTCGGTGTGAAAGCGGTGTGCGGCTATAACGTGGACAGCTTTGGCCATAACGGGAATCTGCCGCAGATTCTGAAGAAATCAGGCATGGATTATTATGTGTTCATGCGTCCGGGCAGACACGAAAAGGGTGTGGACGGGGAGACCTTCCTGTGGAAATCCGCAGATGGTTCACAGGTAAAGGCTTTCCGGATTCCTTTTGAGTACTGTACCTGGCCGGAGGAAATCGAGGAACACGTGAAGCGGTGCGCAGGGGAGATTAAGAATCCCGGCAACGGTATCATGTGCTTTTACGGTGTAGGCAATCATGGCGGCGGTCCTACCAAAAGGAACATCGAAAGTATTCTGGACATGAATAAGAGAGAGGATATGCCGGAACTGATTTTTGCTTCCCCGGTAGATTACTTTCAAGATGTGGAGCAGTCGGACAGAGTCCTTCCCGTGTTAACAGGAGAGCTGCTTCATCATGCCAGCGGCTGTTACAGCGCCCATTCCGAGGTGAAGAATCTGAACAGAAAGGCAGAAAACAGGCTCCGCATGGCAGAAAAGTTCTCTGTCATGGCAAAGACTCTGTCTTCCGGGAAGTATGACAAAGAAGAACTGACCAAGGCGTGGAAAATAGCACTGTTCAACCAGTTCCATGATATTCTGGCAGGCACCAGCTTAGAGGAGGCTTATGTGGACGCCAGAGAGGATTATGATTATGCGCTGCATATAGCAGGCAGACAGTTAAACAGTGCCATACAGTCTATCAGTTGGAACATCGACATTCCTATGGAGGAGGGGATGAAGCCTCTGGTGGTGATGAACCCCAACCCCTTTGAAACCATGGCGGAGGTGGCAGTAGAATCCTTTTTCCTGAAGGACCATACCGTGCTTCTGGATGAGGAGGATAACCAGATTCCCTATCAGCTGGTCCAGTCCAAAGCTTCCAGCAACGGAAGATGCCGGATTGTCTTCGTGGCGAAGCTGCCGTCTCTGGGCTATCGTACCTACCGCTTTGCCGTGCGGCAAAAGGGAAAGCAGTTTGAAAATGTAAGCTCGACCCAGACCAGTGCGGAAAATAAATGGTTCTCGGTTAAATTTGATGAAAAGGGCTATATTTCTTCCCTGGTGAAAAAGAATGACGGAACAGAATACTTCTCCGCTCCCGCGGCAGTGCCGGTGGTGATTAAGGATGAGAGCGATACCTGGTCTCATGGGGTGCGTCTTTTCAATGAAGAGATCGGACGATTTGAGGCAGTGAAGATACAGCGCATCGAGAACGGCCCTGTGAAGGCAGTGATCCGGGTGACCAGTGTGTATGGTAATTCCAGAATGTTTCAGGATTTCTCCATTTATAAGGAACTGGATTTTATTTCCGTGGAAACTACAGTGGACTGGCATGAGAAGATGTCCATGCTGAAACTGCGGTTCCCCATGCATATGAATTATTTAAGGGCCAGTTATGAAATCCCCTACAGCGTTGCCCAGAGGGAGCCGAACGGGGAAGAGTTCCCGGTGCAGACCTGGTTTGATCTGGAAGGGGCTGCCCCCGGATTAGACACCATGATTCACGGCCTTTCTATCCTCAATGACGGTAAATTTGCGGCAGACACAGCAGGAAAGAACGGGGAACTGACGATACTCAGAAGCCCGATATATGCCCAGCATGAGCCCTATGTACCGGATTGTGAACTGGAATATGCCTATCTGGATCAGGGTGTGCAGACCTTCACCTACGGTCTTTATCCTCACGACGGAAGCTGGGAAGAGGCAGATACCGTCAAGCGGGCAAAGATTCTGAATGAAAAGCCCATTGCGCTGTTTGAAACCTATCATAAAGGACAGCTTCCCCAGAAGGGCTCCTTCCTGCAGGTGAGCGAGGACAATATCTTTGTGGAAGTGCTAAAGGAAGCGGAGGATGGAAGCGGAGATATCATTTTGAGGGCTTATGAGGCAGCAGGCAGGAATACATCGGCAGAATGTACGATACCTTCTCTGGGAAGAGAATTTACCCTTTCTTTTACGCCCTTTGAGATTAAAACGGTACGCCTTTCACAAGGAAAAGAAGCAGTCTGCAACAACATGCTTGAAGAGGGAACGGAGAGTATGCCTGCGCGTTTATAATGCAGATTGCATTACCGCAATGCAGAATGGGGGCATTTATGGAAGGAATTGTTGTAAAAAACCTGACGCGGGATTTTGCATACTACGAAAAAGAAGCGGGCATGAAAAGTTCTGTGAAAAATTTGTTCCATAGGACGAAGCAGGTTCGGCATGCGGTGAAAAATATCTCTTTTGAAATACAAAAAGGAGAAATGGTGGGCTTCCTGGGGCCAAATGGCGCGGGCAAGACAACAACCATCAAAATGCTTTCCGGTATTTTGTATCCCACTTCCGGCGAAGTACAAGTGAACGGTTATGTGCCCTGGGAGAGGAAGAAGGAATTCAAGAAGCAATTCGCTTATGTGGCCGGGCAGAAATCCCAGTTGTGGGTCAATCTGCCGGCTGTGGATTCCTTCGCCCTGAATAAAAGCATTTATGAAATACCGGATGCACAGTACAGGCAGACACTTGGCGAACTGGTAGAGCTGTTCGGCGTACAGGAGTTTCTGAAGGTACAGGTTCGGCGGTTATCTCTGGGCGAGCGCATGAAGATGGAAATGATTGCAGCCCTTCTCCACAGACCGAAAATCATTTTACTGGATGAGCCCACAATCGGCCTGGACTTCATTGCACAAAATAATATCCGCCAGTTCCTGAAAGACTATAACCGCAAGAACGGAGCAACAATGCTGCTGACGAGTCACTATCTGAAGGATATTGAAGAATTATGCCGCAGAACGATGGTGATCAGCCATGGCGATTTGGTCTATGATGGAACCCTGGAACAGATTCAGGATATCTTTTCTAAAAAGAGAATCCTGCATGTTCATTGGAATAGTCCGGTGCAGAAAGAAGATCTGTTCTTATTGGGGACGGTGAAAAGCTGGGAGCCGATGAAGGCGGCGCTTGAGGTCGATGACACAGCCGTGGCCCAGACCATACACAGATTATTTACCATGTTTTCCGTTGGAGACATTGGCATTGAGGCAGCGCCGCTGGAGGAGAGCATAGCCCGCCTCTATGAGCAAGGTGCATAGGGAGGTGCGGGATATGGGGAAATATAAGACTGTCTTTTTTGTGGGAGTTTCTCATTCCATGGAATATCGCTTTGACTTTTTTATGAGCCTGCTTAGTACTGTGTTTCCGATCATCATGCAGGTGTTTATCTGGGTTTCCATGTATGGAGGCAGCGGCGGCGATGCTATGTACGGCTACACATTTCCCCAGATGATCATGTATGTGGTTGTGGCAGGGGCAGTGAGTAAATTTACCAACACGGGCATAGAGTACATGGTGAACGAGGATATTCACAGCGGCGGGATTGCCGGATATCTGGTGCGCCCTGTGAATTATATCGGCTTTCGTCTATGTGATATCCTGGGCAATAAGTTTGCTTCCATGATCACCATGGTGTTTGTGACCATGGGGGCATTGCTGCTTTTGTTTTTAACAGTGGATTTTGTGGTGCCGCCTGCCGCGGTGATCTTGTTCTTCCCATCATTGGCGCTGGCGGCTGTGCTTAATTTCTTTATTTTCTTTTGTCTGAGCACATTGGCCTTCTGGCTTACAGAAATCGGGAACTTCTTTCATGCCATGAGCGTAGTGATCATGGTGATGAGCGGCGGTGTATTTCCGGTATCGGTGTTTGGCAGTACCTATGAAGATATCAGCAGATATATTCCGCTGACGTATACCGTTAATTATCCCATCCGGATTCTGTCAGGAACGGTAGGAGTCTGGGAAGCAGCGGAAGTGCTCTGCGTGCAGCTTATCTGGATTTTTATGTTAGCGGTATTGGGAAGATTCTGCTGGCATTTGGGATTAAAAAAGTATGTTGCGGTAGGTGGATAAGATGATGAATAAGTATGCTGCTATGCGGCCCTGACAGGGAGAGAATAGATGAAAGAAAGACTGCATGAACTGAAATGGTATGTTAAGGTGGCGATTCATTTCGGAAAGCTCTCTCTGCAATCCACTATGGAATATCCCCTGAATTTTGCATCCGGCGTCTGCGTTGAACTTGCTTATATGATGATCAAACTGGTGTATTTGTATGTGGTATTATCCACCGGCATGAAGGTGGGAAGCCTGACACCGGATATGGTCATCATTTTTGTGGGAACTTATATTTTTATGACAGGAGTCTGGATGCTCTTAAGCGGCGTCAACAGTATCCCGGAGCAGGTGGTCAGAGGAGATCTGGATCTGCTTATGACCAAGCCGGGATCGCTGCAGTTTCTACAGACATTTGGAAAGTATAACTTTGCACTGGCGTTTCCCAATGCGGCAGTGGGAATATTTCTGATGGCAGGAGGTTGGAAACGGTGCGCTATACCTGTGACCATCAGTTATATCGGCGTTTTCGTGCTATATCTGGCAGCGGGCATTGTCCTGACCTATTCCTTTGGACTTATGGCGGCGCTTCTGGTGTTCTGGGTGACATCCTTAAACGCGGTAAGTACACTTTATGCGGCCCTTTGGGATTACAATAATATGCCGATGGAACTGTATCCTAAAGTGATCAAGCAGACAGGAACCTTCCTCCTGCCGATTTTCCTGGTGACAAACTGGTCCGGCATGGCGGTGCTTGGGAAACTGGATATGGTACAGATGATTTGGGGCATTGCGGTTCCGGTTTTTGCTTTTATATTGTCGAGACTTATGTGGAAAGCAGGAGTCAGGCGGTATACGAGCGCGAATGGTTAATCCTGCAGTTTCCGGACTGATAGGGGCAGAACAGGTGTGAAAAGGAACGAACCAGTATGCCTGAAATAAAGCTTAAAATAAATTCGTTGCTTTTTCGGGGAAGATTACTATATAATTAAGTAGCAACAACGGAACGGCAAAACGAAGGATGAGGAGGCTTTATCTTATGAAACAGGATTTGATTGTCATTTTGGATATGGGCAGTACCAATAATACCGTGCTGGCCCGCGAAATTCGTGATCTGGGCGTATACAGTGAAATACATCCGCATGATATTACCGTGGAGGAACTGAAGGCTTTAAAGAACGTAAAAGGCATACTGTTAAACGGTGGGGAAAATCGTGTGGTTGACGGGCAGGAAGTGGAAGTCAGACCGGAATTATATGATATGGGTATTCCCATGATTTCCATAGAGTATCCGCAGTCGAAATGTAAGACACAGCTTACCGGCCTTCCGGACAAGGAAACACTGAAAAAGTTTGTCTTTGAGGAGTGCGGGGCTGAGGCAAACTGGAATATGAAGAACTTTATTGAAGACCAGGTTGAGATCATCAGACAGCAGGTGGGAGACCGGAAAGTGCTTTTGGCGCTGTCAGGCGGTGTGGATTCCTCTGTGGTAGCGGCCATGTTGATCAAAGCCATCGGACAGCAGCTTGTCTGTGTGCATGTGAATCATGGACTGATGCGCAAAAACGAGTCTGAAAGCGTAGTAAAAGTGTTCCGCGATGAACTGCATGCAAATCTGATCTATGTGGACGCTTCCGAGCGCTTCCTTGGCAAGCTGGAAAATGTGGCAGACCCGGAGCAGAAGCGAAAGATTATCGGCGGGGAATTTATTCGTGTATTTGAAGAAGAAGCAAGGAAACTGGAGGGAATCGATTTCTTAGGGCAGGGAACCATTTATCCTGATATCATCGAGAGCGGCACGAAGACTGCCAAGATGGTAAAATCCCATCATAATGTGGGCGGTCTGCCGGAAGATTTAAAATTTGAACTGGTAGAACCCTTAAAACAGCTCTTTAAGGATGAAGTGCGCGCCTGCGGCGTGGAACTGGGACTGCCTCATGAAATGGTATACAGACAGCCGTTCCCGGGCCCGGGCCTTGGCGTGAGATGTCTGGGAGCGATCACCAGAGACAGACTGGAAGCAGTCCGTGAGTCAGATGCGATTTTGCGGGAAGAATTTGCCAGGGCTGGGTTGGATAAGAAAGTGTGGCAATACTTTACGGTGGTTCCGGACTTTAAGTCAGTGGGCATGAAGAATAATGCCAGGGTATTCGAGTATATGGTGATTATTCGGGCCATCAACACGGTTGATGCGATGACGGCATCGGTTGAGAAGGTTGACTGGGATGTGCTGGAGAAGATTACAGAGAGGATTTTGGCAGAGGTTGAGAATGTGAACCGGGTCTGCTATGATATGAGTCCTAAGCCGCCGGCTACGATTGAGTTTGAGTGAGAAGTAAAATCCTCGCAAGTCTTGAAAAATCAAATGTTTACGGTTAGAGGGAAGTAATTTCAGATTGGGCGGTATAGCCCCAATTACAAGGGCTGTACCGTCTTTTCGAGTTCCTATGCGCCTTGCCGTTTCGGCTGCGTGGCAGAAAGAAAATTGATTTCCCCTACAAAGTTGAAAACAATATCCACTTTCTGTACCCGTTTCCCGTCCACCTTTTCCGGCGCATGGACTATGATTTTCTTGATAAATTCATTGACGATTGCGGGGGTGAGTTCCTTTATCCCCACATACTTGCGGATAATCGCGGCGAAGCTGTCAAAATCGCTTTTGTTCTGTTCGTAGGTATCGACTTCCTGCTGGTCTGCCTTGACCTTTTCTTCCAGTTCCCGCTGTTCCGCTTCATACTCTGCGGACAGCTTCAAAAATCTGTCGTGACTGATTGCGCCGCTTATGTCGTCCTCATAAATCCGCTTGAAGATACGGTCAAGTTCCGCTATCC
>ERZ777305.1593-NODE-1593-length-25261-cov-15.446322_pt1 | contig 25261 bp, 30 predicted proteins | sample MGYA00374965_ERZ777305 | MGnify/ENA primary metagenome ERZ777305 (study PRJEB29328, sample SAMD00013331) | mouse gut metagenome | study: EMG produced TPA metagenomics assembly of the Metagenome analysis of fecal microbiota from mouse which was promoted... | reverse complement strand
CCCCGTAGATATATTTGGTCAGGAAACCGAATTCCGCCATCTCGGAATAGATGGCATCGATCAGTGTTTCCGTGTCCATGCCGGGCACGGATATCCGGTGGTCCTGGATGTACTTGCCTGCAAAGCGCCGGATCTGCGCCCTGGCCTCCCCGCTGCCCTCCGCCGTGACCAGGCTGCTGTACTCTCTGGAAAGGTATGCCTGCACCTCCTTAAGCACCGAGGCGAAATCCCTGCCTCCCGCATCCGCCTCAAAGAACAGGCCGTGGGTGCGCAGCGTCCTGGCCTCCCGCCTGGGCGGAGCACAGGCATCCTCTGTTTCAGGGGATTCCTCCCTCCCAGCAGGTCCCTCCCTGGGGGATTCTGCCTTTTCCGCAGGGATATGCCGTATTTCCCCTGCCGCGGGTCCACAGACGGCCTTCGCCTGTATTCCGGCATCTGCCCGGATCTTCCTGCCCTCATCTGCCTGTCTCTCATCTGTCTGTGGGGGGATGGCCAGCCTGCCCAGGCACTCGTTTAACAGGCTGTCCAGATATGCCTCCCCGACAGATGCCATGCCGGGCATTCCCGCCCCCGTGCTGCCCTTTGGCATATTTCCTGTTCCAGCCTGCCCTGCCTCTTTGTACCCTGCAGGCGCGTTTCCTGATCCGCCCCGTCCTGTCCCTCTGTATCCTGCCGGCGCGTTTCCCGTTTCCGGTTTCCCCTCATATGCGCCCCTTCCGTCCTGAACACTTCCGGGAGAATCCCCCTGGAATGCCGCCCGGCTCCGCTTTTCCCCTAACATCCGAACACCTCCCTTGTGATGGCCTCCAAAGATTTCCTGAATGCCCTGCTGTCCTTCAGCCCCAGCTCTTTCAGCAGGTTCCCCTCCAGGACCTGCGACGCCACCTCATCGGAATGGGGGATCTGGAACGAAACACTTCCCAGCACCTGCTCCATATGTCCGCTGGCCTCGCCGGGGTACACGTTGGACGCCACCCTGTACTGCTTTTCCGCGTCCCATCTGCTCTCCTTTAATAAGGGCAGCTGGCTGGACAGGTAGCTGATGGATTTTAAGTCACAGTTCACCATCCGCAGCACCGCGTCGGACTTAAGCAGGGCAATGGCAGAGAGGATGTCGTTGGCGATGGAGCTGCCGCAGTCGATGACCACATAGGGGGCGATGTTCCTTAACGCCTCCAGCAGTTCCTCCGCCTGGGTCCGCTCATAGGGCGGATAGGTGTATTCGTTCTCCCCCTTCCGCATCCCGATGATGGCAAGGTGGCGGAACCTCTTATGGGTGATGCAGTTGTGCCGCACCAGGGACTCCGACACATGGCTTGCCGCAAGGATGCTCCCCAGGGAATGTTCTTCCTCCAGGTCCCCCGGAGGGCAGATGCAGGGGAGCATGGGCGTGTTCATGTCGCATAGGAGCAGCGCCACGTCCTTCTTCTGCTGTGCCAGGTAGGCCGCCAGCTTGACGGCCACCGTTGTCTTGCCGCAGCCGGGGCTTCCCCACACCGCCAGCATCTGGTTTCCCTTTTCCGGCCACATGGGGGCATCCTCCCCGCCCCCGCTGCGGCTGAATATGCTGTTTTTCATGAAATTCAATGCTCACTCCACCCCGCTTCCTGACAGCGCTTCCTCCGCCTGCTGGATCACATCCTCCATGGTCTGGCCGTTTTCAGGGCTGTCACCTCTTTCCCCTGTCTCCTGGGTGCCGTCCGCGCTTTCTTCCCCATCTTCTTCGGGTGCGTACAGTTCTTCCAGCACGGCCTCCTGCGCCGCAATGAACCTGGCGGCATTCCCTGCATCCCCCCGATATACCAGGGAGAGATGCAGCTTACCCTCCGCCTCCAGCTCCGCCAGTATCCTGGACTGCTCCGGCGCCACCAGCAGCGTCACGGTGGTGGGCAGCTCCTTTTCGGAGTCCCCGTCCTCCCGCTCCCCCGTGTTGGCGTCATAGCCGCTGTTCGCTGTCACGGCGATGACCTCCACATACTGAAGTTCGGGCGGGATCACGGTCGCCCCCTGCTTTTTATAGTCCGGGGCGATGACGGATACGATGTCGCCGCTCTGCAGCTTGCCCGACAGCCCGCTGGCAAAGGATTTCACCGTCACGGACATGGCCTGCTTTTCCCCGTTTAAGCTGTAGAGGTAGGCATTTTCCGCGGCAGGCTCATCCGCGATCTTGGAGGCGATGATATAGTCCCCCGGCACAAAATCGGCGGAGGCGTATCTGCCGATGGCTGTTTCCGGGTTCCTCACCACATCCTCCGGCAGGTTGTACCCGCCTACCTCCACCACCTTCACCTGCGCCGCCGTGATTTCCTCGCCCTTTTTGATCTCCCGCACCACCCGCACGATCTGTGTCTTTTCGCTGATGCTTTGGTTAAACAGCGGCGTGACCGCAAAGCATATGACCAGCGACAGGATGATGCAGGCCACCCCTATGACGATCCTGTTCTTAAAAATCTGCATTCTGATACCTCCCTGTGCGCTTCGGCGCACATATCAATCAATGTTTAGAGGGATGCAAGCTGTCCCCTCCAGAAAATATTTTTTCACATGCACATGCCCGCCATCTCCTGCGGGCATGCCGTCTGCTGCGCCTGCCCCATGAGGTCCCCAAGGCTGCACATCGGTTCATCCTCACGGAATTTTATCCCATCCAGGCACAGCGCCTTTCCGCCATGGAAAGGGAGCGGCTCCATGGAAATAATCGCCCCGACACAGTTTTCTGCCACCGGGGTTTGTGAAATATAATTGTTTTCAGCATCCATCTGTTTCCCTGAGCCAAAAATATCATAACAGTACAGGCCCTTGGGGACGGTGCCATGGTCAACCGGCGCGCCTGTCCCCCATACTGTCCTTCCCTCCAGTTCTGCCCGTTCATACATCCACCCTCCGGCATCTGTACGCTTTTCCATCCCGATCCCTCCAAGTCCGGGCGGGCCTTCCATGAAAGCTCGCCCTCTTTCTTTCCTTACCTGCCCACCGCGTATCTTTTCCTGTGGCTGCGCAGGAACACCGCCAGTGCCACCACCGGCACGGCGGTGCATAGTGTGATGATGATTTTCTTTTTCATACGATCCACCCTCCAATCTCCATGAAATAGGCCATGGCTGCTCCTGCCGCCAGGAACGGCCCTGCGGGGTAGGCGGTTCTTCCCGGCCTCCCCGCAAGCCTCCTTACGAAAGAACAGATAAGCCCGTAAACGGTAAATGCTGACAGCCCCATGACGGATGCCGCCAGGCTGGCCGGCAGTCCCAGCACGGTCCCCATGGATGCCGCCAGCTTGATGTCCCCGCCCCCGATCCCTCCCGTCCCTTTCCCTGCCAGCGCCACTAAGAGGTACGGCAGCGCCGTAAATGCCCCGGCAAGGTTTAAGGGGGAGAAATGCAGCAGGGACAGCAGTGCGATGGCCGCCTGCAGGCTGTCCGGGATTTCCCTGCTCTTAATGTCGCAGACGGAAACCTCGGCCAGCAGAAAAAGGAACAGCACCGCCTGCAGCGCCGTTCCCGGCGATGCCGCCAGCCCCGCGGCCATCCCCTGGCAGGATGCCGGGTTAACCGGCATAATTGAACATCTGCTGGATGCGGTTTACCAGCGTGGGCAGCACCGTATCCTTGAACAGGGCATACAGACCCGCCAGCAGGAGTGCGCCAAGCACCACGGCGATCAGGATCTTCACTGCCGTGTCCACATACCCCTCCCCGGAACGCTCCGCCAGCTTCCTCTTTGCCTCCATAACCTTTACCGCAAAAACACCGCACATCCTGTCCATCTGGTTTCTAATCTTCTTCATTGATTTTTCCTCCATTTTTTTGTTTTATGGTTTTGATAGTGTCAATCCGTTACTGTTGCATCCCTGCCATCTGCTGGCCTTCCTGGGGTGCTTCCCCTCCGGCTACCTCCTGCGGATCTTCCTGGGGTACTTCCCCTCCGGCCGCTCCCTGCCGGCCTTCCTGGGGTGCGCCGCCCTCCTGCGTTTCCTGCTGGGCAGGGGGCGCCTGCGCCATGGTGATTGCCTGCTGGTAGGCGTCCATCACGGCATTGTGGAGCTGTTCACGGAACTCTGCCGTCACAGGGAAGCACACTTCCTTGTAGCCGTCCGTTGTTTTCCGGCTGGGCATGGACACAAAGAGGCCGTCCCTGCCGCCCTCCACCACCTTGATCCCCCGCACGGCAAAGCAGCCGTCTATGGCCGCAGAGGCATAAGCCCGGATGCCGCCCTGATGTCCGGGCGGGTACATGGAAGTGATCTTGATTTCCACTGTAGGTGTAGACATATAAAGTCCTCCTTCTTTTTTCTGCCCTTTACAGGGCATTATTAATATTTATCCAGCAGACAGGCATGGGCATAAAGCGCCTTTTGCCTGTCAGAGCTGCATTGTCTGGCCCTGGGCCTGCTGCGGGGCGTCAAACCCTATTTCCCGGAAACCGATACGGTCCACATAGTAGAAGTTGCTCCCCGCACTGTCATAAAGCTCCAGCACATCGCTCATGGAGAGGGAATGCCCCTTATAGCCGGCCGGAAGGGTGCTGCCGTCATTCCCGAATTTCATGTACAGTTCCTCCAGGTCATTGGTCTGTGCCGCCCCGTCATATACCGCCTGGTAGTTCTCCCGGTCCGGCTGCCCGAACTTCCTGCACATTTCCTCGTACCCGATGAATTTCATATACACGTCCACATCGGGCTTAAGCTGCCAGACGCGGACATTTTTAAGCGCCTGTGCCGCGGCGCCCTCCTGCCCCCCGGCCATGAGGCGGTCGAACATCCCGTCCATCCACTTCACTTCCCGGATCTGCTGATGCCCTTCCAGGAACCTGCAGAGTTCATCCCCCTTGAACATGGGGTCCGCCACGGCGCATCCGTCCTCCACCCTGCCGGCCCTGTTCCCGTAAAACATGATGATCCCGTTTTCAATCCGGACCTGGTTCACATTTCTGCCCCCTTCCTGCACACAGGCATTGCCGGTGTCATTGCATGAGAAGAATGCCCGCTCTTTGGGCATTCTTCCGTGTGCAATTTAGATTTTCTTGGCGGGTGTCCTTTAACCGCTTAGAAAATCTTTGCACACTGCCCTCCTTTACTCCATCTTCATGCCTCCGCCCTGTCCCTGCCGGAATGCGGCAAGGGCCTGTTCATCGGGGTATATAAGTTCCCCGTCTATGACCTCCAGCACCGCAAAGTCATCCCTGTCGCAGACCAGCACCCGGTGCTGGTAGGGTTTCTGCATCTCCACATAGTCAAGGGCCTCCTGGGGGCTGCACAGCCATACGCCTGCGCTGTAGCGGCCGTCCGGCAGGAAACTGTAGCCGGAGTATTCCGGCTCGTTCCTGGCAGGGTTCTTTGCCCCGATGGGGCGTACCTGGGAGAGCATCAGCTTTGCCTCGTCCGATAGGAGCTCCGGTTTCAGCGTGCCTGCCACGTCCTCCCGCCAGAACCGGCAGCTTTCCCCGTTTGAGAGGGATACCAGGAACACGCTCCGCCCCATGGGGTTCGGGTTCGCCCCGTTCCCTCCCGTGCAGAGGAAAAGCTGGCCCGGATGCTCCGGCGGCAGCGCCGCCCTGTTTAACACCACCACCTTCCCTTTCAGGGAGATGCCGTACCCGGTCTGCCCACAGTCATTTTTTGTATATTCGCGCATGGCGCTATGCCTCCTTTTTCTACAGCAGCCCGCTCAGTTCCGCAAGCAGTTTAAGCCTTGTGCTGTCCGGCATGGTCTTTAACGCCGCATGCACATATGCCTCCACCGCCTCCGGCGACTGATCCCCCGGTTCTATCACATCCACCCTGCGGACAGTCACTTTCCCGTCCGCAAGCCCAAGCCCCACGATGCCGCCGTATTCCAGGTTTGCCGCCTCCCGCAGCGCCTTGGGGATCAGCACCCTTCCCTTGCCGTCCACCAGCTTATAGATCGCATTGCCCATAGTTCCCTCCTTCCTTTTTCTGGGCGGTTTCCATGATGCCATAGCCGCCCATCCTTTTAATCCACACGGGAAGAATCGCCTCCGGGCGATTCTTCGGGAAATGGTCTGGATTTTCTAAGCACTTTTGTGCTTTAGGTCGGGTATTTTCCGGCCTTAGAAAATCCCCATTTCCTTCATAGCCCGAACAGGCTCATCTGCATGGGCTGTGCCCTTTCCCGTTCCTTCGGGTCATAGTTGGTGATCAGCACCTCCGGAAACTCACAGCCGCCGTCATAACGCTGCGCCAGGTTGTTGATGCGGGTGACAGCCGTGATGGTGTACCCGGCGTACAGATCCCGTATAAAAGCGCAGTCATTGTAGCTGACCATCCATTTCCCCCTGCACCCGGTCAAAACGTCCCGCAGTCTTGCGTGATCCTCTTTCTTAAACACCACGGCATAATGCCCCTCCGTCTCATAATAGGGCGGGTCGCAGTAGAAAAAGGCGCCGTCCCGGTCATACTGCCGGATCAGCGCCTCAAAGTCCTTATTCTCCACCACCGTGTCCGCAAGCCTGCGGGATGCCTGCCAGATGGTGTCAAAGCATTTGCGCACGTCAAAGTTCTTGCAGCCGTAGGATGTGCAGCCGCTCCCATAGCTGTAGCGTATCAGCTTGAAGAACGCAGCCGCCCGCTTCACGTCCGTCACCTCCGCATTCTCCATCAGGACCGCCCGTATTTCCTCAAAGTCAGGCACCGGCAGGGATACCTGCGCCAGCTTGAGTTCTTCCGCCAGGAACGGAGCGTCAAACTCCTGCTTTTCCAGGAACCTGCGGATGACGGCAAATTCATCCCTGCTGTTCACCGGCAAAAAACCCAGCTCCCTTAAGAATGCCCATGTCCTGTCCTTCACACAGGTGAACAGGTTGGCGAGGTTAGAGTTGTAGTCATTATAGACCTCCATGCACCTGCAGTCGGGCGGCTTTCCAAAGAGCACCCACCCGCCCCCGCCGAACACCTCGATATAGCGGTCAAAATTTACGGGGAACATCGTATAAATCAGCTTCCGGAGGGCTTTCTTCCCGCCCACCCATGAGATAAAGCTGTCTATGCCGCACCACCTCCTTTCCTGCGGCGGTCCTGCTGTCATTCCATCGCCATGCCCTGCCCGGACACCTGTCCCTGTTCCGTATATTCATGCACAAACTCCTGCCCACCTCGGGAGACGGTGCCATAGGGGGTAAACACATAGCCTGCCTGTTCCATCTGCCGCTCCCCATACCCCCGGAAGTCAAAATAGGAAAAGGCAGGGTCGCCCGTGTCGATCCCGGCGCTCTGCAGGACATACTCCCCGTATGCGTCCGGCGAGAGGATATCAGGGCCGAAATCATAACAGCCTAAGTTGGCGGCGATATCCAGCGCCATATCCAGGTCAGAATACTGCTCCAGCTCCAGCACGGCCTTATACTTCATGAGCATCAGCTCCCCCGGCATCTCCCGCTGCAGTTCCTGCAGGCGCTCTGCCAGGATATTCAGCTTCCCGATGTCCTCGTTCCCTGCCAGCTGGTACTGAAATGCCGGGATGATGCTCTTTGCCTCTGCGATCCGGCAGGCATCAAAGGATTCCTCCCCAACGGACAGGAGCGCCCACTGGATGGCTTTTTCATCCGCAGGCAGCTCCAGCCATACGCCGCTGTCTGCATCAGGGGCATCCAGCTTCTCTATCCGCAGGGATAACAGGCCCTGATGATTTTCCCCACAGGCAGGCAGGTGCTCCCCGTCATAGAAATCCTGACGGACGGCAGCGCTGCCCCGGTACACATAGCCCCTGGGGGTGAATGCCCCATGGTCACTGTTCCGCAGTGCCTTCCCCACCTTGGCGGGGTCCAGCAGTGCTGCCACCTCATCCGGCAGGCTCTCCACTATGTCAAGCATGCCGCCCTCCATGCAGGCCCTCCCAAGGCTTACGTCATTTGTCACGCCGGGCTGGAATTCATAATCATCCAGGCAGGCGGAAAGATTGAGCAGTTCCTTCAGGGTGACGGTTTCCTTCCCTGTTTCCTCCATGTGCAGCGCTGCGGCCCCTTCAAAGATCCCGGCCTGCATCTCATCCATGCGGCTTACGGCATCCGCCAGCAGGTTCAGTTCCTCCAGGGCATTTTCTCCTGAAATGGTGTCGCCAAACAGGGCGCTCCAGAGGAAGTCCGGCCAGCCGCCGGCGCCTTCCAGCGTATACCCGCCTCCCTCCGGCACACGGGCGCGCTGGAGGGCATCCCTGACCTCATAGGGGGTGGCCGGCAGTTCCAGTGCCGCCCCCTGGTAGCCACGGTCATTTTCATGGCAGTCTGCATAGATGTTTGCCTGCATCCGCATCATCCGTTCCCTCCCATCTGCATCCCCTGTCCCTGGGTCTGCCACTGTTTCAGATCCTGCTCCGTCCTGATAAAGAAATCATCGCCGGAATTCCAGAAGCTGACATAGAGATCTCCTTCTTCTGTCTTGATCTCCCGCTGCTCAAAGCCTTCCCCCCAGCCATCGGATTCCTGCCCCTGCCATTCTTCCATCAGCCCGGCCAGTTCCTGGGGCGACAGGGGGCCGTGGCTTTTTACCTCCAGTACGCCCCATAATTCCCCGTTCCACATCTCCACGGTGGGGTTCATGCTGAATACTTTCCGCTTCAGCAGGCGGTTGCCAAGGTAGACGGCAAGCCCTCTTTCCCCTTCTTCCTCCAGGTGTTCCTGCCTGATCATTTCCTGTATCTGATTCCCATACTGGCACAGCTGCCCGGGGTCTATTTCCATGGGCTCGTCCCAGAGGCTACCGCCATCCTCATCGTGACAGTACAAAAAACCTTTCAGGGGGCTGAACAGCTTGAATTCCTCCAGTTCCTCCGTAGGCTGCGCCATCGGGATGTCCTCCCGCCGCACCAGCCCATGCTCCGTCTGCACCACCCCGTGTTTCCTCATCTGACATTCACCAAGCCTCTTATAATCCAGAAACGGCTGTACTTCCTCGTCAATGTAGATCTGTGCTTCCTCCAGGAAATAATCCGCATAGTCATCTGCCGTCTGGATGTCCTCCGGCAGAATTGTATACCGCTCCAGTCCTGCGGCAATCTCCATGGCCTCGGCCATGTTTCCAGGCGCCTCCGCCTCCAGCGCAGCAAACAGTTTTTCCTTTGTCCCTGCATCCCCCAGGATGTCCCTTTCCGCCAGCAGCTTTGCAAATGCGTTCATCTCCCTGATATCCCTGGAGAACGGCAGGCAGGATTCTAATTCTGAAACAGGGCAGCTGATATATGCCACCTCATGCTCATCCAGCTTTCTACAGCCCAGCTTTTCCTCTGCCAGCGCAAGCCTGTCATCTGAGGCGGGAAGGGAAACAGGGTAATTCCGGTAATGTCCTGCGGCATAATAGGGGGAATACAGCCAAGCCTGGATGACGCAGGACTTATCATATCCGGGCTGCGGCAGAAATTTGCCGTCATAGAGCGGCTCCAGGGCCTCCCCCGTGCGGGCCGCATACCCAAGATCCGTAAAGCACCCGGCATGGCTGCCCGCGTACTTTTCCCCGGCTGCCCCGTAGTCCAGGTAAAGTGCAACTTTTTCTGACATTTCCTCACTTCCCAGCACATGCCTCCCAAGTTCCTCATGGCCGGAAATGCCGTCATAGAGCACGAATTTATCCAGGTTGCAGGACAGGTTCACGATCTCCATTACACTGCGCGGCTTCTCGATCTCCAGCGCCGCCTGCAAGATGCCCTTTTCCCTTTCTGTCATGCAGTCCGTATGCTGGTCTAAAAATTCCAGTTCCCGTATCCCCTGTTCAGGCTGCAGCGTCATCCCCTCCAAATGCGTCTTTAGCCCTTCCATCCGGCTTTCTACAGCCCCTATCTCATTTGTGCCCCCTGCGCCAAATTCCATGGCAGCCTGCCTCTCCTGGCTCCCCAGGGGGAATGCCAGCCACAGCCCGTCTGATGTAGCGGTATTGCTCAGATATACCTTTAACATCCCTTGCTCCCTTCTTCCTCCAATACCTCCGCCCCGTAGCGCCGGATCAGGAATGCCGTGATGACCGTCCAGAATGTCCCGTCACTTATCAATTCCGGGTCGGTAAGCTCCGCCAGGCTCAGACGGTTGGTTCCCTTATACAGATCCTTTGCGCAGTGGAACAGCACATAGCCATCCAGCCCGATGCCCCGGATGCTGGCGGCGGCAAAGTCGATCAGTTCCGGACGCACTGCATCCTCCGCCATCCCCCACAGCATCCGGTCTGCCGTAAGCAGGTAGAGGGCGGCGCACATGGCCTCCCTGTCAGGTACGTCCGCCTGTGCTTTCCACCGGCGCCAAAACCGTTCCCTGTGTTCCTCATCCCGGAAGGCGCTCCCTGCGCTGCCCTCCAGCCGCGACACGCGGTCCGTAAACGGGCCGAACCCCACCTCTCCGGTAAAACGTCCCAGAAGACAGGAAAAACGCCCGCATCCGTCCCCAACGCTTGCACAGGGGCTGCCCCCGCCGGGCGGCCCGCAGTCCTCCTTCCCCTCTGCCTGCCCGCCGCCTCCCTGTGCCCTGGGCAGTTCCAGCCTGCTGACGGACATCCCGGCCTTCCTGGGCTTAAATCCCGGAACCTGCTGCATCTGCGCCTCCATCCCTGCAAGCGGCATGCCGTTCATAAATTTAGATGCCATTTTTCCCTTTCCTTTCTATCTTTCTGCCATATCTGCCACAGGGACAAAAAGGCCAGGCTCCCGGAATATCCGAAAACCCGGCCGCCCCCGCAGCGGCACTGCAATGCAGTGATCCCATCTCCACGGTTTTACCCCATGCCCATGGCCTGGGCAGCGCCTGTCACCCGCTGTACGCCTGCATCGCCAGCTATTTCCTGCCCCTGCGTGATGCCCTTCAGCTCCTGCTCCGTCTTGATGCTGGAGCGCTTTGTATCCATGTAGTCCACATACAGGCAGCACCCCTCGTCACAGTCCACAGCCTCCTGAGCGAAAGACTCTCCCCACCCGTCTGTCATCTGCCCATGCCATTCGTCCTTTAACGTTTCCAGTTCCCCCTCCGAAAGCACGCCCTGGCACTTTACCGTCAGCACACTCCACATGCCATACGACCATACCTCCACGCCCGGATGCATGCTGATAATGCGCTCCCTTAAAGACTGGGGGGATACATATTCCGCAAGCCCCCTTTCGCTCTGCCGTATTTCGTCTTTATCCAAAGCGCTTTGTATCTCGCGCCTATATGCGGATAATTCGACCCGGTTCAGCGCCCTGCCGTAATCCTCGGAATCAAAAAAACGCCCGCTCAATGGGCTGTACAGCCTGATTTCCGCAATGCCATTTTCCACACTTTCCATTTCCTGCCTCCCGTCTGTCCGCAAATTTTATCGTCCGCAGCCTCCTGCCCCATAGCCCTCCCTATTCATTCTCCTGCATCCAGCCGTCAAGATCCTCCAGACTCATCTGTCCCTCTATCTGCTCATCCTCCATCCACCAGGAAAACACATCCCCCGCCGTTTTCCACTTTGTGGGTATCCCCGCCGCATGGATTACGTCCAGCATCCTCCCGAATGCCTGGGTATACGCCTGCCTGTATGTGGGGAACAGGCCGAATTCCATCCACCTGCGCTTTCCCGCCATCGGGCAGCCTATGCATCCCACACGGCAGAATCCCATGTCATAGAGCGGGTTCATGGGGAGCCTCTCGCTGCGGATGTAATCCCATACATCCCGGTCCGTCCAGTCCACGATAGGGTTGCAGATCCTCTTTCCCTTCAGTTCACAGCTTTCAAACAGCCGCCTCTGCTCGTCATTGTCGTTATTCAGGATAATTTTTTTCTCCCGGTTGTAGGTGAAATTCTCATACACCCCTCGGTTTTTCCTGCGTTTGACGCTCTCCACCCAGCGGACGCCGGTGGTGATAAAGCGGTCCCCGCAGTAAGATTCCTTCAGCACCTGGCAGCAGTACCTCTGCAGCCTTGTGGGAGGGAACTTCTTTATGGGGATCAGCGTCCACATCGTCACCCGCTGTCCCTTGTAGGCCGGATAATTGATCCTGCACGTGATCCCCTGTTCCTCCAGTTTCCGGAAAGTCTCCCGCACATAGTAGATGGTAGGAGGCGCGTCCGCCGTGGTGAGGTTGTGCTGTACCTCATAGGGGATGCCCGCCCTCCTTGCGATCTCCCGGCATACGGCGCTGTCCTTGCCCCCGCTGTCCGTCACCACCAGAGGGCTTTTATACAGGCGCAGCGACATCTCCGATGCCATTTTTACCCTTTCGATTGCTTTCTGCTCTAGATCCATCCAAAAGGGAGTCAGATATCTTTTCCCTGGCCAGGACTCCGCCTCCTTCCTTCTGGTTTATCGCAGCCGGGCAGGGCCGATCACCTCCCTGCCCGCTGTACGGGGCGCATGTTGCGCAAGCAGCAGTTTCATCTGTGCGCCCCTGCGCATAAAAAAAGCGCCGGAAACATGCCAGCGCCCTTCAATGCCCGTATTCATTTTTCACTGCAGTTCCATCCCATGGTGCCCGGTACTTTTCAGGAATTCTTCCTCCGGCATAATGAACAGCCCGCTCCCTCTCTCCGTATCCCAAAAGCCCACATGCATCTCCCTCTCCCCCCGGCAGATTGGCCTGTACATAAGCTGCAGCCCCCATCCCTCCCCGGCTATCATACGCCATTCTTCCGTCAGCGCCGCCTTTTCCCTGTCCGTCAGTGCTGCCGCCGTGTCCACCTTCAGGACGCCCCATAATTCACCGCCCTTTTCTTCCGCATCGGGCCACATGCATCGGACTTTCCGGGCAAGTATGCGGTTTGACAATAATTCCGCCAGGCCGCCCTCCCCATACCCCTGCATGCTCCGGGCAATATGCCCCCTGATGGCCGCCTGCAGGGAGGCCGCCTCCTGGCCGGATAAGATCAGGGGCTGGACGGGTTCCCTGCCCCCGTAAGCGCTTACCGTCAGGGGGCTGAACAGGCGGAAACTCCCAGCGCTGTATCTGGGCGGCCGTATGGGATGCGCCCTGTTAATGACCACGCCGTAAAGGGTCTGTACCGGCCCTGTTTCCTCCATCATTTTCTGCCCAAACTCCTTTTCCCGGACATATGCCTGTAGATGCGCAGGTACCCTGACACCGTCCCTCTCCAGGACATACCGGGCATAGCCCTCCGGCGTTAAAGATTTCAGGGGCAGGAATTGATACTCCGCGCACCGCCGGATCACCCGGCAGGCATCCTCCATGGTTTCCGGCAGTTCCGCCTCCAGCGCCGCCAGCAGCAGCAGCCGGTCTGATTCCCCATGGTCCATATACTCCCTGACCTCCCACGCCGCCTGGTTTAGTTCCCTGATGGTGCATCCCGGCGGCAGGGTTTCATACAGTCCTTCATAAGCTGCCACCACCCTCATTTCCGCGCCATACCCGTATTCGGCTGTACCGATCCTCTTTTCCGCCTCCGCCAGTTCCCGCTCCGCCATGGGCATGGAAAAACTCTCATACCCATAGGGCTGCTTTTTTACCTCCACCGTAAGCACGGCCTTTGTTCCCCCGGGCTTATGGGGAGGCACGCCAGCCTCCATTCCCGCCGGCGTCCCCTCCTGCGGCTTTTTCCTCTCCACAAATCCCCCTTTTGTGAAACAGCTGTACTGCTCCCGGCGGGCGGCGGCGTAATTCCAATAATCAAAGATTTTTTCTATTGCCTGGGGGATTTCTTCCTTCTCTTTTTCTGCAAGATACCGCCCCAGCCCATCCATGTCACGGATCTGGGGCTTTAATTCGTAGGCGTCCAGATGGCCCATGGTTTCCAGTGCCTGCTCTATGGAATCCGGCCTCTCCATCTCCACGGCGGCAGTAAACAGCAGGCATTCCTCCGTCCCCATCTCATCCAACTGTTCTGCCAGACGGCCAAGCATCTCCAGATGGCCTTTTTCAAAGACCGGCTCACCGAGCAGGCATCCCTCCATCCCCCCAATCCCGCAGTCCACATCTCCGATATACGGGATCATTGGCATCGGGTGGATATCCGCCAGTTCCTTCCACAGCTTCCCCGCCTCGGCGTCCGTGGCCGGCAGCTTAAACCAGATCCCGCCGTCCCAATTTTCCCTTTTTACATAGATCCTCACCTGTGATTACTCCCTCCTTCCTGCACCGCTACATCCGCATGGCCTGGGAGGGGACAGCCTCCGGCCCTCCGCAGGACTCTGTTTGTATCTCTCTTTCCGCCCCCTGTTCCTCCTTTTCCGCTGCCTCTTTCAGCGCCGTGCTGACAAGCTGCGCAAATTTTTCCCCGTCCATGCAGACGGCCCTGAAACGGGCGCCGAAGTGTTCCAGCAGGGACAGGCTGTCCGAATAACAGAAAAAGCCGCCTGCCTCGCAGTCGTATTCTATCCTGCCGCTGTCCGGATCGCCCTCAAAGGCTTTCGCAAAGACATGTTCCCACTCGTATCCGCTCCCGTGGGAAAACACGCGGCCGTCTATCATTGCAGGCTCTCCAATCTCCGCGGCATACCGGTTAAACGCCTCCTGCCCGAAGTGTTCATATTCCTTTGGCAGAAACGACAGCGCAAGGCACAGGCTGTACCTGCCGCTGTCATGGTCCACAATGTAAAAGGGACTGTTTTCCCTGTTAAATCTGTCAATCCTCTGTCTGATGTCCATTTCCATCCCCTCCTTGCCTTATATCTGCATCCCCATCGTAAAAGTGGGGCCGTCTATATCTTCCTGGGAAACGCTGCCCTCCCCCGGCTCATTGATCCGGTGCGCAGACTGGATGCCATTGTATTTCTCCTTGTGGATGATGGATGAGCGGACATAGACAGTCCTCCCATCGCTGTATGTCCGGTAATGCCCCCGCCTGGTGTGCGGGGCCACCTCATATCCCGTTCTGCGGGCTGTCCCTGCGCTGGCATATCTTTTTCTGAAATAACTCACTTCCAGTTCGTTGTTCCCTTTTCTGGCAGTTGGGGATACATCAAATATCTTGATGCTGTTCTGATCCACATATTTGGGAACCCGGCATTGTCCGCTGCAGCCCCCGTCCCCCGCACCGGCTTCCCTGGGGTCATGTTTCTGCTGCCTTGAGATATTCTCCATCTCCATCAGATAATCGGTAAGGCACAGCGCGACCGATATCATTTCAGGCTCCAGCATGTCCCCGCCTCCCAGCCGCATCCTGCCAGTCAGGTCATATCTGCCCAAACGCCGTACATAGACGCCCCCTTCCTTTTCGATCATATATGCGTAGCCGCTCTGCGCCTCACTCTGCACGTTCAGGATGTAATGCACATCCTTATGCAGCATCGCCTCCAGGCGCCCCATATCTTCATCTGTCATATTCCTCTCCAGATACTGTGCAAACAGATCCCTGTTGATCAGCACCAGCTTTGGGACACTGAAAAAGGTGGAATAGAACTTTCCATCCTCCCTGCACTCATATCTCTTTCGCTTTTCTCTTTCCGTAAGTTTCTCCAGTATCTCCGGATGCACCTCCACGTCACGCTGTATATGGTCTCCCTGAAAAAGATGGAGGTGCAGCAGCATATTCATATACCTGTCGGCATTCCGCCTGGTTGCCTGCACCCCGCCATAAAAAATTTCGTTGTGGCAGCGCTCCTGATCCTCCTTCATGGAATAAAGGGCCGCGGGCAGGTTCCTTTTCCCTCTTTTCAGCATCTGTAGGCTCTCACGGCGCACTGCGGGGTCATTCTGTATAGCCGGGGTTGACAGTTCATAGACCCCTCCAACATAATCGCTGACAATGTCCTTGACCATGTCGTCTTTCCCGATCACGTTGTTAAAATATCTATACTGCGGCAGATTCTGTTTATCCACGAACTTTGCCATACGCCCTCCTTGCCGTCCCCGGCTCTGCATGTTCCTTATTTACCGCAGCCTGCGCCTATGTTCCTATGGGGTGTATGCCGCCGGGTGCCTGCGGTTTCCCATCTCCCATCTGCGGCTCTGCTCCCTGTGGCAGAAACGGCGGCGCAAGGCACAGACTGTACCTGCCCATCTGCCGTTCTACTGCATCCCGCCCATGGACTGTGCCTGTATGCTGCCGGATGCCCGCAGCTCGTCCACGCGCTTGCGAATCTCCACGGCATCCTCCGGCATGGAGGCGAAATCTACATGGCAGTCATACTGTGACAGCGGAGTGTACCAATAATCATAAGGCACAAAATTTTCTTTTATATATGTCTCCTGTTCCGGAGAAACGCTGCCCATGGCGTCAATGATCCCCCGGTCTGTCAGGAAAACTGTCCCCCAATGCTCGCCCTGGCTTTCCATATCCAAATGCACAAACCCCAGCGCCATTTTCCCGGTTTTCCGTCCACGCAGGACGGCAGGCATCATCACAAAATCCAGCCGGGAATCCACCGGCCCCTCCCCATAGACTTTTTCAAACTCCTGGTGGAGTTTAAGGAGTATGTTCTGGGCATACGCCTTATCCTGCCCGTTGCACGATTCATAGAGCCGCCCCAGGTCTGTCCGGGCCACTATCTCCTGTGCCTTTCCCCAATACTTCTTCACCAGCATGCCGCTTGTATTTCCTGATCCCATCTGCGCCTCCCTTTTCAGCATTTTTCACTTCCACTACATTGACAAGCCTGGCTTTGTATGCCCGTCACAGGCTCCCTCTCCCTGTGTGCATGGCTGCTGCGCCTCCTTTTCCTCCAGAAAGCATATGATTTCCAGCAGCCGGAAACGCACTATGCCTCCCGGCAGGACGTTGGCAAGTTTATGCAGCTTTGCCGGGTCATTCCTTATGCCGTTCTCGTCAAGGTAGCCGTTGACATATTCCTGGAGTTTTTTCTGTTCTTCCCGGAACTCCTGCTCCTTCTCCCTATACGTTCCTGCCATGCATTTGATCCTCGTTAGTGCTTTGGGGTCATGCCGCGGCATTCCGCATACGCCGGACTGCCCCATATCCCTGCCGCCCGCCGGTACCGCCTTCTGTTCATTTCCCTGCCCAGCCCGCTGTTCTGCCTCCTTATCATACAGGGCATACAGACACTCAACCAGGCGGGAGCGGAGCCTGCTGTCCGGCAGGATTCGCACCACGTCCCCCAGCAGTTCCTTATTGCCCCACATATGATTCTCATCAAGGTATTCTTCAACATAAGCCTGCAGTTTTTTATGCTCCGCCTCATACGCCTGCTCTTTTTCCTTGTAGGCCCGCTTTAAGACACCTATCTTCTCCAGCACTGCTTTCTCCATTATTTTCCCCTCTTACATGCCCATCCCCTGCATGGCCCGCCGGGATGCCTGCAGCGATTCCGCAATATCCCCGATCCTCTGGCATGGATATTCAATATCATTCCGGCTCATTTCCCATTCCTTCCCCAGACGCCTGATGACATCCGGGATCTCCAAGATCCTTTTTATTTCCTCCACACCCTGGGCCGAAACCATTTCCTCCGCATACCGGCTCAGACCTTTCACCGTCTTTAGCCGGATCAGGCTGGAACAGCGCCGCGGTATGTCCCCTCCCTGCCTTGCACGCTGTACTCTTGAGTCAAATTCCTCCGTCCAGTCTTTCGTTTCATCCACTCCCCAATACAGGCCCAATGCGTCAACCAGGCTCCTGACCTGCTGTATCTCATCATCTTCTCCCTGCCGTGCGATCTGCTCTGCATAAGAAATCAGCCCCCATATTGCCGTCCTTGCCAGTTCCCTGTCCTGACGGATGCTTTCCTCATCCATGCCATCCCTCCAATCTCCAGAGCTCGTCCAGCCGCCGTATCCAATTCCACGGCTTCCTCCAATAAAAAAGCCATGCACTCCATAAACGAAAGTGCATGACTGTTCCTTAGGTAAAATCTACCATATCGACCGTCCGGCATATCTTCCGGTAGCCATTTCCCTTGGGTGCAAACTCTACGTCTGTGCTGCGGCGTACCTTCCGGACCAGGTGTTTCTTGTTCAGCGATATCCCCCTCCGCAGTTCGCCGCGGAAACTGTAGGGGCCGTTTCCCCGACTCCAGCAGTTCCGTTTCTCCCTTGCCGCACCAGGCATCCTCTCTTGCTGTGGCATACTGCTTAAGCCTCCTTTCCTCTTTTTCAGGACAACACTATACCATCTCTGCCGGAAAAAGCTATCCGGAATAGTTCACAAACATCCTGGCTCACTTTGTCTGATTTCAGGCAATAAAAAACGGCTTCCAGGAGATACCCTTCCACCGTCTATTCACTGTATCTGATTATTTCAATAAAAAATTCCCTTTTTGGTAGAACACTCTTTTCTGTCTGGTTCACTGCGGCCTGTCATGCGGCACATGTTCGAATTGTTTCCGGTTAACATTTCCCTGCCTGCTTTTTCCTTGCATTTGCCCTTTTCTGTTTTTTACAAAATATTTTCAGGCAGCAAAAAACCCGCAAACGCTGAGGTTTACGGTGATAAGGTACTTTGAACAAATAGGAAAATATCAGCCGACAATGCCGTGTGACTCAATTGATTTCCCAACACCCCAAAATGTCAAATCTTTTATTTAGGGTGTTGGGGGATTTCCGAACGCTATCGCCAACAGTTCCGCAGCAACCTGCGCGGATTCAATCCTCATTAAGTTATCCCATGCATCCTCCTTGCCCAACAAGTTCATCCCCCCATGCCACACAAGCACATCATCAATAACCGCGAAATGCTCTATGACCTCATCTCTTACCACTACATTGATTCCCTCTTTCTGCATATCCCGAATCATATCATCAGTAAACAAACTGTTGCCATAACGTGAGGTTTCAGCCTCCAATGTGATGACAGTAACCTCACAACCTGCCTCCTGTCTGGCTTTCACGAGATAAAGGAATCGTTCTACCTTGTCCCTGACAAGTTCCGGGCTGGAAACGACAATATTCTTTTCCGCCTCTACCAAATCCCGTTCAAAAACATCTCCATAATTGCCTGAGTCATAGATTGCATTGGCGGTCTGCTTCGCTGCTTTTCTCTCCGAAATCAGTGAAAACCCCACCCGCTTATAGGTGCGCAGCCGTTTGGCATACATATTGTCAAAAAATCGAATATGAGAATCGATATAATCATAGACTATGACTTCTGTTTTTCCTTCATAGTCCCGATTCATTCTTCCAAGATATTGCTCCAATCTGCCCTCAAACGACACCGGCGCTGCAAGCATCAGTGTGTCAAGTCTCGGGAAATTAAATCCCTCTCCAATCTTTTGCCCTGTGGCCACCAGAATCAAACTTTTGCTTGCCGATACTTCATTCATTTTCCTGCGTATTTCAGCATTCTCTTTGTCACTGTTATCTCCATAAAGAAGGAATACATGCTCTGCTGCTTCCTGAAGACGCTCAAAAAGGTACTTTGCCTGCTCCTTGTATTTTGTCAGAATAACCGGGGTTCTTCCCTCCCTTACGCAATCTCTGACATCGCCAAGAATCATATCGTTTCGCACAGGGCTGGAGCTGATCAGCGCATAAGCCTTGTTAATGTCATCACCACTCCCACCAGTATCAACCACTCTTGTATACCTTGGATAGACAAAGTGGCCTATCCCCTGCTCCTCTGCGCGTTCTCTCGCCGTATAGCTGTGTCTGGTCGGCCCTATCAGCATATGAATGATCGGCTCAAGATTGTCTCCTCTTTTTACCGTTGCAGAAACGCCGTAAACATACCGCGCATTCACCTTCTGCATGACCTGCACGGAAAGATTTGCGCCACAGTGATGACACTCATCCATAATGACCATTCCATAAGAATTGATTCGCTCATGGTAATTACCCTTGCCGTATAAAGAACCTACCATAGCCACGTCAATGATTCCGGTCAGAGTGTCCTTCCCGCCATGCAAAATTCCAATAACGCTCTCCCTTCGCTTTTCCCGTCCTGTTTTGGTCTTGTATACAGGCGGTTCCTCGTCTATCTCCAAAAAGCGATCTAATTCCTCCACCCACTGGTCTATCAAATCCTTATTGTGAAGCAGGACGAGCGTGTTTACTTTTCTCTCGGAAATCAGATAACTGCAGACAACCGTTTTTCCAAACGCTGTGGCCGCACTGAGTAGCCCGTGATCGTAAGCGAGAAGCCTGTCAGCCGCTAAATTCTGCTGCATTCTCAAATCGCCCTTAAAGGATACACGAATCGGTCTTCCCTTCTCCCGCACATCCTCAAGCTCATATTCTATACCTGCCTGGGCACAGCGGCCAAACAGGCTCTCCCGCAATCCCCGTGGAAGACAAATGTAGCCTTCCTTGTCTCTCCCCATATAAACGGCACTGAAATTATAATAATTGGAGTACCCTAATCTCTTGTTCTTATAATATTCCGGATTGTCAAATGCCGCCATGCTCCGTATTTGTAATTTCTGTTTTCTGTTACACCCATTGTACTGGCATTTCATTGTATTTGTCAACATTTCCGTGCTATCATTTTTTAAGAAGGCATTTTAAAATATTTATTGGGGAGGTGGCACATGAGCTCCATTGGTGACATCAATACAAATGAACTTTTAAATCTTGATCTCGTGGATTTAGAATCGTGTTTTGATCCCCTATTCTATCCACCGGAAGATTTTGAGAATACATCGGATAACCAGCGGAGAGAAAACAGTCCCTTCGCCTGCATGGGAAAATATAAAATCGGTGGCACCTTGTATCTTGTGGAAACAGAATACGGTGGCACGGAACCGCTTCCGTATAAACTCAAGAGACTTATTTTTTCCAACAGGGATTTATCCCCGGACACAGTATCTTTAAGTAGGGATTTTTCAGACAAGGAGGCTGATTGGTAGTGACAGCACCGACAAGTTATGCTAAGATGATGCCATGCACAACGGTATTGTCGGCTGACCCAAACGCGAAAGGAGAAGTACATATGGATCAGCCCAAATTTACAATTTTATATTGCCGTCTCAGCAATGAGGATTCATTGGACGGCGAAAGCAACAGCATCGCGAACCAGAGGTCCATCCTCACCAGATATGCCAAGGAACACGGTTTTCAAAATATCCGCATCCTGACAGATGACGGTTACACCGGGACAAATTTTGACCGCCCCGGCATACAGGAAGCGCTCTCCCTTGTAGAACAGGGTCTGGTGGAAAATTTTATCGTCAAGGATATGAGCCGGTTCGGCAGGGATTACCTGCAGGTAGGACATTATACGGAACTTATCTTTCCAAGCCGTGATGTGCGCTTTATAGCCGTGAATGATGGTGTAGACAGCGCCAGAGGTGACAACGATTTCACCCCATTCCGCAACCTGTTCAATGATTTCTACGCCAAGGATACCAGCAAAAAAGTCCGTGCGGTCTTACACGCCAGAGGCACCAGCGGGAAACATATGGGGAAGCCGCCCTACGGCTACTGTTTCGACCCGGAAGACAGGAACCATTGGATCATCGACCCGGAAGCCGCGCCTATTGTCCGGCGCATCTTCGACCTGACGATTGCCGGAAAAGGCCCCAGCCAGATTGCCCGGATTTTGGAGCAGGACAAAGTTCTGACCACCAAGGCATTATACAGCTGGCAGCGTGGAAAACCGATGCCGGAACGTCCCCATCACTGGGCAGAGCAGTCAGTGGCAGCGATTCTAGAGCGCATGGAGTATACCGGATGTGTCTGTAATTTTAAGACACACTCTAAATCCTACAAACTCAAAAAACGCATCCCCAATGCCGCTGAGGATATGTTTATCCTGCCAGACACACAGGAAGCCATCATTTCAAAAGAACAATGGGACAGAACACAGGAACTCCGGCAATGCAGACGGAGACCGTCAAAAGCTGAACGGCAGGGAATATTTTCAGGACTTGTGTACTGCGCTGACTGTGGTGGCAGGCTCCATTTTGCCACCAGCAAAAACACTGACAGCCGCCAGGACCGCTACATCTGTTCCAGGTATAAAAGCGGCAGGGGAACCTGTACTGCCCATTATATCCGGGAAGATGTCCTGCGGAAAGTCATTCTGGAACATATCCGTGCCGTGACTGCCTATGTCCGTTCTGACGTGGAAGGCTTTCAGGAAGAATGGCTCCAATGCCGGAGAATCGACCATGAATGCTCTATCCGCAGCGACAAGCAGAAACTCGCCCAGACAAAGAAACGGCTGGCAGATATCGATGTATTAATCTCACGGCTATACGAAGATATGGTACTTGGTACGCTCAGCAGGGAGCGGTATCAGAAAATGTCAGAGGATTATGAGGCGGAACAGGCAGAGCTGAACAATACGATCATTGGTCTGGAAGATTGGATTGAGACACGGGAGGATAGGAACGATAGCCTGGACCAATTTCTATCTCTTGTAAAGAAATATGTGGAGATTCCGGAGCTGACCACGACGATTGTAAACGAACTTATCAAGAAGATCATTGTCTATGCCCCAGATAAACTGAACGGCAAACGGATCCAGCGGATTAAGATCATTTTTAATTTTTTAGGGGAAGTTGATCTGCCCACTTTGACAGACCAGGCCATTATCAGCTAAAAGTTTGCCTTAGAAAAACTAAAGCACTGCTTCCGACAAACTACAGGATGAAATAATACTACAAGATATCTCAATAATCAAAAAGACGGTACAACCGTCAAGTCATATCGTCCACTGCAGTGATTAGTTCCCTATCACTATTAAGCCTGATGTTTACGGGCTTTTGTAGCTATTGCTACCGCTCCCCGAGTAGGGCTCGAACCTACAACAACTCGGTTAACAGCCGAGCGCTCTGCCATTGATGGATATGCAGCCGTAAATGATAAAGCAGAGGTTACTTTTTCTTACTCACGATCCCTTTCTCCGTTTAGGAGTTTGCCGTAGTGCTATTACGGTAATACGGAGCTGTACATCTCCCTCCCTGGGGAACGGAATCTGAAGCAGCCACGGCATCTCTTTCTGGTACTCAAGCTCCGCTCCGCAATGACAGGTATCCGTCCTGAATCGGCTCAGATTCATCAGGAGCCTCGCCGCCTGTCATTCCCATCATAACTCTGAACATAAGTCAATCAATTCCCTCCGCTAAATTTCGGTTATGGTTCAATCCAAATATAGTGTTTGTCTGCTGTGACTTTTTCTATTTTCCCTCCATTTGCCAATGCAACGTGGATAGACGGTATATTTTGATTTCGAATGGTTAGCAGTAATTTCGCCACACCAATTTCTTTGCTTTCAGCAATCAAAAAGGATAAGAGCTTCTTTCCCAGGCCCCTTCCCCTTGCGGAAGGACGAATAGTGTATCCCACATTTCCGCCGTTTTCCAGTAAGGCATCTGTCAAGAAATGCCGTACTTTGCCAAAACCTATGGGGCTGTTATTTTCCAAAAGCCAAAAGATAGTTTCTGGGACTTTCCATCCGTCAATGACACCAACCTGATCAGAGTTTTTAGCTGACCTTCTTAACCATCCCTTGTACTCATCATAAGTTTTGTTGTTCACTGAATTGATGAATCCATTTTCTTCCGCGGGTAATTCCTGAAGCATTTCGTAGATATCACATCCATCATCTATGCTAAGTTTTCTGATCTCCAAACACATAACAGCACCTCCAAACAGACTCACACGCCAAAACGGTATTCCTTTTCTTCCTTTTCATTTGCAACAAGCCCGAATTTTTCTATGATCATATCTGCCACTTCATCCGGACGAAGACTTGTATTATCTATCTTAATATGATTCTGAAACCATATTTCTCCATCATTTGAATTCAGTCTATGCCTTTCAATATCTCTTAATAGATTGGATTTGCTCCATGCGATGTCCCTTTTTGATGCTTTACGCTCCATTCTGTGAGGAGTTTCATTTCTCTCAAGTCTTGCTTCGAGACTCGCACTTAATTCGACAAAATAAAAATTGCCGCCATTCGCTGTAAATAGATCCGCCACCCCCGACAGATACGACCGCTCCTGCGGCATCTCAAAAGCACATACATAGGTGAATATCAAATCGACATCATGCTTTACCGCGAGTTCAAAAGCCTTTTCTCTAAAAGCGGCGTTAAACTCTTTTTGTGCCGGAGTTCCAAAACCAAATATCTTATCAGACACTTCTATGCTGTCATGGTTCATCATCATGTTGTACTTCAATTTATCCCTCAGATTTTCCGCAACCGTCATTTTCCCTACTGCTTGAGGGCCGCATATTATAATTAAATTTGCCATGTTAAGATTCTCCATAAACTCTTGTTTTGCCGCCATCGGCAACACAAAAATCATATCACTCAATATCAGGCGTTACTTTTTCTTGCTCATATCCATGCCACCCACACAAATGCCTTGTTTCCTGAGGATTTCTTTCCTATGCCACCCAATTTCACAGTAACCTATATCTCTGGGTGGCATTTTCCTTTCCCGCCAAGCCTTGCCATACGCCCAGCTTTGCTGGGCGTTGCGGCGCTTTTCCGGGCGCGGGGGCTTGCAAAAGCCACCCGCCCTTTAACCTGCACACATTTCGACCCTGCCATTCACCCCCGGTTTCCCCTCCATTTGGGGCTGCCCTGTACTCCCTGCCAGCATGGTTGAAAGCTGTTTTGCCAAATCGCCCCAAACAGGGCAGAAAAGGTGTCAGGCGGTCTGTTATCCACTTTTCTCAAACAAGGGCACAAATCGCCACATGGACGGCCACAGGAGGTAACCGGGCTTTCCGGCTTCCCCGTCCGAACTCATCAATCCCATAGCAGCAAAGGATTTGAGAGGCACTGCCGTATTTACAGAGATAGAAAAAGCACTTATATTTCGATAAAGCGCCTTGTTCCTGTTTCAGTTACTGTCGGTCCTGCGTCATGACACCCTAACCTCAGTATGCAACGCAATCCCTGTCTGTTTTCGGTTAACATCTCACTGCCTGTTTTTTATCGGTTTCGCCTTTTTCTGATTTTTATATTGCTTCTTCTGAAAGTACAAAATCCCGCAAGCACTGATGTTTGCAGGACTTTTCTAGCTCCCCGAGTAGGGCTCGAACCTACAACAACTCGGTTAACAGCCGAGTGCTCTACCATTGAGCTATCGAGGATTAGTGAATTTCTTATCGAAATTCTGTTAAGTTTTTCTTTCCCCTGATTCGCTCCTTTCCGGTTGCATATCATACAATGCTCTACCATTGAGCTATCGAGGATTAGTGAACTTCTTATCGAAATTCTGTTAAGTTTTTCTTTCCCCTGATTCGCTCCTTTCCGGTTGCATATCATACAATGCTCTACCATTGAGCTATCGAGGATTATATTGAAGGGACCATACCCTCAAAACCGAACACTGAACTACCTTACTTATCTCATCCGCTTACTTCTTTTTTCCATCCTAAGTTGTTTTCAACCCATGCTGCTTACAATCTATGTTGCTTACAACTGGAGTTGTCTGCAACTGGTGTTGTTTACAACTGGAGTTGTCTTCAACTCCAATTCCCTATACGCTTTGCTGTCTTCAACTCA
>ERZ777305.1590-NODE-1590-length-25303-cov-2.958056_pt1 | contig 25303 bp, 18 predicted proteins | sample MGYA00374965_ERZ777305 | MGnify/ENA primary metagenome ERZ777305 (study PRJEB29328, sample SAMD00013331) | mouse gut metagenome | study: EMG produced TPA metagenomics assembly of the Metagenome analysis of fecal microbiota from mouse which was promoted... | reverse complement strand
ACTATATTTCAATAATTTCAAAGAACTTTTTCAGATTTTAATGGGACAGTAGTGTCAATGTGTCTTTATCAAATCCTTCGGGTGGTTCAATTCCCAAGAATTCTCTATATATTCTTTCTTTGTAATGCTTGCCCAGCTTATTAATCTCTTTAATAAAGTTTTGGTAAGTTCCTGCACCGCCTATAAAATCCCATAGTTCCTCACCAATAAGTACCGATTTGTCTTCCTTCATGTTGAACCATCGGTTAGGAAAAGACCAGTTGTAGTTTTCTTTTTTACCATAAGGGTTATAGGGGAGAGTATAAAATGTTTCATCTATAGGATGCCCCTCCATGGCAAGTAGTTTAAACATTTTCTCTTTGCTGACTTTAGTCTGATCACTGTTGGGCAAAGGACCTTTCAACTCGAATGCATAATTCTTACCAGTTCTTTCGCTCTTAATTAAAATATCACAGGTTACGCTTACGGGTATTGGTTCCCCTCCACCTTCCAGAATATACGTCAATTCTTCATTCCAGCTTGGCTTCAATCTCTTTTTTCCATCAAAGCCATGCTCCAGCCTATTCAGCACTTCTTGAATTCTTCGGAGGCTTTCCTCACCAACACTTCCTTCTATAGTACATCCTTTTATGCAATGGCCATGGTATACTTTCCCAACAGCAACCGCAAGTTTCTCCCATGCAGAGCCAAAAGGAGTAACAAATCTACGCTCAAAATGTGACCCCTTAAATATTTCATCAGGTACAAGGGCAGCATATAGAGGCTTATTAGCACGATGCTTCTCAGTGACGAAAGGATCTGATACCAGAACTCTATCCATGACTTTATCCATCATGTCTTGTATGATGGATAAAGTGGCTTCGGACACACTCTCGTATCTTGTTACATTCTTTTCGTCTGGTTCGTTAAAGAAGAAAAAAAACATAAACTTAGTTCTTTGTTGGTTTTAATGATTTGATAGCAGCATTAAGCCTAACTATTTTATTCCAGTCTATATCGCCATTATCGCTACAATAATCCTTAATAAACTCCTGAGTAAACTTGTTTATCATTCGCCCATATGCCTTAAAATATTCTTCATTCTTCTCCTTGGCTTTATATCCAAGTGGTTCAATGATATCAATAAACAACGTAGGTTCACCGGATATAAGAGCCCAAAATTTTTCACCGCAGTACTTCTCATGGGTACTATCGTTATATGTTTTGTTGTCATTTCCATAACAACATCCCTCAACACACATGGTTGCTACAGCCTTACGGCTTGTGTTGAACACTTTTACAGCCTTAACAAATTGCTCTTTTTGCTTTTTCATCGAAGTTGAGTTGCTCCATGACGGACCGGACTTGACAGATACAAAATAGTGTACCCCCTCCTTATCAAATTCAAGATCAATCCCCTCTGCAGAAGATTTATAGCCTGAATAAACAGTTTCTGCCACAAAATGTGCAATGCCTTCCATCCAGTTCCCAAATATGCTTTCTTCGGCAGAAGACATATAAGCAGAGGCCAGATTCTCTACCATAGCCCCTGCAGTAACAATATTCTTCGCTTTGAACATATATGGATTCTTACGTGAAAGCAATTCCTTAAGATTTATCTTTTGTAGTTTTGCTATTCTTGCAGCATGAAACTCACCTACGTTTTTTTCTACGTAATCTGAAATCTTATTTATCAATTCTTGGTTCATAATAATCATTCTCCACGTTTTTCAATCAAATCTGTAACTTTAATGCTCAAACATTGTGCTATTTGCGGCAAAGCTTTCAAAATTACGAGTTTCAATCTAATTAAATATACCATATCATTAATTTGATTAAACTTTTAAGCGAAATTATATAATAATATCGAAAAAAGAGAATGTACATCAAAGAATCGTTCTTTCTCACGAGAAAATAGATGGTTTGAAATTGGAATCACCACCTACAAAAGCGGGCTGCCCCGGAATCACTTCCCGGACAGCCCTTCCTTCACATTTAAAGTGAAGATGCAGAGAGAGTAGTATGATGACACTCTATTCCTGACCTCCCCCTAACGCCTTGTAGAGGTTAATCAGGCTTTGTATTTCAGAAAATCGGTTGGCCGTCTGTGCCAGTTGTGCGTTGAGCAATGTCTGCCGGAAGACAAGGGAAGCCTCCTCCTGCCGGGCACGGGCTATGCGGTACTGCGCAATGACCTGCCCGCGGGCAAAGAGCGACTGCGTCAGCGAGCCCACTGCCGAAGCCAGGAACTTGCCGGGATTCACAATCATTGAACCGGCAGAATTGATCCAGCCCGCACTCTCGCCCAGCGAACCGGTCGGTGCCTCGATGTTCTGCTCGCCCAATACGGCGGTCACGTCCGAAGGAACCAGTCCATACTGCGCCATGCGTTCCGGTTTCAGCCAGATACGCATACTGTAGGTATCGCCCAGCTCCATTACATCACCCACACCCTCGATACGCTTGATTTGCGGAATCACGTTGATGTCTAGGTAATTGGCAAGGAACGTCTGGTCGTAGCGCCCGTCGGTGCTTACCAAAGCGCCGATTTGCAGGAAGCTGGTCTGTCGCTTCTGGGTAGTCACACCGATTTTCGTCACCTCGGCAGGCAGCAATCCCTGTGCCTTGGATACACGGTTCTGTACGTTTACCGCAGCCATGTCGGGGTCCGTGCCCTGCTTGAAATAAACTTGTATGGTGGCAGAGCCGGCATTAGTGGCGGTAGAGCTGATGTACATCATGTTCTCCACACCGTTGATACTCTCCTCCAGCGGCATGATGACGCTGTTCAGTACGGCTTCGGCATCGGCACCGGTGTAGTTGGCACTGACGTACACCGTGGGAGGTGCAATATCAGGATACTGTTCCACCGGCAGCGTAAAGAGCGAAATGAGCCCTATCACCAGAATCAGTACGGAGATGGAGAAAGCCATCACCGGCCGTTTTATAAATATATTTCCTTTCATCTTAATCCATCATTGATAGTTGATAAATAGCAATCATCATTTCACTTGCGTCCCTTCGCGCAGTAGTCCGGCACCGGCGGATACAATCTCGTCACCGACTTTCAGTCCGTCCAGCACCACATATTCACGTCCGTCATTTATTCCTGCCACGGTAATCAAGACGGAAACGGCTTTGCCATCCACTACCTTGTATACTACCGTCTTGTCCTGCAACTGTATGGTGGCTTCTTGCGGAACCACGATACAGTTCCTGTAAATGGTAGGCACCACCACCGTGCCCGACGCCCCGCTATGGAGCAGGCGCGATTCGTTGGGGAAGACCACGCGTGCCACTACCGTACCCGTCTGGCGGTCGATGACACCGCTGATGGACTCGATGGTACCTTTCTTGTCATAGACGGAATTGTCATTCAGTCTCAGTTCCGCTTGAGGCATGTTCTTCAACGCCTCGTCCACGCTTCCGTACTGGCGAGTCAGGGCAAGCAACTGGTTTTCGGTCATGGAAAAGTAAACGTACATGTCTCCGGCACGCTACCGCAATACGAAGGAGGAGTGATTTCCTCCCCCCACGCTTGGGGCACACTTTGTAAAGGTCTGCTTTAGGAAGCCAAACCTTAACTTTACGACACTAAAGGTCAACTTTACAATGGCTAAACCTCAACGTATCACCTCATCACACACCGCATCCTGAAAAGCGCGTGCTTCCCTGCCCGACAGTGCATTCTGGTTCATGACGGCAAAGGCTATTTCGTGTCCGTTGCGGGCCTTAAGGTAACCGGCCAGGCAGTTGACGGCAGTAAAGGAACCCGTCTTGGCATGTACGTTCCCATGGGAAGGGGTGCCCTTCTTCATGCGAAACCCCAGCGTACCGTCCACTCCACCGATGGGCAAAGCCTTATAGAGTTTCCGGAATACATCAGTACGCGAGTAGGCGTATCTGAGGAAGGAAACCAAAAGCTCCGGAGAAATGTAGTTGTAATTGGAAAGGCCGCAACCGTCCGCCAAGTTATATCGATCGGGATTATGCCCCAGCTTCTTTATCAGCATACGGACGGCAGAAAGCCCGTCTTCGGCAGAGACATGCTTCTTGCCGCTGCTCTGCACACCCAACCGGCACAGCATGGCTTCGGCATTGAGGTTATCGCTCTCCTTCATTATCTGTTTCACCACATCCTGCACGGGAGTTTCATAGAACGCCATCCGCACGGAGAGGCTGTCTCGGCGGAACTCGCCGAAGAGGTAAGAAGAGGCAACGGCAGAGGGCTTCACCACCGTTTCAAAAGCTTCAGATTCTGCTCCTGCCGTCGGAATGCACCGGATGCCTCGTGCCTGCAAGCGTTCCATAAAGGTGTGCATGAAGAAGTCCTGAGAAGAGAAGATATTGACCGTACCTGTACGGCGGGCATCGACGTTGCCCGCCACGGTGATGTTGTTCCCGTTCACCAGCCAGTCGCGCCCCACACGGAAGCGTCCGGCAGAAGGGGTACAGCTACAGGTCTTGTTCGTCAGTGTATAATAGGAAGAGACGGGAGTACATTCAAGGTGTGCGCTGTCGCCCCGTTCGCCGGATGTGGCGGTGACCGTCACCACTCCTTTATTCAGCATCAGCGGTGAGAGGTAGGGTTGGAAGGAATAGGGCGTATCGTCCCACAGCCAGCCACTTCCCCAGTACAAGGAGTCTTTCATGGAGACATCGCCATACACCTTTCCTTTGATGACAGAGAAGGGAAAGCGGGCCACGGCAGCCACCAGGGAATCCAATGCCTCTTCATCAAACTCCGGATCGAAACCGCCTATCACATACACGTCTCCCTGCAAGGTATCGCGCTCAATGGTTCCCCGGTACCACACTTCCGTACGGAACGGCTCGTCGGCTTCGGGGCGGGCAAGTGCGGTAATGGTGGTCAGCAGCTTCATGGTGGAAGCGGGACGGGAAAGCTTGTCTGCCTGATAGCCGTACAAGGGCTTTCCGGCAGTCAGGTCATAGACCGAAATGCCTACGTTGGAACCTGCGGGAAGTTTGTGTTCTATCAACGCATCAATCCGCGCAGAGAGCGGCTTCACCGGAGCTACCGCCTCTTGAGCCCACAAAGGCAGCAGGCAGACGGATAAAATTAACTGCAACAAAATCCTTTTCATAAATATATTTATCTTTAAAGGCAAAAGTACGACAATCTTACAAATGAACAACAACCAGGTAGTCTTTTCATAAATTATATCCAGCCATCCATCTTATATTCCTTTAAAAATACTACTTTTACATAGGCAAAATCTCCCAGTTACTATCACTTTAAAATTGATGTATCATGAAACTACAACTTGCAATTGCCAGCTTTACAATATGCCTCCTTTTCTTCCCCATGCTTCGGGCACAAGAATCTCCGCGCATTGTCAGTTATGACTTAACCGTACAGATTGATGTACCGAACCGACAGGTCGAAGTAGGCGGTTCGTTTGAAATCGATTTCCAGGACAGTGACTCAATCTCGTTGGTACTATGGCGCCATGCCCGTATCGACACACTACGCCACAGCAACCGGGAAATAACCTACCGTTTCGATACGCTTGCCCCGGCACCTGCCCAATTCATTCCCGACGGACGGACCTTGACCCTCTACCGGCCGGCAGGAGCCGATGACCGCTGCCGCATAAATACCCGTTACACACTCTACATGCAGGAAGTGCAGGGCCCTGCAAAATCATTCAATGACCATTGGATTGAACTTGGTTACTATACGGGATGGTATCCTGTCTGCAACGGTAACCGGGCAGATTATTCGCACTTACGAATCGGCATCACTGACGGTTATACGGTGAGCGGCTCAGGTATTATTTCCCATACAGAAGAAGGGATATGGGAAATGGAGCAACCTTGGGAGAATTTCGACAATGTTATCCTGGCTTCACCCATGCTGAAAAGCCGCCGCATCAATGATAACGGAACTACCATTGAACTTATCTATACAGACTTCCCGGATGCCGGTGCAGACTCGGCACTTCAATGTTGCCACAATGCCTTGAAATTCTTCCGACGCCTTTATAAAATTGCGGGAGATGAGGATATTTACATGAAATTCCTGCTTTCAGCTTCCGGCACCTCAGGAGGGTACAGCCGTAAAAATTTCATTATGCTCAGTTCCCGAACATTCAATGAATATGTACTCAAGAACACCGCCCACGAAATCGGCCACTTCTGGTGGAACAAGGCTCCGGTGGAATCCTGGCACGACTGGCTGAACGAATCTTTTGCCGAATTCAGTGCTTTGCAATACATACGCCACGCCCGCGGCGAAAAAGCCTATGCCGCTTACATCGACGCCTACCGTAAGGAAACACGCCATATCCGTCCTATCTGGGGTATTGACCGCAACGACCGCGAAGCGCATCTTGCCCTCTATAGGAAAGGGTCAGTACTACTCGCCGACCTGCTTGTCCGAGTGGGTGAAGAACCTTTCTTCAACTTTCTGGCAGGTGTCATCCAAGCCCATATAACAGACACATCGGCTTTCCTGGATTTTGCGGAAAGCCGATTGGGACGTAAAAACCGGGACTGGATTGAAAAGCGGTTAAAAGAATAAACACCTGATTATTCTTCAACTGTTCCTTTCGCCACCGGCTTCTCAAAATGAGTGCCGCACTTCCTGCATACATACTCCCAATGCTCAGTGCCCGGAGGTGCGGCCGACAATGCCGCAATAACAGCAGCCACCACAGCACGCACCCGATGGCTCTTCTTCAGCACAAACTTAATCTCATCCGAACCGCAATGGGGGCAGTACCTCAACTGTTCCGGAATCATCTGGTTCCGTTCAAGCAGACGAAGGGCATTGTCATATTCGTCCTCATAGACAAATATATCCACTCCCGTGACATCACGGACATATCCGCGCATCACGGAAGACATGTTTTCATTATGCAAAACAGACGCAATGCCCTCATTCTTCAAGGCACCCTGAATAACATGTGCCTGAAAGGCATCGTCGCAGGTGATTAGCTTTACGGTTTTCATCTTTTATGTTTATATGAGACAATAGTCATGGACTCTACAACGCCTCCTTGAATATTTCTCCTACCGTGGGGTGCGGAAAGACAATCTTTTTCCACTCATCGGCAGTCAGCCCCAACTCGATAGCCATGCCTGCCAGCGTGATGATTTCGGAAGCGGGATTGCCCAAAACATGTGCCCCCAATACGGTATCGTCACTGCCCAGCAGCAACTTGCAGACGCCGTTCACACCTTCGTTCTCGGCGACGAAACGGCCACTGTACGCCATCGGCAGCTTCACGGCACGGTAGGCTACGCCTTTCTTCTGCAGGGACTCTTCCGTCTCGCCTACACCGGCTATTTCGGGATTGGTATATACCACGCCGGGGATGGCACGATAGCTCATAGTGTCCTTCTTGCCAATGATGGAATGTATGGCTACTTCCGCCTCGCGGACGGCTGTATGTGCCAGCAAGGAATAGCCCGTCAGGTCGCCGCAGGCATATACTCCGGGAACGGAGGTCTGCATCTGTGCGTTGACAAGGACATTTCCGCGTTCCGTCTTTTCCAAGCCCAGATTCTCCAGGCCGAAGCCTTTCATTACCGGACGGCGGCCCACGCTCATCAGAAGCCGTTCGGCAACGACGGAACCGGGACCGTCGGCTGTTTCATAATTCACCCGGATAAGGGAAGAAGCTTCGGCAGCATCCGGCATGACAGATACCACTTTTGTACTCAACATGAACTTGATTCCCCGCTTGGCATACTCTGCACGGAGCATCCCCGCCAGCTCGCGGTCTATACCGCCTCCCAGTATCTCGTCCAGCATCTCGACGACGGTCACCTGTACTCCCAGGCTGTTAAAGAAAGAGGCGAACTCCATACCGATGACACCTCCGCCGATGATGGCAAGCGAGGCAGGCAGTTCCTTGTTATCCAGCGCGTCACGATGAGTCCAGTAAGACACCTTGTCTATGCCGGGAATGGCAGGGACAAAGGTTTCGGAACCGGTGCAGAGCAGCAGGTTCTCGCATTCGTAGGTTTCTACACCACACTCCACATGATTTTTGTCCGCTACCGTGGCTTCACCACTGACAATCGTCACACCATGGGCAGTCAGCTTTCCTTTGACTCCCAATACCAGCTTGCGCACTACCTTCTGCTTACGGGCTATAATCTTGGACAAATCGAAGGTTACCTCCGATACACTCACCGCATACTTCGAGGCATGGCGTGCACCATCGTATGTCTTGGCAGAATACAATAAAGTCTTGGTGGGAATACACCCTTCGTTCAGGCATACTCCACCAAGACTTTGCTTTTCAAACAGTACAACACTCAGTCCTGCCTTTCCGGCAGCTTCGGCAGCAGTATATCCCGCAGGACCTCCGCCGATAATGGCAACTTGGTATTTCATAGGTCAATCAATGGTTAGTGATTAATTTGTGCGCAAGTTAATAAAACCCGTATTCTCCGACAAAAAAGAACAGTTTTTTCTTTCGGAGAATGCATCGGAAAACCACGGTTCTTTGTAAAATTGACAAATGCCAGTGTCTGTCAAACGGAATTCTCCCCTCGGGAAAATAAAGCGTTCACGATAGGAGCACACACTATCGCTCCCCCCTCCTCCGTTCCTCCAGCAACCGGATAAACTCCTCCTCTTTGACGGGAAGAAGCACTGCACACTTGCCCTCGCCATATTTCACGAGCACATAGCGTATCACTGCAAACCGTCCTATCTGCATGGAAGAAGCACGCTCCACGGAAGCGATGTCTTTTATCAGAATTTCCTTGCTCCTGGAAAAACGGCCGAAGGACAGCATCAACTTCCCGTCGGGCGTTACGGTATAGGTGGTATGGATAAGCTTCTCAATGATAACCACCAGCCAAAGCATGAAAAGAGCAGCCGGCAGCGAAAGCTTGCTCCAAAGCATATAGACGGTGAGAATACCTATCAAGATGAGGAACAAATACTGCCCCATAGCAATGCGCGCATGAAAGATTCTATTCATTAGTGTTCTGATTTTTGTCGCTAAGGTACGCATTTTTATGATACGAAAGACATAATCCCTTAAATGAAAGAGCTGTGCCCCCCATGTCAGCAAAAAGGCAAGGAAACTCTCACGAGCTCCCTTGCCTTTTCAATTAAATTATTATGTCTAAACTTAACGAGGGTGTATAAAAGCCCTCATTATTTTTATTGTCATCCGATCCGGACTACTCAATAGCCGTTCCGTTCACAGTCTCGGGCCAATAAGGATTCTGATACAGCACCGAGTTACCCACCGTCTCATCCGGTGACAGCAACTCCATCTCGCGGATAGGTACAGGAGACAAATAGTTGGCCTTCGCCCAAATATACCCTTCATACACCGGATTATTATCCTTCATAATAGAGTAAGGACGCAGATATTTATACTTCGGATCAGAGATATTCGCACCCTCTACCCCCGTATAGCTGTAATTCACTTCAGCTCCATTCTCATCGTGATTGCAATATTCGTGCATTTTCGTCCAGAAGTTACAGCCCTCGGGCACCCATCTCTCCGTCAGCATGTGGTCGAATGAACGCCAGCGAACCAGGTCGCTCCAACGCATGTTCTCACCGATAAACTCGCAACGACGTTCACGACGGATGTTCAGCAGAGTAGCATCCACCAGTTGTCCACCCGACATCTTTCCCCAGTCCGTCTCCTTGCTCATATCCGTGGCGGCAATCGTCTTCTCGAAGTCCGCATCCACGCCTGCACGATTACGAATGGCTCTCCAATACTGAGATGCCTTCGAGTTGATGTTGCCATTCAGCAAATAAGAAGCCTCTATATAGTTCAAGTAAGCCTCCACACCACGGAAGACAATGCAGCCTGTGGTCGATTCGGCCTTTCCCCATACATTCTGAGCCTGGTCGAAGCTGGCATACTTGCGCAAACGATAGCCCGTGCGATCTTGCATCTCCTGACGGTTTGATACCGGATGTGGGCGGAAGTACTGCTCGCCCTGCGCACTCTGCTGCGAGTGGAAAGGCAAGAAATTGCTCTCGCCAAACATAAACAGCTGCAAACGCTCGTCGCGGTTCGCCTTCACTTTGTCCAGCGTTTCGTCGCCCTCATACGGAGCCACGTTGGTAGCCGCATACCAAGGCATACCGTCGGTCATCAAGAAACTCTCCACATAGCTCTTCAACAACCCGTGGTTACTGCCGGATTGTACCCATGCCGGCGCACCGTGCGAAATGGTAAACGAACCCGACTTGGCGTATTCTCTCCACATCAGCACCTCGCTATTATCGCTCAAGTCTTCCGAAGCAAACAATTCGAAGTAAGGATTCCATCCCGAAACTGTCGTGATTGTGGGTGGCTCCAGCGTGCCCGAGTTAGGGGTCAGCGTCACCACATCCGCCACTTGCTCCGCAGCATCCATCGCCTCTCTCAGGAAGAAGTTCACTTCCTCGTCCACGTTCAGGCTGAAACCAGTATGCACCCTCCGGCCCGGCCAGGTTTCGTCGCCCGGCACACGGCCCGTTCCCTTATGGTACTTCTCGAATGTAGCCTCGTATAATGCCACACGCGACTTCAGAAGCAGAGCCACTTGCTTGTTGATGCGGTTATTTCCCGCAAAGCCCCACTCATGCAAGCGTTCAATCGCATTGTCCAAATCTTCCAGAATGAAACGCGCCACTTTGTTACGGGGCTGGCGCACAGCCTTCTCCATCATTACCGCCTTGTCGTCCGGCAACACTTCCGTGATGATAGGATAGTCACCGAAAGATTTCAGGTAATTGAAGTAAACCATGGCACGCAAGAAGTACATCTCGCCTATATAATGTCTGATGTCAGCCGCATTGCCCGACACCTGACCTGCCTCGAACTTAGGCACAGCCTGCTCGAAAAAGTAGTTGCAATAACGAATCAACGAAAAACTCCAACCGCCACCCGTATTGGGCACTCGCCAGTATCCTTCCTCATAATAAGTGGCACTGTAACCACCTGACACTGCATTGTCCGTGCTGCCGTCTCCCGCACCGATTCCCATGCCATAGCCGCCATGTGTAGAAAACAAACTATTGTATTGGCTGATGGAATAAGCGGCAAAATGGTCGGTTGTCGTAAAATAGGCATCGGGAGTGACCGATGACAGTGGCTCTCTGTCCAAATAATCTGTGCAAGAAGAGAACATAAGCGCTCCTCCTACCATGGCACAAGCCTGAACTACTATATTCTTAAGTCTCATAATTCTCAGTCTTTAAAAATTAACGTTTACACCAATTGATACAACTCTCTGCAAAGGATACAACTTACCCGAACCAGATCCTGCCAAGTCGCCCGTAGCTTCAGGGTCAAAGATGTCGGACAGACTGGTGAAAGTAAGCAGGTTGTCGGCCGATACATACAGACGAAGTCCGGTCATGCCTGCCTTCTGTATCCATCTCTGCGGGAAAGTATATCCCAACTGGATGTTCTTCATACGCAAGTAAGCACCATTCTGCAGGTAACGTGTCTGCGTCTGCGTGTTTCTGCCGCCACTGAAGTTCACTTTCGGATAGTAAGCATTCAGGTTGGCTCCCAAGGGGTCGCCTTCCGGACGCCAGAAGTCCCAGTGTTCCTCGAAACCGGCAGCCTGCCATTCGTTACCTTGTGCATTGGCACCCCAGAAGTAGTTACCCGTCAACCACAGGTCACGTTTTCCAATACCCTGGAAGAATACGCGGAAATCAAAACCTTTGTAAGCCGCATCCAGTGTCAGACCAAATTTATAGCGGGGTGTGTTGTTACCGATAATCTGATAATCACCCGTATCACCCAGTTTGGAAGAACCGCTGCTGATTTTGCCGTCGCCGTCCAAATCGGCATACATGATATCGCCGGCTCCCCAGCCACTACCCAAAGCAGATTGGTCTACCTTGGCAAGATGTGCATCCATCTCTTCCTGAGTCTGAGCTATACCGATAGTGGTATATCCCCAAATGTCACCCAGCATTCTGCCATTGTAATAAGAATCGATGCTCATGGATTCGTTGGGATAGCGGGTAATCTTCTGACGGTCGTCAGACAGTACCAGCTTCGCTCCGTACGAGAATTCGCCTATGCGGTCTCTCCAGCCCAGTTCCAATTCCCATCCATAGGATTTCATATCGCAGTTGTTCACCTTCGGAACAGAAGTTCCCAAAGCATTCGACAGTTCGGGAGCAGGACCTACCATGTCCTTTGTCTTACGCACGAAGTAGTCGAACGAACCTGTCAAACGATTGCTCAGGAACGACCAATCCAAACCGAAGTCCAGTGTTTCCACCGTTTCCCAAGTAAGGGCGGCGCTCACCATTCCCGGATTAGAAGCATAGTTCGGACGGCTTCCGTTCACCAGCCAACCGTAATTGCTGCCATTAGGCATCGACTGTGCAAAAGGATGCCACGGGTCTTTAGTGTTCACGTTACCCAACTGTCCCCAAGAAGCTCTTAACTTCAGGCTGCCCAGCTCTATCTTTTCGGCCACATCCTGGAAGAATGCCTCATTGGCAATGTTCCAACCTGCCGAGAACGACGGGAAGAATCCCCACTGCTTGTCTCCTACAAAACGGGCCGAACCGTCGTAACGGCCATTGGCCTCGAACATATAACGGTCTTTGTAGCTCCAGTTGATACGGCCGAAGAAACCAGCCACGGAAGTATGGTCATAACCTCCACTGGCAGTCGGGTCTTCGGTAGCTGTATCCAAGGTCGGTACATTGGGCGAAATCAATGTATTCTTCTGGGCCGAGATGTTTCTCGTTTTATAAAGTTCGGCATTGAAACCTGCCATTACCTTGAAGTAATGCCCATTGTCAAATTGCTTAAAGTAGTCCGAATAGATATTAGTGGTATAGTAATTCTCTTTCCAAGAATATTCGTTCACGCGCGAAGAACCCGCAGAATAAGTATTATATCCCATGTCCCATGAGGTATAATAAGGATTTCCTTCCACGTCATAGGCCTGTACCGGAAGCACTTCCCAGTGCTGGTATTGCGTGGTAGTGCGCACACTTCCCTCCAAGTTGATTTTCCAGTTCTTGATAGGTTCGAATATCATGTTCAACTGGTTGGTGAAAAAGTCCTTCTGGCTGTTCTGCTTACCGCCGTTCTCCATTTGTTCCACTTCGCCTTCATCCATCGGGAATCCGTTCGGGTCGTAAGCCGGATGTACAGGCCATTTACGCGCCAGATTGTGGAAGAATTGACCGGTCAGGTACGTCGGACGATTGAAATCCTCGCGCGTCCATTTAGTATTCAGAGTCACCTTGAACCAATCTGTCACCGCAGTAGAAATCTTCGCATTCAGCGTATAGCGCTGGAAGTTGTCCGAGCCATGGTTAATCAAACCGTCCTGGTCCAGGAAACTGCCGCTCATCATGAACTGCGTCTTTTCCGAACCACCGTTGATACTCACATTATGCTCGTGCGAAGGTGCCCATCCGCCAAAGAATTCGTCCATCCAGTCGGTATTGCCATTGGCATTGGACCACTTTTGCCAGATACCTGAACCGTTGTCCACGGTAGTAGCCTTCAAAGTACCTTCCTGATACTGCTTGATACGCTCCATCACTGCATCTGAGAAGATAGCTCCACCGCCTCGATTGCTGTTGGCACGGTTAAAGTACTGCGCGAACTTATAAGAATCCATCACATCCGGCAATCCGATGGCATTGCTGAAACGCACGTTACCGGAATAGCTCACATTCGTTTTACCGCTCTTACCGCTCTTCGTAGTAACCAGAATCACACCAAACGAAGCACGCGCACCGTAAATAGAAGCCGAAGCGGCATCCTTCAATACGGATACCGATTCAATATCATTCGGATTCACCGTGTTCAAGTCACCTTCGATACCGTCAATCAAAATCAACGGACCAGAAGAAGAACCGTCGCCAATCGTACCCGTACCACGGATATTGATGCTCAGACGGCCATCCAGCGAACCACCGCTGTTGCCCACCGTCAAGTTCAATCCCGGCACCACGCCCTGCAAAGCCTGCGAAGCATTAGCCACCGGACGGGAAGCAATCGCTTTGGCATCTACCATAGCTACAGCACCTGTCACATTTACCTTGCGCTGGCTGCCGTAACCCACTACAACTACCTCTTCGAGTGCCTGCGAATCGTCCTCAAGCACAATGTTCAACGGAGTACCGTTCCATACCACCTCCTGTGTGCGGTATCCCACAAAAGAAATCTGGATAACGTCTCCCTTCTTCACATTGGGGATAGAGAAATCCCCGTCAATTCCCGTAATGGTACCCACGGTAGTTCCTTTTACCACTACCGACGCTCCGATAACGGTTTCACCGGCCATGTCTTTTACCACACCCGTACACGTACCACTCTGCTGAGTCATCAGTACATTGTCCATACCGTAATCAGCTACTGCATACGCTGTTCCTGCAGAAGTACTCAAAAAGAACAGCATCATACTGACTGTTTTTAGTCGTTTCAACATAAAAGTGATTGTTTAATGTTAACAAATGTTTTTATTCCATCTATCAATAAATCCATCAGGTTTGTCTACATTATATTAATTGCAGCGCAAAGATATACAACTTTTTATTATAAAAGCATATAATAAAAAAAATATTTTAAATATTCATATATGAATCACCCATGCTTAGTTGTTGTAAGAAGGGCAAAAATAAATATTAAAGTATATGGAATCTCAATATACTCTAATCATTATAATACATCCAGAGAAGATTCTATGCAATTTGCATTGTTTTTATAACTAAGATATGTGTTTTTAAGAAGGTTTACACTATCTTTGTGACCGTTTTAATACACAAAACCTATGGTAAGAAAGTTCGATTTTCTCGTTATCGGCTCCGGACTTGCCGGTATGAGTTTTGCGCTGAAAGTAGCGCATAAAGGAACAGTAGCCCTCATCTGCAAGGCAGGTTTGGAAGAGGCAAACACTTATTTTGCACAAGGAGGTATCGCCTCTGTCACCAATCTGGCCGTAGACAACTTTGAAAAGCATATAGAAGATACTATGATTGCGGGTGACTGGATCAGCGACCGTGAAGCCGTAGAGAAGGTGGTGCGCAATGCCCCCGGACAAATCGAGGAGCTTATCAAATGGGGAGTGAACTTCGACAAGAAGGAGAACGGAGAATTTGACCTGCACAAGGAAGGCGGCCACTCCGAATTCCGTATCCTCCACCATAAGGACAATACGGGCGCAGAAATACAGACAAGCCTCATTGAAGCCGTAAAGCAGCATCCCGACATCACCGTACTGACCGACCACTACGCCGTGGAAATCATCACCCAGCATCATCAGGGAATCATCGTGACCCGCCACACTCCCGGCATCAAGTGCTACGGTGCCTACGTGCTGAACGAAGCGACGGGCGAGGTGGACACCTTCCTTTCCAAAGTCACCATCATGGCAACGGGCGGTTGCGAAGCCGTTTACCGCCACACCACCAATCCGCTGGTGGCCACGGGAGACGGCATTGCCATGGTATACCGTGCCAAGGGAGCAGTGAAGGACATGGAATTCATCCAGTTCCATCCTACAGCCCTTTTCCACCCGGGAGACCGCCCCTCGTTCCTCATCACCGAAGCCATGCGCGGTTATGGCGGCGTGCTGCGCACCAAAGACGGAAAGGAATTCATGCAGAAGTATGACCCGCGACTCTCGCTGGCCCCGCGTGACATCGTGGCACGTGCCATCGACAACGAAATGAAACAGCGCGGTGAAGACCATGTGTATCTGGACGTCACCCACAAAGACCCCGAAGAAACCAAGAAGCACTTCCCGAACATATACAAGAAATGCCTCAGCATCGGCATAGACATTACAAAGGAATATATACCGGTGGCCCCCGCCGCCCATTATCTATGCGGCGGCATCAAGGTCGACCTGGACGGGCAGTCCAGCATCCGCCGTCTGTACGCCATAGGCGAATGCTCGTGCACCGGACTGCATGGCGGCAACCGCCTGGCAAGCAATTCACTGATTGAAGCCGTGGTTTATGCCGACGCGGCAGCCAAACACGCGCTGAGCGTATTGGAACGTTATGACTTTAACGAAGATATCCCCGAATGGAACGACGAAGGCACCATCTCCACCGAAGAGCGCGTCCTCATCACTCAAAGCATGAAGGAAGTGAACCAGATTATGGAGGCATACGTGGGTATCGTACGAAGCAATACCCGGCTGACACGCGCATGGAACCGTCTGGACATCCTCTATGAGGAGACGGAAGCCCTTTTCAAGCGGAGCAAAGCCACCCGCGAACTGTGCGAACTGCGCAACATGATAAACGTAGGGTATCTGATAACCAAGCAAGCCATGGAGCGCAAGGAAAGCCGCGGACTGCACTACACGATAGACTATCCGCACGCCGGGAAATAAACATAAATCCTCTCCATCATGAAGAAACAATATTTCTCTTTCATTTTTTTGTATATTTTCTCAAGCTGTCTCTACAGTCAGACGATGGACGACAATATCATCATCAACTGCTGTGAAGACAGCTATGTTTTTAAAGAAGGCCCGGGAAACAACCCCATCGTACAAAACACCCGAAAGACCGAATATGAAGCTTCACGAATGGGAGCTACCGTACAACCTCATATGTTCTATGGCGAATTCATCTCTCTGGACGAAGCCAAAGCTAAGGGAGTACTTGCCCCCAAAGCCATCCACCGCCATGCCACACCGGAAAATGTATTCTTCGACGATACCCGTATCTGCTACTTCAACCTCTCCCTAAGCCGGCAGGGGAAAAAGGCGGCCGTACAGTTTAGCCGTACCTTCCATGACCTGCGCTACTTTACACGCATCTACTTTCCGGAGGAATACTTCATCCGCAAGAAACGTATCACCGTCACCATTCCTGCCGCACTGTCCCGTTTCCGGTTGGTGGAGAAGAACTTCGGTCCCGGCATCCGGTGTGAAAAGAGCGTGAATAAGGAAGGGGATTCCCTTTTTGTCTACACCTTAAAAGGAGTGCCTGCCACCCGAAAGGAAGAAGCTGCTCCCGCAGACAACTGCCTCTATCCCCATCTGCTGGTGACCGGTCCCTTTGCCGATGTACAGGCCATGTACCGCTGGCTGAACGGACTGGCCGAGGTGGACTGCACTCTCCCCCAAGTCGAAATGCTGACGAATGAAATTACTGCCGGATGCACCGATGAACTGGAGAAGATACGCCGCACCTATGCCTACGTACAGCAGAACATACGCTACATCGCCTTTGAAAACGGATTGGCAGGACATCGGCCCGACCGGCCTGCCGAAGTGCTGCGCAAGCGTTACGGCGACTGCAAGGGAATGGCACTCCTGCTGCGCACATTGCTGAAAGCCCAAGGATTCGATGCCCGAATGGCCTATATCGGTACGGACGACATCGCCAGTTCTCCCGACGAAGTGCCGACACTGGCTGCCATCAACCATGCCTTCTGCCTTCTTTTCCATCAAGGGAAAAGATATTGCCTGGATGCCACCTACCGATACCTACCGCCCGAAGACATCCCCCAAGGTATACAAGGCCGAAAAGCACTGGTAGAAAACGGAGACAGCTGCCTGATACTGATTCTTCCCCAGCAGGATGCCTCCGCCTCTACGGACAGTCTCAATTATCACTATCGCTTGATGACGGACAGCAATCCCCCTACCCTGAAAGGCACCGCCACCCGCGTAAGTACGGGCGAATACAAGGAATACCTGCTCAGTCTCTACCATGACACCCCCAAGGAGAAGCAGACAGACCTGCTAAACAATCAGATAAACAATACCGCTGCCGTACAATCGGCCGATGGAGAGTACTGCCTCGAAGCAGACCCGCACGAAGATTTCTTCCACCAGCCCATTGACACCACCCGCCGCAAGCAGGATTACCTACTGCCGCGGAGATGCCGTATTGTACGCGAGGTAACGATTGATATTCCACAAGGATATGCCGTGTCCTATTTGCCTGCAGACTTTCACATTGAAACGAATCAGGGCATCCTCAGTTGCTCCTACCGCGCCGGAACAGGATATATCCACTTCCGAAAAGTGATGGAGATACGCAGAAAACGTATTCCACTTGCTCTTATCCCTGCTTGGAATGATGCCCTGCGACAATGGAAAAAAGCCTGCAACGAACAGATAGTAATCCGGCAAAGCACCCTTTAAACAAATAATTGAACATAAAACGCCATCACCATGAAAACAACACGTTCTTTCCTACTACTGCTGATGTTACTTGCCACTTCGGGACTGAATGCCCAAAAGGAAGAAGACAAATATGCTGCGCTCGTAAGCGAAGTACGCAATGAAGTATGGTCGCTGAACCTGCCCGACTTTAAAAATATGACTGTACCCGAGAAATACAGAAACGAACCTGCCGTTATCCTTGCCGCACACAGCCGTCTGGAGGTAACCCGGAAAACCAAGTTGGACTGGTGGGGAATGGGACTGACCAAACAACAGATAACCTGCCGCAGCATCTACCGCCAAATGGTATACATCAACAGCCAAAGTGCGCTGGAAGAGATGTCACAGTTCAGCTTCCTTTCCCAGAAAAAAGAACGCTACACCCACAACGAACAACAGCGGATACTGGGCGTACGCATCATCAAACCGGACGGAACAGTCAAGGAAATAGACCCGCAAGAGTACATGGAAACCGATGAAAGCGGCTTTCCAAGCAGTCGCAACGTCCAAGAAAAATGGAACAAGCTGGCCGTACCCGGACTGGAAACCGGAGACATCATCGACTTGTTCTTCGTACGATACACCATACTGAACAACCAGAACCCCGAACCTTTCGGCTTTTACTTTATGGACAGCTATCCTCTGCTTGCCTATTCCATCCATTGCGAAATAGACCCGAAGCTGAGCACTTTCTACCGTTGCCTGAACGGAGCAAGGGACTTCGACCACAGTACCGATACCGAAGGAAACCATATTCTCGACTTGCATACCGGAGATTCCGGACGTGTCATTCCCGACTTCTGGTACAACAGTGCCCGGCAAACGCCCATGATTCTGATGTACATCTACAACAGCAAGACACCCTATGCCTGGATGCCACCCAGCGCCCGTAAACCCGGACTATATGCCAACCCCAATCCGAAGCTGATGACAGATGACACACGTGCCTCCATGAAGGCTCCCGGCACCAACTGGTCCGGTCTGCGCAGCGGACGGAAAGGCGAAATATCCAAAGCCCTCAAAGCCCGTCAAGCCGAAGGATGGAGCGATAAGAAACTGATGGACTACCTCTACCAATACTGCTATTACCGGTATATGGAAAACGGTGCAGACTATACTCCCGCCAGTTTCATCCTGCTGATGCACGAACTTCTGGAAAAAGCAGGTATTCCCCACCGGACAGGAATCACGACCAAAGATACCCGGGAGCCTTTGGACCAGCTCATCAACTACAGCAATACCACTTGGTTTATCTATCTGGAGGCCAACGGAAAATACTATACTCCACCGGCCTGCTATGCTGTTCCCGGTGAAGTGCCTGCCAGCCTGCAAGGCGAAGAAGCCATACTGGAAGACAACACATGCCTTACCCTTCCCTCTGCCATTCCCCAAGACAACCGGGATATGGCTACCATAAACGCTTCTATAAGCGGCACCACTCTCCACATCAGTCGCCGGGAAGAGATGAGCGGTGCTCTGAAAGAACACTTCCAACCCTACCTCATTATGGACGAGGACCTTTACAACTCCATTCGTCGCCAACTGGGTATTACAGCCACTATCTACGACGAAACCAAAGAAAAATTCCATGCCGACCTGCGCGAAAGTTACCGCCGTGAACGGGAGCAGGAGAAAGAGCGTTACCGCAATGAAATCATCGGTTATCATGGCTCGGAAGAAGGACTGGAAACACTCCTCGGCTACCAGCTTTTCAGCATCGGAAACCGGGCAGACAGTGCGGCACTTGCCTATCAAGTGGACTATGTACTGGACGGATACGTAAAGAAAGCGGGTACAAACTTTGTTCTCTCCGTAGGTCGGTTGATAGGGTCACAGCCAGAGCTGAAAGGCGAACAACGCCTGCGCAAGGAGGACATTTATTGGGAGATGCCCCGTTGTTACCAATGGGACATCACAGTCAATCTGCCGGAAGGTTATCGAATTTCTCCCGAAGGCCTGGAAAGACTGAACGTAAAAGTAGAAAACGACTGCGGCGCTTTCATTGTCCAAGCCACCACTGAAGACGGAACATTAAGAATAAAAGCCGAAAAACGCATCAACCACAAGACGGAACCGGTAGCCAACTGGGAGAAACTGCTTGAAATAACCGATGCTGCCAACAGTTATGAAGCACTTTCAATAGTGTTCCAAGCAACCATTAATCCCCCTACATCTCCAACAACCGGCTATTAATCCTTCTCTGCCCGCTGCAGCATCGCCATACACAGCTTGCTGTCGTACTGTACAGCCACTGCAAAACGACTGCATACTTTTTGCAGCGTCACTGCATACCGGTTTGCAGCAGCACTGCAACTGATTTGCAGCAGCACTGCAACAGTTTTGCAGTCGCACTGCAATTTGTTTGCAGTCGCACTGCAATTTGTTTGCAGTGACGCTGCAGCAAATGTGCAGCTACAAGCTATATGACTGTCACAGCAAACAAAAAGCCCCGCAGAGCTTGCTTTCGCTCTGCGGGACTTTGTTCTCTCTATGAGGAAATTATCATCAATAGTTTGACTTCTTTACTTCGAAGTAAGCCTGCGGATGCAAGCAAGCCGGGCAAACCTCGGGGGCTTCCTTACCGGTATAGATGAAACCACAGTTGCGGCACTGCCATACCACTTCGCCTTCCTTGGCAAATACACTGGCAGTCTCTATATTCCGGATAAAAGCCCGGTAGCGTTCCTCGTGTCCCTTCTCGGCAATAGAGATGTTGCGGTACATGGCAGCAATTTCAGGAAAACCTTCCTGTTCTGCAATGTCAGCAAACTTGGGATAGTCCAACGACCATTCTTCGTGCTCACCGGCAGCAGCTTCCTGAAGATTTTCCAGCGTAGTGCCGATAACACCGGCAGGATAGCTGGCTGTAATCTCTACCATGCCACCTTCCAAGAACTTGAACATACGTTTTGCATGCTCCTTTTCCTGGTCGGCTGTCTCCGTAAAGATAGCAGCAATCTGTTCGTAACCCTCTTTCTTTGCCGCACTTGCAAAATAAGTGTAGCGCATTCTTGCTTGTGATTCACCGGCGAATGAAGTCAGCAGATTCTTCTCTGTCTGAGTTCCTTTAACACTCTTAGCCATAGTTTCTTTTTTTTATTAGTTAATGTAATTACGTATAAATATCGTTCGTCTTGTTTATAAATAACACAAAATTATGAATTTAGTTTAAAGCAGCCACACTTTTGCCTCATCAAATCTACCTATCGTCTTATAGAAAGAAGTTATCTCCAGCGATAATCCGAAAAGGCATTACAGACATAATTAACAGCACATATCTGATAAACAAAACAAAATACATCATAGTTGTGTTCACTAATATCCATTATTTTATCTACTTTTGCAGGCAATTTGCAACATGTACATTACATTCTGTATAAGAAACATATAAAAAAAGTAGATTATAATGAAAGCGTTCGAATTCAGACCAAAGCTATACACGGCTTTAAAAAATTACTCAAAAGAACTATTCATGGCAGACTTGATGGCAGGTATCATCGTAGGTATCGTTGCCCTTCCGCTGGCCATTGCATTCGGCATCGCCTCCGGCGTATCACCGGAGAAAGGTATCATTACGGCTATCATAGCCGGTTTCATCATCTCCCTGATGGGAGGAAGCAAGGTGCAAATTGGAGGACCGACCGGTGCGTTCATCGTCATCATTTATGGCATCATCCAGCAATATGGTGAATCGGGGCTGATTGTCGCCACACTGATGGCAGGCGTACTGCTTATCCTGCTGGGAGTGTTCAAGCTGGGAGCCGTCATCAAGTTTATCCCTTATCCCATCATCGTAGGTTTCACAAGCGGTATCGCCGTCACCATCTTCACCACGCAGATTGCCGATATCTTCGGACTGACGTTCGGAGGCGAGAAGGTTCCGGGAGACTTTGTAGGAAAATGGATAATTTATTTCCAACACTTCGATACAATCAACTGGTGGAATACACTTGTAAGTATCATAAGTATCTTTATCATCGCCATTACTCCCCGGTTCTCGAAAAAGATTCCGGGTTCGCTCATTGCCATCATCGTGGTGACAGTAGCCGTCTGGCTGATGAAGACGTATGGAGGCATCGACTGCATCGATACCATCGGCGACCGTTTCAGCATCCGTGCCGAACTGCCTGAAGCCGTGATGCCTGCCCTGGACTGGGAAGCAATAAAGAATCTGTTCCCCGTCGCCATCACAATCGCCGTACTGGGTGCCATCGAGTCTCTGCTCTCCGCCACTGTGGCCGACGGTGTAATCAGTGACAAGCACGACTCCAACACAGAATTGATAGCCCAGGGTGTTGCCAACATGGCTACTCCGCTGTTTGGCGGCATACCTGCCACCGGAGCCATTGCACGTACCATGGCAAACATCAACAATGGAGGGAAAACTCCCGTAGCCGGCATGGTGCATGCGGTGGTATTGCTGCTCATCCTGCTGTTCCTCATGCCGCTGGCACAGTATATACCGATGGCCTGCCTGGCGGGTGTACTGGTCATAGTATCCTATAACATGAGTGGCTGGCGCACGTTCAAGGCATTATTGAAGAATCCTAAATCGGATGTCACGGTACTGCTGATTACTTTCTTCCTGACCGTCATCTTCGACCTGACCATTGCCATTGAAGTGGGCTTGGTGATTGCCTGCGTGCTGTTTATGCGCCGTGTCATGGAGACTACCGAAATATCCGTCATCAAGGATGAAATAGACCCTAATTCTGAAACGGACATTGCCAGCCATGAAGAACACCTGATAATCCCAGAAGGTGTGGAAGTGTACGAGATAAACGGTCCCTACTTTTTCGGCATCGCCACCAAGTTCGAAGAAACCATGGCACAGTTGGGCGACCGCCCCAAAGTACGTATCATCCGCATGCGCAAAGTCCCGTTCATCGACTCTACGGGTATTCACAACTTGACCAGCCTTTGCGAGATGTCTCAAAAGGAAAAAATAACCATCGTGCTCTCCGGTGTCAACGAAAAGGTACATAAAGTATTACAGAAATCTAGCTTCTATGAGCTGTTGGGTGAAGAAAATATCTGTCCGAATATAAATATAGCACTGGAAAGGGCCAAGAAGTTGTTATAAAGGGAACTGTCTCAAAATAAAAAAATCGAAACATCCTAATTTATAAATCATAAGTTAGAGTACGAAAATCCCCCTATTTTAGCCCTTAGTTTATATAAGGACAAAATAGAGGGATTTTTTCTGCTTGCAGTTTCAATCCAGAAGTTTTTCAATTCTCAAATTCTATTTTGAGGCAGCCTCTTCCTCAAGCTTGCACCGATGAAATTATAGATTTCTTATCTCATCTATAGGAAGTCCGGTGGTTCCGGCTATTATTTCTGTTGCCAGCCCCATCTGCTTCATGTTTCGGGCTATCTCTTTTTGTTTTTCTAATTTGCCTTCGGCTAACCCCTGCTGTAATCCCTGCTGTAATCCTTGCTGTAATCCTTGCTCTATGCCTTGCTCTATGCCTTTTGCTATGCCTAACTCCAACCCTTTCTGCTCAGCCGTTTTTATCACGCTGTACCAGTCACGATAATTCTTCAAACTATCTTCATATTCTATCAACTCCACTTTATTGAAGTTTGCTATCTCAGCAGCGCGGAACAAACGTTCGAACACGCGCTCTTGAAGCGCCTGAGGACGATCCATCAGACGCGAGAGATTACGCAGTACAAACATCCATTTATCAAACATGCTTTCCAGTTCATGTTCCTCCTTATTGAATTTGGGCATTTCCAGATAGATGAACGTCAACTTGTCATAAAACACTTTCTTTGTATGTACATCGGCAAGCTTCACTTCGTGATAAAATTGATCAATACCGGAATCATCGCTGAAGATGAAGTTCAAGATACCTATGGTATAGACTGCTTTCAGGCCATAGTCCCAATCCTGTCCCTTAACGGCTTGCTCACGAATGGGAAACGTGGCATAATAGATGCTACGTTCCTTGAAGAAAGCTTGTTCTCCTTTTTGCATCTCTACCAAGAATTTCTCCCCTCGGTTGTTCTCACAATAGATGTCGAACACTGCCCGCCGATCACGCTCTTGCGTCCCCAGATGTTCGGTATTCAAATAGGTGACATCCGTAATTATCTGTTCGCCAGGCAACAATGCATTCAAGAAACTGATGAGCAACTCTTTGTTCAGCTCCGTGCCAAACAATAGTTTAAAAGCAAAATCAGTATAAGGGTTCACATAACGCTCGCGCAATCCTTCACTTCCCATAATCATTTATTCCTCATTATTGGTTCGACAACAACAAAGGTAACGATTATAATCGTAAAAAGCATTTAAAAACATATCTTTGCACTGAAAAAAGAAAGAGCGGAATATAATTCTGATTCAGACAACTTGACACCTCCTAAAAACAATATGGTAAGAAGAAAGAAAAAGGAACAACCCCTAAAAATAAATTATCTACTGATATTTATAGTCTTGGTATGCTTGGTTTACGAACCTATACGACAAACCGTGTATGAAAAACACAGAGAAGAACAAAGTAGCACACAGCATACGTCCGAAAAACAAGATACAAAAAAAGAGGCCACGCCGTTCCATGCTGCCAATGGAACAAAACTGGAAATACCGGCTAAATTGAAACATGCCACCGAACAGATACTGTATCGGAAAGGATACACAGTATCCTACAACAAGGAGTTGAAAATACCCAACTGGGTAGCCTGGGAACTCACTCCCGAGAAGCTGGTGGAGCATGAAAGCCGCACAGACAAGTTCCTCCCCGACCCCGACTTGCCAGAAGACGAGGCGGTAACCACCGACGATTACAAGGGAGCCGGCATGGACCGCGGACACATGTGTCCTGCCGGTGACAACCGCTGGCACTGGAAAGCCATGCAAGAGAGCTTCTACATGACAAACATTTGCCCGCAGAATCACAATCTGAACCGTGGCGACTGGAAAGAACTGGAAGAGTCATGCCGCCGTTGGGCACAAGAAGAAGGCAGGATATACATCGTATGCGGTCCTATTCTCTATGACCAACGTCACCGCACCATCGGCAAGAAGCACAAGATTACAGTGCCCGAAGCATTTTTCAAGGTCGTTCTGTGTGCAGACAGCAATCCCCCCAAAGCCATCGGCTTCATTTATAAGAATGCGTCGGGCAATCATCCGTTGGACAGCTACGTCAATACAGTGGACGAAGTGGAACGGATTACAGGTATCGACTTCTTCCCC
>ERZ777305.1576-NODE-1576-length-25573-cov-83.281135_pt1 | contig 25573 bp, 21 predicted proteins | sample MGYA00374965_ERZ777305 | MGnify/ENA primary metagenome ERZ777305 (study PRJEB29328, sample SAMD00013331) | mouse gut metagenome | study: EMG produced TPA metagenomics assembly of the Metagenome analysis of fecal microbiota from mouse which was promoted... | reverse complement strand
TAACACCCCTTCCGCCAACTACAGACGGACGCGACAAGAAGAGCCGGGGTAAGTTGAAATATCAGCTATAATATTATGACTGAAGAGAATTTAAATAGGCTCATAATGCTATGACTGAAAAAGATGCTATAAAAGTATTTGAAGCTAAAAAGATTCGTGCTGTTTGGGATGAGCAAAAAGAGAATGGTATTGCAAGTTGGCGATGGACGGAAAAAATGAAAGTTTGGGAGAGGATGTGGAATAATCAACTATGATAGATACCCCATTTTGATGGTCTAAGTATGATAGATACCAGAAATAAATGTTATCTATCATATTTATTGCTCTAGTAATAAGTGATTTATGAAAATGAATGAGAGCATGATAGTTGTTTTTTACTCATAGAGAAGATATTTTGTTCTCATCTCTTTGTAATCCTGTAATTCCTTTTGCCAGCTATTTCTTATTTTTTCTTCCGAATCCCCTCTAAGGATAGCTTTACGTACACTATCCGTGCCCAAAAGCAAATCAAACCACCGGGTACGGGAGAAGAAGGCTGCGCCTTCACCGGACAAACGGTAGAAATGCAGGAGGTAGCGAAGCGTAAATCCGTTCACGTCGTCCGCGTTCCGAAGGTCTTCTCCATAGCAAGCAACATTCTTGTGCATCGGATTTTTGTCAAAACCGGGGAGAGAGCGGGGAGTAAAGGTAAAATCTCCATATATCTTGTTGGGTGCCCCCAGTACTTGAAAAGGAAATGTAGTTCCCCGGCCTACGCTGACGCGGGTTGCTTCGAAAGGGCAAAGTGAGGCGTATAGACGGATGGACTGGTCATTCGGTAGATTGGGAGAGGGTTTTATGGGAAGTGAATAAGGTTCTCCGTGTTTCCATCCGGTCATTGGGATTATTTTTAATGGGCAAGGATTTTTCTTGTTGGCAATCCATCCTTCCCCGTTTATCATTTGTGCCAGTTCACCGATGGTGCATCCGTGAAGCACCGGAATAGGAAGCATGCCGACAAAACTTCGATAAGCCGGTTTGAGTATCGGTCCTTCTACGTAATCACATGGATTGGGACGGTCCAGTACAATCATCTCCTTGTTATTTTCTGCGCAGGCTTCCATCACATAATACATCGTACTGATATAAGTATAGAAGCGCGCTCCCACATCCTGAATATCAAATAAGATAACGTCGATGTCTTTTAGTTGGGCGGCAGTCGGCTTTTTGTTGTTGCCGTAAAGGGAAACGATGGGAACTCTGGTGCGCGAATCTTTTCCGTCTTTCACAGTCTCCCCTGCATCTGCATTTCCCCGGAATCCATGTTCGGGGGCAAATACTTTGATTACGTTGATGTTTTGTTTTAGCAGGGTATCGAGCAAGTGAGTCTGTTCCGTTCCGACAACAGAGGTGTGGTTTACAACCATTCCGACACGTTTCCCCCGGATAAACGGCAGGTATTGTTCGAAGCGTTCGGCACCTGTAGCAACTTTGCCGCTGACGCACTCGGGAAAGAGCGCGATAAATAGAAAATAAAGAATAAGGGAAAGTCTATTTCTCATGTCGGTGATTTTTTGTAATATTGCACAAAAATATTAATTTCTCATCAAGAGAGCAAAAAAAACAAGCACATGAATCCATACGAAATCATTGATAAATATTATTCGGAGAATACGCAGCAGAGACAAATCTTAGTAATACATAGTCTGGCTGTGGCCGGAAAAGCAATGAAAATGCTGGATGCTCATCCCGAATTGCGTTTAAACCGGAGTTTTGTGAAAGAAGCCGCTCTGTTGCATGATATTGGTATTTTTCAGACGGACGCTCCAGCCATTCAGTGCTTTGGCACTCATCCTTATATCGCGCACGGATATTTGGGAGCCGAAATCTTGCGGGCGGAAGGTTTCCCTCAACACGCATTGGTGTGCGAACGTCATACGGGAGCCGGACTTTCGTTGGAGGATATCATTGCCCAGCAACTTCCCGTTCCTCATCGCGAGATGCTGCCCATCACCCTAGAAGAGCAATTGATTTGCTTTGCAGATAAATTCTTTTCTAAAACCCATCTGGATGAAGAGAAAACAGTGGAGAAAGCGCGGCGAAGTATTGCAAAATATGGTGAGGAAGGTCTGAGTCGCTTTGATAGATGGTGTTCTCTCTTTTTATAGCACTAAAAAATAATTAAATAACGAAGTTTCTGGCTCATAATTGGTGAAGTTTGTGTACTTTTGCCACTTCAAGCGTAAACTATTAGTTAATGGCGCCATTGAAAGCAAAAATACTTATATCATTCATACTGCTGATTGTCTTACTGATGCTTCCCGATGAGGCTACGTCTCAGCGTCGAAGAAGAGGAATGATTGCCTCCAATACTGCACAGAAGGACTCCCTGCAAGGGAAAGATTCTTTGAAGGCGGATACGGTTACGGTACGCATTGATTCCGTCGCACCCGTTCAGAAGAAGCAACCGCTTGATGCACCGGTTGTATATGAATCTAACGACTCCACCGTATTTACTTTGGGCGGGTCTGCTACGCTTTACGGTAGCGGAAAGGTCAATTATCAGAATATCGAACTGGCTGCCGAAGTCATTTCGATGAACCTGGACAGCAGTACTGTTCATGCCTATGGCATCAAAGACTCCACCGGAGTGGAAAAAGGCAAACCGGTATTCAAAGAAGGAGATACCTCGTATGATACGGAAACAATCCGATATAACTTTAAAACCAAGAAAGCGGGAATTACCGATATCGTCACCCAGCAGGGAGAAGGATACGTGACCGGTAGTAAGGCAAAGAAAGGGGCGAATGATGAAATCTTTATGGAGCATGGACGTTATACGACTTGCGACCACCACGATCATCCTCACTTTTATATGCAATTGACGCGTGCGAAAGTACGTCCTAAAAAGAATGTGGTAACAGGGCCCGCCTATCTGGTAGTGGAAGACGTCCCCTTGCCATTGGCTGTTCCGTTCTTTTTCTTCCCGTTCTCCAGCAGTTATTCTTCCGGTTTCATTATGCCGACTTATATGGACGACTCCAGTCGTGGTTTCGGTCTGGCCGAAGGGGGATATTATTTTGCCATCAGTGATATAATGGACTTGAAGATAACGGGGGATATTTTCACGAAAGGTTCATGGAGACTGTCCGGATTAACAAATTATAATAAGCGCTATAAATACTCCGGTACACTGCAAGCGGATTATCAGGTCACCAAGACGGGAGATAAAGGGATGCCGGACTATGCAGTTGCCAAGGATTTTAAGGTAGTATGGAATCATCGTCAGGATGCCAAGGCCAGCCCGAACAGCACTTTCTCTGCCAGTGTGAACTTCTCAACCAGTAGTTACGAACGTTCCAATATCAACAACCTCTATAACTCCCAGTTGTTGACTCAGAATACCAAAACATCAAGTATCAGTTACTCGCGAAGTTTCCCCGATATCGGTCTGACGCTGTCCGGAACGACCAATATCGCCCAGACAATGCGTGACTCTTCGATTGCAGTGACATTACCCGACCTTAATATTACATTAAGCCGTCTGTTCCCCTTCAAACGTAAGAAAGCGGCAGGTGCCGAACGTTGGTATGAGAAGATTTCTCTTAGCTATACCGGACGTCTGACAAACAGTATCCGTACGAAGGATGACCGTTTATTCAAAGCCGGACTGAGCGAATGGGAAAATGCAATGAATCATAATATTCCTATCAGCGCTACTTTCACGCTGTTCAAATATTTACAGGTTTCACCTTCGGTCAATTATACGGAACGCTGGTATACTCGTAAGATTAATCAGCAATACAATGAGGTAGAGCATAAATTGGAAGCATTGCCGGGTGATACGCTGAATGGCTTTTACCGGGTATCCAATTATTCGGCAAGTTTGAGCTTGAGTACGAAGCTGTATGGTATGTACAAACCTCTTTTTGCAAAGAAGAAGGAGATACAGATTCGTCACGTACTCACCCCGCAGGTTAGTTTAAGCGGTGCACCCGGGTTCAGTAAGTATTGGGAAGAATATACAGATTATAATGGCAATACGCAATATTATTCTCCTTTCACGGGACAGCCTTATGGAGTACCTTCGCGTGAGGGGTCGGGAACAGTCAGTTTCTCTATTTCCAATAATTTGGAGATGAAGTATTACGATGCCAAAAAAGATACGCTTAAGAAAGTGAGCCTGATTGATGAATTGGGAGCGAACATGTCCTATAATATGGCTGCCAAGGAACGGCCGTGGAGTGATTTGAACATGAACTTGCGTCTGAAACTGACTAAAAGCTATACTTTCAACATGAACGCGTCGTTTGCTACATATGCTTATACGTTCGATAAGAATGGTGATGTGGTGACCGGTAATCGTACGGAATGGTCGTATGGACGTTTCGGACGTTTCCAAGGATATGGCTCTTCTTTCAACTATACCTTTAATAATGACACCTGGAAGAAATGGTTCGGTCCGAAAGAGGATGAACAAGGCAAGGATAAGAAGTCGGAGGATGGAGAGGATGAAGATGCTGACGGAACGGAAGGAGATGGCACTACGCCTAAGAAGGTAGAGAAAGCACAAGCTGACCCGGATGGCTATCAGGTGTTTAAGATGCCTTGGTCGTTGAGTCTTAGTTATTCGTTCAATATTCGCGAGGATAGGACGAAACCTATCAACCGTCATTCTATGAGATACCCTTATACGTATACGCATAACATTAATGCAAACGGAAATATAAAGATTTCTAACAACTGGTCGCTCTCGTTCAACTCCGGTTATGATTTTCAGGCAAAAGAGATTACGCAGACTTCTTGTACAATCTCCCGTGATTTGCACTGTTTCAACCTGTCCGCCAGCCTTTCTCCTTTCGGACGCTGGAAATACTACAATGTTACGATTCGTGCGAATGCAAGCATCTTGCAAGACTTGAAGTATGAGCAGAGAAGCCAGACGCAAAGTAACATTCAGTGGTACTAGGATAAGTGGAGAATTAATAATTGAGAGTTGAGAGTGGAAATTCGGACGTGTAATTGTTTTGCTACAATATAGAAAAAGAAAAATGGCTGCGCTATCATTCGACGAATAGTGCAGCCATTTTTTTGCTTTTTGCTCTTTTTTACTCTTTGCTTTTTCTCTTTATTCTTAACTCTCCATTCTCGACTTCTCCAACTACCATGCGATTTCTGTTTTTCCATGTGCTTTCAGGTAATCGTTTGTACGGCTGAAATGTTTATTTCCGAAGAAGCCGTTGTAGGCGGAAAGAGGAGAAGGATGGGCAGAAGTAAGCACCAAGTGTTTGTTGCGGTCGATAAATGCTCCTTTCTTTTGAGCATATGAGCCCCACAGGATAAATACCAGATTTTCTTTTTCTTCTGCCAGGGCACGGATGGCAGCATCGGTAAATGTTTCCCAGCCCTTATTCTGATGTGAACCTGCCTGGCGGGCACGTACGGTCAGGGTTGCGTTGAGTAATAGAACTCCTTGTTCTGCCCAGCGAGTCAGGTTTCCCGTGGTCGGGGCGTCTGAACCGATATCGGCTTTGATTTCTTTGAATATGTTCACTAATGAAGGGGGAAAAGGCACTCCGTCATTCACAGAGAAACAGAGGCCGTGTGCTTGTCCCGGGCCGTGGTAAGGGTCTTGCCCTATAATTACAACTTTCACTTTGTCAAAGGGGCAAAGATTGAAAGCATTGAATATCAGTTTTCCCGGTGGAAATATCTGATATTGGCTATATTCGCTTTTGACGAAATCGGTCAGTGTGCGAAAGTAGTCTTTGTCGAATTCAGGTGCCAGATGTGTCTTCCAGCTTTCTTCAATCTGTACGTTCATAGTAATTATATAAGATGTATTTCAAGTTCCTCACATTCCTTGCGCATATCTTCGGGCCAGATACTGGCTTGTATTTCTCCAATATGGGCTTTGCGCAGGTAGAACATACACAAGCGGGATTGTCCGATACCACCACCGATAGATAATGGAAGGGTGTCGTTCATCAGTCGCTTGTGGAAATAAAGTTCCAGTCGTTTCTCTTCTTTCTCTTCTTTCAACTGACGTTGAAGGGCTTCTTTGTCTACACGGATACCCATGGATGACAGTTCAATGGAACGTTGCAGTACATCGTCCCACAGAAGGAGGTCGCCGTTCAGTCCGGGTAGGTCGTTGAGTCCTTTGGATGTGTAGTCATCGTAGTCCGGTGCACGTCCGTCGTGCTTCTTACCGTCGCTTAGTTTGCAACCGATACCTATAATAAACACGGCTCCGTATTTCTGGCAGATAGCATGTTCGCGGCATTTAGGTTTCAGGTCGGGATAGAGTTGGCGTAGCTCTTCCGAATGAATAAAGTGTAGCTTTTGTGGTAAGCATGGCTTGATTTGAGGATACATTTCATATACCATATATTCCGTGCGGATCATGGCTGCATAGATGCGGTTTACGATTTCCTTCAGAAAGTTTATGTTTCTGTCTTCGTTGGTGATGACACGTTCCCAGTCCCATTGGTCTACATAAAGGGAGTGGAGATTGCCCAGTTCTTCATCGGAGCGGATGGCGTTCATATCTGTATAAATGCCATAACCGGGTTCGATATGGTAATCGGCTAATGTCAGTCTTTTCCATTTAGCCAATGAATGAACTACTTCGGCTTGTGCATCGCCCAAGTCTTTAATAGGGAAGGAAACGGGGCGTTCTATTCCGTTCAAATCATCATTGATACCCATTCCTTTCAATACGAAAAGAGGGGCAGTCACACGTCTAAGGCGTAGCTCGGATGACAAGTTTAATTGGAAGAACTCTTTTATTTGCTTGATTCCCAGCTCGGTCTGTTTGAGGTCGAGTAGCGGATTATAGTTCTTAGGTTTTATCAAGTAACTCATAGGTCTGTTAAATGTTAATTGTCGGCAAAGATAGGAATAAAATTGATATATGTAATGAATATTCTCTAAAAGATTGTCAATTTGATAAAGTAAATACTCTAAAACATTTCAAAATAACAGTGGTTCAACATGGGGAAGTACCTTAAGAACGATAAAAAAAGAAGAATCATTAGGAAGATGAGAAGATTTTTTATACTTTTGTCCTCGCATTTAGAAAGAATGGCCCCGTAGCTTAGTGAATAGAGCGTCAGATTCCGGTTCTGAAGGTCGTGCGTTTGAATCGCACCGGGGTCACAGATGAATCCCTTGATAGTCAGTAGATTGTTGAGGGATTTCTTTTGTTTAGTGGTGTTGCTTAAGAGTGGATTTATAATTCTTAACTTTAATAAGTAAGTAAAGAGGTCATTTTATACCTGTTATTACTCATATTAAGAGAGGGTATAATTTGACCTCTGACTGTAATATATAGTCTTTATATACTTATGAAGTTGAATTAATAGTGACAGAGATAGCACTTAATAAGAATATTACCTTATAATGAAATCCGTACAGCACATTGTTGGGAACAGCGTCAAACACTTCATATTGGTCGTTATGGAACTCGTCTATGTAATCCGTTTCAAAGCCAAGCGCTTCCATGTATTCAACAATTTCATCTTCTGTTGCTTCCCGTTCTGCCAATATGTAAGGTTGTGTGAGCACTGCACTGAACTCTTGGCGGCTGTTATAAGAGAAGCCAATCATCTGATAGGGTACATTACTAAAGAACTTATTGTGTGCGTTAATGCGAATGAAGAAGTTCTCCAAATCATCTCCTGCATACTCAAAGTTGTTCAGTTTGATAACAGACGATTTACCGTCATGGAACACTTCATTCTCACCGCCCTTATCCATGTAGGTAATATTGAGGGGTGACAAGTCAATCCATAAATTGTTGGCGTTGGCAAATTCTATCAGTTTTTTAATTTGCCTTCCCTTATAGCCCTCTGTTGGTTCAACTTCTCCTGTTGCTTCCTTACTTCTTCCGGTGATACAGGCTGTTTGCTCCAAGAGATTATTGATTGGCGGGTACGCTCTATCCATTGCTTGTGAAATTCATTAATATATTCCATAATTCATATAATTATGAGTTTATGCAAATGTAGCCAATCTATTTGAATCTGACAATATAAAGATGTATTAGTGTACTACCTTTTAATGAGATTTATTTATATTATATACCTCAACTCAAATTTGGTAGTATCTAAAATCATACCCCCGCCCTTTAGATTTAGGTCGTGTTTCTATTTAGACTTTATGCAGTGATAGAGTGAAATATTTGATTTGTCAGTGAGCGTATCAGATGTATATCGTGCATAATCCCCCTCTATTACCCCTAATACCCCTCACCAATCATTAGGAAAAATGAGAGGATAACATGAATTGCTATTCAGCCCACAAACGCTTTGAACTTCTGAAATATGCGGACTTATCAACGATTTGTATATGTCTACATATAAAGATGCACAAAGATAAGTGAATGAATAGAACTTCATGTTAAGCCCTCATTTTGTCCTCAAATGCAGTATTTACTAATCATATTAACTTAATAATTTATCAGATTATGGAATCAACATTACAGATTATGCCAGTGCAGAGAATTAGTAGAAACTTTGGTGAATATGCAGAAGAAGCGGTAATAATTGAAGAGCCAATTATCAAACAGAAACGACCTTTATTTATTGAAGCTAATACGATTGAAGCCAGTTTGGAACATCTAAAGAATGATTGCATTATCCCTGTATTTGCCAAAGATAACGAAGCTACATTATCTCATGTGGCTTTTATCGAAGCGGTACAGGATGCAACCAATACATTCTTTAGCGGTGAACAAATTGAATCGCCAGATATTCGTGTAAGCCATGTTATTAAGGGTCGCACGCCTGATGCAATCCATAAACCCGCCAATCAGTTATTAGAGAGTGATAAGACTATCTATTACGAGAGGTGCGCTTTTGTTATTGAAGTTCCTACTATCTATGAGACAGTACACGGTAACAGGCTAACCCTTACTATTGGTGGTGTCAGAGCTTATAACCATACCAATCTTTATTCAAAGAAGGGTGCGGAGCGGTTTAAAGTGTTTATTGGCTTCACCTGTAAGGTTTGCACAAATCTATGTGTATCTACGGACGGTTATCTTAGTTGCTTGGAAGTTACCAATACAAGGGATTTATATCAAGCGGTATTGGAAATGTTCCACAAATACGATGCAGCCAAACACATACATTTGATGCAGTCTTTAGGCAATACCTGTATGACAGAGCATCAATTCTGCCAACTATTAGGCAGAATGAGACTTTATCAATCATTACCACAGGGGTATCAAAAGGATATTCCTAAAATGTTGCTTACTGATACACAGGTTAACAATGTGGCTAAAGCGTATATCAATGACGAGAACTTTGGCAGCTTAGGAAATGACTTGTCTATGTGGAAGTTCTACAACTTGCTCACAGGTGCAAATAAGAGTAGCTATATAGATTCATTCTTGGATAGAGCCTATAATGCTACAGAACTTGCAACGGGGATATGTTCCGCTTTACACGGTGATGACAAATACCAATGGTTTCTTAGTTAGTGGTTTAACAGGGGCATCCATATAATAAGGGTGTCCCTTAATTTATTCATTACTTAATTAATAATTAAAGATTTATGTTAGTAGTATTATTCGCTGTTATATTTTGGACTATTATGTTCTTTATTGCATGTGCAGTTTCGCCTATTGTATTCTTCTTCATGATTATTTGGGCTATATATCAATATTTCAAATTATTATGTTGAGGTAGTATATGAAGTACTAATAAGGGTATCTATATACTATATATAGGTACTCTTTATTAGCTATAGCCAGTAGTATAATATTCACTTTGATAATTAGTGAATGTTTAGCTAATAATCAATAGGTTAGATATTCCAGTTTAAAATTAATATTCACTTATATTAGTTTCACTATAAAACAGAACATTATGTCACTTAAATATTCAAGTACAACAGCAGATTATCTGCAATGGAGCGAAGCGATGAACTTAATAAGAAAATTGGCAAGAGATAGTAATTATAAGATGTCACTTCTTATCGCTTTGGGTTGCTTCACAGGTCTAAGAATTTCTGATATTCTTGCTTTGAGGTGGAATCAGATACTAGATGCGGAAGAATTTACCATTACAGAGATTAAAACAGGGAAGCAAAGGACAATTAGGATTAATATGCAGCTACAGCAACATATCAGAGATTGTTATGAGCATATAAATCCAGTTGGCATAAATGCTCCTGTATTGATAAGTCAGAAGGGGACAGTCTACACAGTTCAGAGAATCAATGTCATGTTGAAGGAGATTAAGAAGAAGTACAGGTTGCATATAGGCAATTTCAGTTGTCATTCTCTTAGGAAGACCTTTGGCAGACAGGTTTATAACATGAATAATGATAATTCAGAGCTTGCACTTGTCAAGCTCATGGAGCTATTCAATCATTCCAGTGTGTCAATTACTAAGAGATACTTGGGATTAAGGCAAGAGGAACTACTTAATACCTATGATTGTCTTAGCTTCTAAAATTGGGTTGGTATGAAAATTCAGAATTTCTACTTATATGGGGATTTGGCAAGTTTCATACCAACCTTGAATTATTGAGTAGAGACAGCTCTCAACTTTTAATAAACAATAGTTCTTGCAAATTAAACAGCTTTTAGTAACTTTGTAGCAATTTCAGACTTCTATGGAGATAGTTCTGAAAGGACATAGTTAACAAAGGTGTTATTAAAATTATCTTCTACATTCAAACTTCGCAACTTTGATATTGGCACGAAGATGATAGCAATAGCACCACATCATTTGATATATACCTACCTTATGTATCCTGTAAGGCTGTTCGATATTGTCAGATTGGTGTGGGCTATTGTTTTATCCGTGCCATAGGTAATGCGAAGACCTGAATGTAGGATAAGACAATATAGTTCCCACACCTTTTTGTATTGTATAACAGTCAGCAGGGAACACTGACTACAATACATATCTACAAGAAACAGATAGTACTATCCTTTAATGTAGCCATTTATTAAAACGGTATGCAGCTATTGCTGTGTTCTCCATACCTCTAAGAGAATTATTAATTATTTACTATTGATTATATAGTAAGTATCATAAAAGAATTAATAACGTTATCATATATGAAAAATTTTAAATTGATTTTACTTCTTATCGCATTTTCCGTATCACATGTTGTGTCTTTAGGACAAGAAATTGATACCCTTAATCAATTATTAGACTCTGCAAATCAAGGCTATAGTAGTGCACAAAACAAAATAGGAGTTGAGTATGAGAAACAAAAAAAACATACAGAAGCCATTAAATGGTTTTTGAAAGCTGCTGAACAAAACAATGTTGATGCTTTTCTTAATTTAGCAAAAAAATACTATTCAGGTGAAGGGGTTGAGAAAGATATGAAAATAGCTTTTGATTATTATCTTAAAGCTGCTAATCTAGGACATCCAAAAGCAGAACATAATATAGGCATATTGTATTGTTATGGCATAGGTGTAGCAGCTGATGAGAATGAAGGTATAAAATGGATAAGGAAAGCGGCCTTAAAGTTTACTCCTTCTCAACATTGGTTAGGAAGTTATTATTGGGAACGAGCTATACAAGCAGGGAAAAGTAAGTACAATGATGAACGAAACAAAACCTATGAATATTATGAGGAAGCAATAAAATGGTTAACTTTAGCAGCTGATAATGGAGATGTAGAAGCAGCTATTAATGTTGCAAATTATCTTTATAAAAAAGAGAATAATCCACGTAAAGCAATGAGATATATTTTAATTGCATGTGAACAAAAAGATGCAAATGCTTTAAAAATGTATGAAGAAATAACAGGTACGTCTTATTCTAGTCTTGGCAAAGATTTTAAAAATAAAGTCAAAACTTATACAGGTAATTATCCATTAGGTGGTCATCTCACTAATAGATACAAAAATAATGATACAACTTATGAATATTATGAGCTTGGAAATATGAGAATGTTCCATGGGAAATTTTCTGTAATAGCATCAAATGCAGAAGGAGTTATAAGCGGAAGTACTTTATCAATAGTTGGACAGTTTAAAGATGATTATAGAGAAGGTGAGTGGAAAGTGAAATATATCAATAATACTTTTAAGCGAGAATATGATATAACAATGAACTATCAAAACGGGAAATTGAATGGAGCATTTGAATGTGTTACAAAAGATGTTAAAACAGGAAATGTATTAATAGCAGAACAGACATTTTATAAAAACAATATTATTGTTAAGAAATTCACACGAAAGGATATAGATGGATATTATGAAGAAGCGGGAATAGATGATGAGGGTAATGCGCATGGAAAATTTATTATAAACAGTGCTACAGGTAAAATACAAGGAGATTTCTTGCATGGAACTTGTAACAACTTTCGATATATAAATTTGCAAACAGGAGATACAGAAAAACGGACTCCTAAGAATAAGTGCCCTATTTCTGCGTCATGGGTATATAATGATGAACATATTATGTACTCACTACATTATATAAGAGATTTTAGTAGAGGGCTATCAGATCCTTGGAGATGGTTTAAATAGATTATGGGATATATGATAATTAACAAGTTTAAAACAGGGAAATGGAGTAAAAAAGCCAAACAGTATATAGAGCACCCCGATAAACTCAAAGAACTATTAATAGCATTAGGACAAATTATACATAAAAAAGGACTTAAAAATGTACAAGAACAATTACAATTTATGTATAAATATATTCTTGATGTATATAATGGAAATTATACTAATTATAATTTAACGTCTTTGATTATTGCTATTGCTGCTATCATATATGTAGTAACTCCAATAGATATACTTCCAGATGTGTTACCAATAATTGGTTGGACTGATGATGTGACAGTGATACTTTACGTGTTCGATATTATAAATGCTGAATTAGAACAATACAAGCAATTTATAACAACGAATAAACAAAAATAAGAATATAAATTTATTTATGAAAACAAGTAAAAAGGCAGCATTTGAAGCAACATTCACTTGCTGCCTTTTTAGTTCATTTCCTTCTCTTCTTAACCAATCTATGCTTATTCTTCTTAGCTGAATTTGAGAATAGTTGTTCTAACATTTCCCTTGTAATAGGTAAGTATGTTACTTCTGTGAGTTTGGTTTCTTTAATCTCTTGTGGTAAATAATGAATTGTGTTATTCCTCTTTGGTGTTACTTGCATATTTGTGTAGCAATAAATAGGTTGGTAATTGATTTATCTACAGTAAAGATACTAAGAAGCAGGGGAAGAACATAATACATAGAGCGAAGTTTTAAATATTGCAGGGCAGGTACACACATAAATAAAATTCTGCATTTGGGTATAATAAGAAACAGTGATTTAATTCTTGATATGAGGAATTATTATTACCTTTGCAAGGTAAGTTCAATGTTGACCTATTGTTGACCTCTGGACTTACATAGAGATAATTAATGTGTTGATAATAAGGGAAACTTAGTGAATAGAGCGTCAGATTCCGGTTCTGAAGGTCGTGCGTTTGAATCGCACCGGGGTCACAGATGAATCCCTTGATAGTCAGTAGATTATTGGGGGATTTCTTTTGTTTAGTGGTGTTGCTTAAGAGTGGATTCATGGCTCATTCTGAAAATTGGGGGATTTGATTCAGGGCAATCACATTCTTAACAAAATAGATTCATTCCTGTGTGAAAGTGAGCTAAACTGTGCAGTTCTGACTCGTTCGATAGCGGAATACTGCGTAACTTACCTCTTTCTTTATAACTAAAGTATCATCAATGCCACTATAAGATTATTGCCATTCATCGCTTTCACCTGATTCCTGAAATGCCGATGAATAAGGCTATAGCGGGTGAAAGCGAGGGGTGAAATCAGGTGAAACAGGACATTATCGGTTTCACCTTGTCTTTTCAAAATATCCTTTGAGCTAAAACCAATATCATTATAGCTAATCCGGATATCATTATAGCTAATGAAAATAGGCTTATAGCAAATCCATTGTCAGGTATTAACAGATGAACTGTTAGATGTTAATAGCCTAGTCGTCAGGTGTTAATATCTTGGTTCTCATCTATTAATACTTGAATTGGTACATCTATAGATTCAACAGATTGCATCTATATACTCACCGTATTGCATCTATATATTCATCACGGTGGCTATATATGTCCATCACGGTGGCTATATATGTCTAGCAATCGGTATAAATAAATTCAAAAGGTGAAAGCGATAATGGAAGACTTCACCTGTTTTTTTCCTACGCTTTCACCCGCTATCTCCTTATTCATCGATGTTTCAGTTATAAGGTGAAACCGGTGGAACTTATGAGTCAAAAGTTCATGTTATACTTATGCAAATCAGTAATTGAAAACAAAATCTCATTCATTACAGTATAGAATTGAATTAAATTTTAAGGATGTGATTGTCTTGAATCAAATCCTCAAGAATTACAACTGACCCCATAGCCAGTTGCCCGTCATTGACAGTTTTAATCAGAGCTCTCTTCCTAAGCAATATCTTATCAGCGATACTCATCAAGGAGTTTTTCATATTATTCTTACCCTTGGTAATCGTCTGTATACCATTAAGAAAGAGATTCTCGAACAAAGGGTAAGCAGGAACTTCAAGTAGACGATGTAGAATTTATCCAATTATAATTTGAAAGTATCAAAAGGCAGCATTTGAAGTAACATTCACTTGCTGCCTTTTAGTTTCCATTCCTGTTTACTTATCTCCGTCTCTTCCCCTTTTCTTTAGCTTCTTGAAACCTGAAGCCCCTTGTCGGAAAGTGTCATTTCTACAAAGCGGGCACGAGGATTGGGAGCATGCTCCGTCAGTATCCGTCGGATCTGTCCGGCTGCTTGCGGGTCTTTGGCTACCATGTATAAGTAACCGCCGCCACCTGCTCCGGGAAGTTTGTATCCTAATGTATAATCCTTAATCATCTCGATAATAGCCGCTACTGCCGGCGGATTGGTTCCGCAATCTAATGCCTGGTTTTGTATCCAGGTTTTACCTACCAAATTGGCGAAACTACTGAAATTGCTGCGAAGAATAGCTTCGCTCATATCCATGGCGTGTGCTTTCATTTCGGCCAATAAACTTAGATGCGGACCGGAATTGAGGAACATGGAACTGACAATTTCGGCTAATATACCTTTGGCTGTACGGGTGATTCCCGTATAGTATAGCAAGTGGCAGTCACGATAATCAGGATGAACAAAGAGCTGGTCGGGTAGCCATCGTACTAACGGTTTCTGCTCGAAACCTGCTTCGGATTGAAGCAGTTTGACACCAGAAAATACACCGCCGTATTGGTCTTGCCAACCGCCGCCTGTGGTCAGGAGTTGCTCCAGTACTAATGTGTAACTGCAAATATCATTCTTGTCCCAGGCCAGTCCGCAGAAATCATTGATAGCCCCGAGAACGGTGGATGCCAAGATAGAACTGGTCCCCAAGCCGGAACCTGCCGGGATGGCAGCCAAGAGTGTAATTTCTATTCCCGAGCCGAAAGCTTTCAAATGTTCTTCCAATGAGGTGTAAGCTTCGACGGAGAACACCGGTGCAAAACCTGCCAAGCTAAGCGCTGCTTTAGGAATGGAGAACGGAGAACCGACTTTCTTATAGTCTTGCAGTTCTTCATAGTTCCTGATAATCTCCATTGCGCCCATGTCGATAGAGCGGAGTACGATGTGATATTCTTTGCAGGGTTTCACATATACTTGTAATGGTGGCTGACCGTTCAATTCTATGGCAAGATTAACGACACTTCCACCGGAATAAAGAGAGTAGGGCGGAGTATCCGTCCATCCTCCGGCCACATCAATCCGCACGGGACTGCGTCCCCATACGATTTGGTCGGAATAAACGCTGAGTATAGGATGGTTTTTACGCTCCGGCATAACTCCCAGCAAACCGTCGCGAAGCAGTTGGAAAGCAGCCTGTTCTTCTTTTTGATAAGCATCTTCTCCACGTAACTTCATAATCTGTGCACGGAGCATGCGGTTGTGTATCCGAACCATTGGTGCGGCATCCTCTTTCAGTGTGTCGGGAGTATCTAAATCCAAACGTACAAATTCATGGGCTGCATCCTGCAAATCGAGTTGGTAGAACACGCTCTTTTCATAGTTGGCTGCCAATCCTTTCCAGTTCTCTTTGCGGAAACTGCTGCGTTGTGTATAAAGGCGTTTAAGATTAGCACCTGCCGAAATTTCATCAGCCGAAACTTTTTCCGCTTTCAGCCAAAGTTCTTTTCCTTTTTCCATTTGGGGTTCTGACGTCATCCAGCGTACTAATATCCCCAGTTCTTCTATTGAAGCAGTTTTAGGGAATATGGAAGCGGCCTGCAAATCGTCCGTGCGACCTTTGATGTCGTCCCACGTAATTCCCCTTTCTTCCATCCATTGCGGGAACGGGATATTGAGATAAGTAGTCGTTACTTTTTCCAACGCTCCTTTGAATACATCATCCAATCCATATGGGCGGGCTACGAAATCATGTTCACCGACAGGAATAATATCTACACAGATACCATCCGGCAGACAGACGTTCCAATAATTTTCCGGTACTCCGGTAATGATTTGCCGGGAACCCAGTTTCCAGCCTTTTCCTATATGGCTGTTCTCAATCCAAAGGTTGGCGTTATCGGCCGAAAGAGAAATCTGCGTGATAGAATTCTGAATAAAAATAGCCGGATTGGGTTTTACTTTCCGGTGCATGATTTTTCTCTGGTCGCGTACCTTATCCTGGATGGATAGTGTGGAAGAAATTAGTTCACGGCTTGTGCCATAGTGATAGAATTCTCCACCAGGTAAAGGTAATATGGCTACAGACAGTTGGTTGATTTCTTCATCTTCTGTCTTGGGATGCTCTCCCAGGGCCAATCCGTAGTCTGAATATAAATCATAATAATTAATATCGTTCGTTCCTTCTTTTAACGAGTGCTTCATCAATACTTCCACGGCACGGTCACTTAGAATCCAAATGCCGATGTCCATCAAGAAAAGATGTGTTTTGGATAAGCTCTCCAATTCTTCAAGCGAAGGTTTCTGCAACATGAAGTCGAGAACTTCCGGGCTCTTCCGGTCGGATACAAACACACCATGGTGTGTTGCCAGTGATGGGTTCACCCAAAGACCGTAGCACACGACATCTACATTGGGAATGTCTTGTAACGGCTTTTCCGAACGGATATATACATCTCCGCTGGCTATCAGCGTGTTCAGTCCGGCAGGAGCTTGTTTCATGATTCTTTCGTATAGCGGAAGCTGCAATGACAGCAGGTTCTGCCCCAACTTCTGTCCTCGTTCCCAACTGAAAATGGGGATGGGAGTTAATATCTTACCGGAAGGCCCGTAGCTTGGCAGACGGCGGCTTTGTCCGCCCGCATGAAGCAATATCCTCTTCTCGCGTCCTATCCAGTTGCTAAAAGTATCCTGAGGTGCAAATTCCTGATGGCAGGCTTGCAACAGCCAGGTAGTTCCACCGCCGGAACCCAGTTTGCTTCCAATAGGGTCTGACGTACAAAACCAGTCGGCGTGATTCACTTCTTCCAGTTCGTGAAAACACTGGATTAAGTTAGGGGGTAAGGATAATAACTTTTGCATAGTAGAATCGATATTATAAAGATAAACATATTAATGAATAAAACGGATGTTTATATGTTCAGGGTGTCCCATGCTTCACTAAGTGCTTGCATGGAAGGGAACAATAAATCAGCTCCTGCATCCAGTAAGACCTGTCCGTCCAGCGGTCCTGTGTTTACAGCAATCGTGAAGATGCCCGCTTTGTGTCCGGCTTCCACTCCCAACGGAGCGTTTTCTATGACAACGGCTTCGTCTGCGTTCAATCCGCCTTTTTTAAGTGCCATTAGATAAGGTTCCGGGTGTGGCTTTCCGTATTTTACATCGAAAGCCGTAACCATCAATTCTTTTTTGAACATGCCCGGAAAGTTGTGCTCCAATCGCTCGAGCAGCGATAACTGCCCCGAACCGGTCACTACCATAGGAACCAGTCCTTTACTCTTTATTTTTTGTAATAACTCCCATGCACCGGGCATACGTTCCGCTTCCGCATACGAATTGAACAGGACACTTTTCTCCTGATAGATACTTTCTATCTCTTCCTGGGTAGCTTCCCTGCCTAGTTCACGTTGGAATACGATGTTGATAGTAGCAGCTCCCGTCCGTCCTTCGTGCATATACGCTTCTTCGCGGCTGAGGGTGAGCCCGTGAGATTTCATTACTTTATGCCAGGCTTCGGAGTGGTAGGGCATAGAGTTGAAAAGTACACCGTCCATATCGAACAAGACGGCTTTCAGTTTCTTTTTCATACTTGGTACGTCGTAGAATCTTTTTTCGTAATACTTATTTTTTTATTATCATTTTCTTCAATTCAGGCAAGGTGATGACTACATCATAATGATTGCCCGATTTCGTTCCGATATATCTGTAAGCTACGCTTTTATCATTGTTGATACAGGTTTTCAAGAATATCTGAGTTGCCGGGTCGGACTGTGCAGCCAAATTTGCAACAATTCCTTTCTTTACTTCTTCCGCATTTGCTTCAATCTGGCTGATGGGACATACGTCTTCATCTACTTTGCAGATATAAACAACCGATTCATCAATAAGTTCGATTTTTTCTATAAGGATTTCCTCACTTGCCTGCATCGGGAATTGCAGATTTGCCATTTTCAGTTGTGCCTCAAGTTTGGTACGCTCGCTTTGTGACGGGTCGGATTCTGCTTTGAGAACTTCTTTCACTTCTTCGGGCGTAAGTTCGCAGACTGCCTCTTGGCCGGAGTCTTTTCCTACAAACTTCATTTGAAGTCCTGCGTTACATTCGGCTACCAGTTTAAGCATCTCTTTGACATCTTTCGCCGGATTCCGGAACATAATCTTGATAGACTCTTTCATGCTTTCGGGGTTGTCCTTCAAGATGGTTATGTCGGTAATGCTTTCATTCATGTTGAGCGTGTACACCACATTGCTTCCGTCATAAGTGATGCTGGTAATCATACCGACTTCTCCCATATCCATCGGGCATTGTTTGTTTGCAATAGTAACTATTGCTTTGAGTTTACTTTCCTGGCAACTGCTGATTGATACCATCAATAATAGCAAGCTACATAGTAACACGAATCCGTAGGATTTCTTTTGTAGATTTTGTTTCATTTTATTCTTTTTTTTAAGTTGAGTCGTTTTAAATTATCCCCATATGCGAGGCAAAGATAACGATAAAAAATGAGAGATGGAGTAGAATGGCGAGATAGTTGTAAACAAGGCCGTTGTGTGATTAACTACACAAATATTTGCTGTTTAGAAGATTATGTGTATTTTTGTAACGTTATAAACTCGACGATAGCATGAAAAAGAGAGTATTATTGTTGCTACCATTGTTTTTAGGCGCTTGTTCCAATAGTGGGGAAAGTCCTGTGATAAAGATTGAAAAGCTATATGTGAAGGTTGAATCGGATGGTGATAGTGCAAAAGAAGAAGACTATGCCAATAAAATGGATGAGTTGCCGGCTCTGAAAGTGGGAGACGAGGTAAAGGCTCTTTTACTTTTGGATGGAAATGGTGCCGAATTGAAAACTTTTACACTTCAGAATGATGAAGAAGTAAAAGCTAAACCCAAATTTTTGACGGAATCGGAAATCTCTACAGAAGGTAATTTGACTGATGAAAGTAAAGGGCAATATCGTTTTAAGGACGGAGTAAGGCAAACCAAAGTAGAGGTGGAGGCTACTGTCATTCATGTCAATGAAGATGGTGAAGTTAAGTTATCTTTTTATCTTTCTTCGAAGGCTGAATGTGAAGGAGCACAAGAAGAAATCGGCTTAAAAACAAAGGTCGATGATGAAAAAGAAGAATAAAGGTGACGGAAAAGAATAAAAACAACTTCGGCACAGGATATAAAAAAGAAGCGGTTTTCTGTAAACCGCTTCTTTTTTATATATAGACTTTATTCTATTACAATTTAGCGCGAATCGCTTTAGACTCTTCTTCATAGCCCGGTTTGTCAAGCAAGGCAAACATATTTTTCTTGTATGCTTCTACACCTGGTTGGTTGAACGGATTCACGCCCAGCAGATAACCGCTGATGCCGCAAGCCTTCTCAAAGAAATACAGCAAACCGCCGATATTGTATTCGTTCAATGAAGGAAGAACAATACGCATATTAGGTACGCCACCGTCTACGTGAGCCAACTGAGTACCGAGTTCCGCCATCTTGTTCACTTCGTCCACACGTTTGCCGGCTAAGAAATTCAGGCCGTCCAGGTTTGCTTCGTCAAAAGGAACTTCCAGTTTATGGTCTACCTTATCCAGTGAGATAACAGTTTCGAAGATAGAGCGTTCACCTTCTTGAATCCATTGTCCCATAGAGTGAAGGTCAGTAGAGAAGTCTACTGATGCGGGGAAAATACCCTTGTTGTCCTTACCTTCTGATTCTCCGTATAGCTGTTTCCACCATTCGCTTACATAATGCAGTTTCGGGCAGAAGTTGACGAGGATTTCGATTTTCTTTCCGCTTCTGTACAGTTCGTTACGGGTAGCAGCGTAGATAGCAGCAGGGTTTTCGGTAAAGGGAACGTCTGCGCCACATGCCTTTTCCATGTCAGCAGCACCGGCAACCAGTTGCTCAATGTCGAATCCGGCAACAGCAATTGGCAGCAAACCAACCGGAGTCAGAACAGAGAAACGTCCGCCTACGTTATCGGGGATGATGAATGTTTTGTATCCTTCCTTGTCGGCAGTAACACGTGCAGCACCTTTTTTAGCATCTGTAACGGCTACGATAACCTGTTTGGCAGTTTCCTTGCCACGTTGGTCTTCGCATTGTTTTTTCAACAGACGGAACGCAAGCGCAGTTTCGGTTGTCGTTCCTGATTTGGAGATATTGATAACACCGAACTTCTTGTCTTTCAGATATTCGGTGAGTTCATACAGATAATCTTCGCTGATGTTGTGTCCGGCATAAATCATGACAGGAACCGTTTTCTTGTCCTGCAACCAAGTGAAGCTGTTAGACAAAGCCTCGATTACAGCACGGGCACCTAGGTAGCTACCACCGATACCGGCAATGATTACTACTTCGCAGTTGTCTCTCAAAACTTTTGCAGTAGCGTTCAATTCAGCCAAATGTTCTTTGCTGATAAAAGACGGCAAGTGCAGCCAACCTAAGAAGTCGTTGCCTTTTCCGGTTCCTTTTTCCAGCATTTCCTGTGCGGCTTTTACCTCTGCATCGTAGGCAGAAACCTTTTCTTTGGAGATAAATCCAAAAGTTTTTTCAATGTTCAAGCTAATCATATCTTTCTTGTTTAAAGGTTATCTAAAAGAATCAGTTAGTAATTTAATCTCAATCATAGGCGAGATGCGTTCGTACAAGATATTGTATACAGCGTCCAGTATTGGCATATTGACATGATGATGCTTGTTGATTTCCTTGATACATTTCGTACCGTAGTAACCTTCGGCAATCATTTCCATTTCAATCTGTGCGCTCTTTACGGAATATCCCTTGCCTATCATCGAACCGAATGTCCGGTTACGGCTGAAGTTGGAGTATCCCGTCACCAGCAAGTCTCCGAGATAAACAGATTCGTCTACGTTTCTGTTCAACGGGTGCACCGTATTCAGGAAACGGTTCATCTCCTGGATAGCGTTGGAAATCAGTACGGCTTGGAAGTTGTCACCGTATTTCAGTCCGCTGCAAATGCCGGCAGCGATAGCATACACGTTTTTGAGTACCGAACTATATTCGATACCTGATACGTCGTCACTAACAGATGTTTTGATAAAACTGCTTCCCAGACGGCGTGCAAAGATGCGTGCTTTGTCTTTGTCCGGGCAGGCAATGGTCAGATAAGAGAGGCGTTCCAAGGCTACTTCTTCTGCATGGCAGGGACCTGCCAGTACAGCTATGTTTTCGGGAGGAACACCGTATTCCTTGGTGAAGTATTCTGATACGATAACGTTGTCGTCGGGTACGATTCCTTTGATAGCGGTGATGATGAACTTATCCTTTATCTTGGTTTTCAACTTTTTCAAGTGAACTTTCAGATAAGGGGAAGGAGTGACGAAAATCAGCGTATCTGATTCTTTCACAACATCGTTGATGTTGGAACTGAAACAGATACGCTTTGTATCGAATTTTACTCCTGTCAGATAAGCCGGATTGTGCCCCAATCTCTTGAAATCGGCGATGCGGTCGTCGCGTCGCATATACCAATTGATAGAGTCTTCTTGAGCCAGACACATCTTTGCAATAGCTGTGGCCCAACTTCCACCGCCCATTATCGCTATCTTACCGGGTAATTTCATTTGTATGAATTTGGATGAAGAATTTATTTAATTTTCTGTATCCAATCAGTTACGTCGTTTACCGACGGGTTGGTCAGTGCTAATTTATATTTCTTGTTGATACCGCAGATGTCCTGGTGCAACTTCTGTGGATTGACATCTTTCATGTCAGCTACAGTGTTGTAACCGGCTTTTTGGATCACCGGAACCCAATCTTCTGTGATTCCCAGTTCCATATATTTAGCGGCAGCGTCTTTCTTCACTACCTTTTCCGGGCGCATTTGCGGGAAGAATAATACTTCCTGAATGGTAGTCTGGCCGGTCATTAACATAACCAGACGGTCGATGCCGATACCGATACCCGATGTAGGAGGCATACCATATTGTAAAGCACGCAGGAAGTCCTGGTCGATAATCATCGCTTCGTCGTCTCCCTTGTCGGCCAAACGCATTTGCTCTTTAAAACGTTCTTCCTGGTCGATCGGGTCGTTCAATTCCGAGTAGGCGTTGGCAAGTTCCTTGCCGTTTACCATCAATTCGAAACGTTCGGTCAGTCCCGGTTTAGAACGATGCATCTTGGTCAGCGGAGACATTTCAACCGGATAATCGGTGATAAAAGTCGGCTGGATATAAGTACCTTCGCAGAATTCTCCGAAGATTTCGTCAATCAATTTACCTTTACCCATTGTGTCATCGATTTCCTCCATTTTCAGTTCCTTGCAGACTTGGCGGATTTCTTCTTCGCTCTTGCCGTTCAGGTCGTAACCGGTCTTTTCCTTGATAGCATCGAGGATAGGCAGACGGCGGTAAGGAGCTTTGAAGCTGATAGTCTTTCCGTCAACAACGCTTTCCGTACAGCCGTTCACAGCGATACAGATACGTTCCAGCAGTTTTTCGGTGAAATTCATCATCCAGTTGTAATCCTTGTACTGAACATAAAGTTCCATACAGGTAAATTCCGGATTGTGAGTTTTATCCATACCCTCGTTGCGGAAGTTCTTACCTATTTCATATACACCTTCAAAACCACCTACAATCAGTCGTTTCAGATAAAGCTCCGTTGCGATGCGCAGGTAAAGGTCTATATCCAGTGAGTTATGGTGAGTGATGAACGGGCGTGCACTGGCTCCACCGGCAATAGATTGTAGGATAGGAGTTTCCACTTCCGTGTAGCCGGCTTCATCCAAAACGTTGCGCAAAGTTTTCACTACGGTGGCACGTTTCAGGAATGTTTCTTTGATGCCGTCGTTTACTACCAAGTCGACATAGCGTTGGCGATAACGGAGTTCGGGATCTTCAAAAGAGTCGTAAGCTACTCCGTCTTTGTATTTAACGATAGGCAACGGTTTGATAGACTTTGCCAGTACAGTCAGTTTTTTTGCATGGATACTGATTTCACCCATTTGTGTGCGGAACACAAAACCTTCAATACCGATAAAGTCACCTAAGTCGAGCAGGCGTTTGAATACAGCGTTGTACAGTTCCTTGTCTTCTCCCGGACAGATGTCGTCACGGGTAATGTACACCTGGATGCGACCTTTAGAGTCCTGCAATTCGATGAAAGATGCCTTACCCATCACGCGGCGGCTCATGATACGACCAGCTACAGAAACCTGGCGTGGCTCTTCGTCGTCTTTAAATTCAGCTTTAATATCTGTAGAGAAAGCATTGGTTACATACTCTGCTGCAGGGTACGGATCAATACCCATTGCACGAAGCTCATTCAGACTGTTACGTCGAATAATTTCCTGTTCACTTAGTTCTAATATATTCATTTCGTTACGTATTAACTCAATTTTGTGGGCAAAAATACGAAACTTTTCTCATATATCCTGTAATCTGTCTCTTTTTTGTATCTTTGCATCCTCAAACTAATAGGTATGACAGTACAAAAGACACCCACTGCGTTGGGTACGGAAAAGATTGGAAAGCTTTTAATGCAGTATGCCATTCCGGCAATTATCGCCATGACGGCGTCTTCTCTTTATAATATGGTAGATAGTATTTTCATTGGTCATGGAGTAGGGGCGATGGCTATCTCCGGATTGGCATTGACCTTTCCGCTGATGAATCTTGCCGCCGCCTTCGGCTCTTTGGTGGGGGTAGGTGCGGCTACATTGGTTTCGGTGAAATTGGGACAGAAAGATTACGACACCGCACAACGGGTGCTTGGCAATGTGCTGGTACTGAATATTATCATCGGACTTGCCTTTACAGTCGTCACATTGATGTTTCTAGATCCGATTCTATATTTCTTCGGGGGTAGTGACGCCACGGTAGGCTATGCTCGTGATTATATGGTCGTAATCTTATTGGGCAACGTTGTCACCCACCTTTATTTAGGGTTGAATGCCGTACTCCGTTCGGCGGGGCATCCGCAGAAGGCGATGTATGCCACGATTGCTACGGTGGTGATTAACACGATACTCGATCCTGTTTTTATTTACGGTTTTGGTTGGGGAATACAAGGAGCGGCAATCGCTACCATTACTGCACAGGTCATCGCATTGGCATGGCAGTTCAAACTATTCTCTAATAAAGAAGAACTGCTACACTTTCATAAAGGAATTTTCCGGTTGAAGAAGAAAATCGTAGCCGATTCTTTGGCTATCGGTATGGCGCCTTTTCTTATGAATCTGGCGGCCTGTTTTATTGTGATTCTTATAAATCAAGGCTTGCAGCATCACGGTGGCGACTTGGCTATCGGAGCATTTGGTATTGTCAATCGGCTGGTATTCCTTTTTGTCATGATTGTAATGGGGTTGAACCAAGGCATGCAGCCGATTGCCGGCTACAATTATGGGGCCAAGCAATATCTGCGCGTGACAAAAGTCTTGAAAATAACGATTTATGCCGCTACTATCGTAACCACTGCCGGATTTCTGATGGGAATGTTGATTCCCAAATTGGCAGTTTCTATCTTTACTACGCATCAAGAACTGGTGGATATTTCTGCCAAAGGATTGCGTATTGTAGTGATGTTCTTCCCTATTGTCGGTTTTCAGATGGTGACTTCCAATTTCTTCCAGAGCATCGGTATGGCAAGCAAAGCAATCTTCCTTTCGATATCCCGTCAGGTTCTTATCCTGATTCCCTGCCTGCTGATTCTTCCTCGTTATTATGGACAATTAGGAGTCTGGATAAGCATGCCGATTTCTGACTTGACAGCCAGTCTGATAGCGGGAACAATGCTTTGGTGGCAGTTCCGGCAATTCCGGAAGAAGCCTGTCTGACGACTGGTTTGCTGCACCAGGCTTTAATGAATACTAAGAGGCGTAGACAAACAGAGAGCCTGTTTAAATTCTCTTCAGTCATAATCTTATAGCTGATATTTTAACTTAC
>ERZ777305.1575-NODE-1575-length-25582-cov-9.746034_pt1 | contig 25582 bp, 21 predicted proteins | sample MGYA00374965_ERZ777305 | MGnify/ENA primary metagenome ERZ777305 (study PRJEB29328, sample SAMD00013331) | mouse gut metagenome | study: EMG produced TPA metagenomics assembly of the Metagenome analysis of fecal microbiota from mouse which was promoted... | reverse complement strand
TTTGCCGCTCAATGCGCCTATATCGCCCAGTCCGAGTACGGCTGTACCGTTAGAAATAACAGCTACAAGATTTCCTTTGGCTGTATACTTGTATGCATCCTGCGGGTTCTTCTCAATTTCGAGACAAGGTTCTGCTACACCGGGAGAATATGCGAGTGATAAGTCGGTTTGAGTACTATAAGGTTTGGTAGGCACTACCTCAATCTTGCCGGGTTTGCCCTGTGAGTGGTAGAGCAAAGCGGCTTCTTTCGTTATTTTAGCCATGGTATATATGTAATTTGTTAGTAAATTGTCAATTGGCTGCAAATGTAGGAATAAAACTTAGAAATTGTTGTCGTTGGTTGGTAATTTCTATTAGATTTATAGCAAAATGGCTGAATTTATGATACGTGAAATCCGTCGATACATCATTTGCGCTTATTTTTAACATTTCCATCTATTTTACATTTTCCCTACTTTTGTCCCCCGATTTAAGGAACCGACCATTCTATGCAAACTCGTGTTGCCACTACTATCTTCCCTTCTTTATCTCACCAATTACATTATAATAAATAGAAACAACGAATCATGGAAACAACCGCCCCATCGTCGCACCCCCAAAGCAAGCAATTCTCTTTTTCTTTTTTCAACAACCTGTGGAGCAAAGAATCCTCCGTCATCACCCTGCACGAACTCTACCTGCAGGAAACAAGCCCCCTGTGGAAACCCAAAACGGAATCGTACCGGAAGCTGAAAGCCCGTCCCGACCGGGAAAACGAAGCCAAGATGACCAAAGACTCAATGCCCATCGTCATCGTCGAAGGCATCTGCCGCCCTCATTGCAGCCACGCAGCCGCCAACCTGGAGAAGATGAGCAGCCTCGCCATGTACGACTTCGACCACTGCGGCGAACGGACACCCGAAATCAAGAACCTGCTCCGCCAATTGCCTTACGTGACCTACGCCCACGACAGCATCTCCGGCGAAGGGCTGAAAATCATCGTCTACCTCGACGTCGACACCCCCGAAGAGTATCCCCTCGCTTACGCCATTTGCCAGCAAACGCTGCAACGCATCGCCGGACATCCCTGCGACGAGCAGTGCGCCCGCATCACCCAACCCTGTTCCTGCGTCTGGGACCCCGACGCTTACTACAACCCTGCTCCCGAACCGTACCCCTGGCGTGAAGAACTGGCTACCGACCCTTCACTGGCACAACTCGTCCGCTCCCCCCAATATACATATACCAACGGCAGCAGCACCCCTTACCCCACAGGCATCAACGGCAAGTTCTCTCCCATACCGCCCCTCACCGAAGCCTGCGGATATATCGAAGCCTTCGTCCACACCTTCTTCCAATATCACCCCTGGCAGAAAGGAAACCGGCACGAATCCATGCTCGCCCTGGGAAGAAGCGCACGTCGTAAGGGATTTTCGAAAGAAGAGCTTGAAAAATTAACATCTGTTATGACAGCGGAAATTGTAGGAAACGGCTATACCCTAAAAGAATTACAAAAAGATTTATTCGCTGGATATCAATATGTTGACTTGTCATACAAGCCCGAAAACACCCCCAATCTACTGTCACAACTGTCAACTGTCACCTTTGCGCCTAATTCTACAGAAAACACGCCTGAAGGAGAAGAGTACTTGTCCATAAAAAATGAAGAAATACGAGCATCTACTCCCTATATTTCCGATGAAGTATTCACCCGTCTGCCCGACTTCCTGAAAGAAGCCTTACAGCCTGCCCGCAACAAGCGCGAACGGGACATTCTACTCCTGGGAATACTTATCAATTTGAGTGCCTGCATGCCACAAGTACGCATCCTTTTCGACCAACGTCCTTTCAGTCCGCACCTCTATCTGTTGGTGGTCGCCCCGCCTGCTGCCGGAAAAGGACTTCTCGACTTGGCAAGGATGCTCCCGGAAAGCGTCAACAACTACCTGAAAGGAGAAAACAAACGCAAGAAAGAAGCCTATGAGCAAGAACTGAAAACATGGGAAGAGAGTCACAGCCATCACCCAAAGAAAGGGCAGCAGGCAACCGACACGTCATCTGTCCCCACTCCCGAAGAACCCGATTATTATTATCTTTGCGGTGCCCCTAACACTTCAAAAAACCAAATCATCAGCCGGTTGAAAACCAATGCCGACCTCGGACTCATTATCAACACTACCGAATTGGACATGATTTCCGGCGCAATGAAACAGGACTACGGAAAGCACGATGATGTATTCCGGGCTGCTTTCCATCATGAATCGGTAGCTACGGACTACAAGGTAGACAAGCAGATAATCTGTGCCGAAACTCCCCGCCTGGCACTTTGCTTGTCCGGCACTCCCAATCAACTTCCGGCTTTTATCCATTCAATGGACAACGGGCTCTACAGCCGTTTTCTTATTTATACCTGCGGAGCACGGTGGAAATACCGTTCGGCAGCCCCCATCAAGGGACAGGAAAATTACATCGCTTTCTATAAGCGGCTAAGCCAAAAGGTATTGGACATGTTTTTGTTCTTTCAGCAATCACCTACGGAAGTCACACTGACCGACCGCCAATGGGAAGAACACACGGCTTATTTCGACTCCTTGCTGAACGAGGTTGCCAGTGAACAAGCTGATGCTCCCGGTGCCATCGTACTTCGTGCCGCATTGATGGTAGTACGCATAGCCGCTATCCTCACAGCTATACGCAAATCCGAAAGTGCCATGCGCATGAAAGAATATATCTGCACGGATGACGATTTTCATTCAGCCATGCAGATAGTACAGAGCACAATCAATCATAGCCTGCTGCTTGCTTCTTCCTTGCCGGGAGACGGGGTGAAGCCCAAACCGCTGAAATCGTATTTTCGTATTCGCCCTGTCATCAACAGTCTTCCTGAGACTTTTACTTACAAAGAGGTCAAAGACAAAGCACTGTCAAACGGAATCAGCGAGAGTAGTACATGCAGATATATAAAGCAACTGGTAGAATTGAAATATATTGTAAAACAGGAAGATAAGTATAGAAAGATTAAAGAATTCACTGCCAGATAAGCACAAAGTGACAGTTGACAGTAGTGACAGTAAAAACAAGCCTGCAAAATTAGTACGAATAGTAAACAACAAACCCGATAAGAGAATGCTCATGAAACAGAAATCAAGTACGTGACCCGCAGCGGACAAGTAGTAGAACCACAGCGGACAAGTAGTAGAACCACAGCGGACAAGTAGTAGAACCAACGAAGTGAAGTACAACAACCGGACAAACCAAGTACAGACTCAAGCCAACAGAGGTACTGGAAGAAGAAGGGAGAAGTACTTCATTTTTTTATCGCCTTTTTCCTCAAGGCTCTCCCAGATAGCGGACTATCTGCTCCACCTCCTGGCGCAGGAAGCGGTGCCGGCGCGAATTGTATCCGATGTCGCGCAGCGCCTGCACCAACTGTCCGCACCCGTTAATCCACCGTGTCAGCGTTTTCATTGCCGTTTCTTGCGAACGGCCGGGACAGTAGAGCAACGCCAGCTCGCCTTTATCATACGCTCTTAATTCGAAATTTTTCTCTTCTTTCGTTGTGTCCATTATTGTTATTTATTAGTGTTATATAATGCTATAAAGATAGTAAGAATCTGCCTGATTGTCAAATAATGGGAGATTTATTTTCTGATAGATACAGACATTAAAAGACATTATCCGACAAAAACAGACAATAACAGACATCTGCGGACAAATACCGACATTCCCCATCCCCATTGCCGTACCTTCGTAGTGTCATAAGCAAGGAACCACTTATGAGCCTCGAAAACTATTAATAATTAACGATTAAAAAATCAAAGGATTTTATGGCAAAAGTATTTTCATTCACCAGCGTGCTTCGCAAAAACATGCTGGACAAGGCAAAGCCGGATATGTATTACGCCCTGACAAAATCGAGCGGCGAGATAGATATCGATGAGATGGCGGAACGCATCCAGCGTTCGAGTACCGTGAACTGGGCGGACGTGCTCCAGACGGAAATGATAGAGAGTTTCAAGAAAGCGGAAATCGTCCGCCTGGGTGGTCTCGGTTCGTTCTATGTCACGCTGCGCAGTTCGGGCGCACTTGCCCCGAAAGACGTGAAAGAAGGACTGATTAAAGGCGCCCGCGTCCGTTTCCGTCCCGGTAAGGAAATCAAGCATGCGCTGAAAACGCTGGAATACAGCAAGTATAAACCCGAAAACAGCGACGGAGACAAGAACGACCCCGAAAAACCGGGCGGAAACCCCGATCCGAATCCGGGCGGTAATGGCGGTGAGGCTCCGGATCCGGCAGCATAATTCATAGCGTGCAGATGATGTTGACAACTGGCAAGAAATGTAGTGGCACTATGAAGATGTTTACAACTGATAAGAAATGTAGTGGCACTATGAGGATGTTTACAACTGATAAGAAATGTAGTGGCACTATGATGAGAAAGATTGATTTGATTGTGATTCACTGCTCCGCCACCCGTGCCGACCGTTCTCTCACGTCGGATGACTTGGAAACGCAACACCGTCGGCGTGGGTTTAACGGAACAGGATACCACTATTACATCCGCAAAGACGGAACCGTTCACCTCACCCGACCGATTGAACGTATCGGTGCGCATGCGAAAGGATTCAACGCTCACTCGATAGGCATCTGCTATGAAGGCGGACTGGATGTCCACGGCTCTCCGGCAGACACGCGGACGCCGGAACAGCGGGCGTCACTCAAGCTGCTGGTCCATCAATTGCTTAAGACTTTTCCCGGTAGCCGGGTGTGCGGACACCGCGACCTATCGCCCGACCGCAACGGAAACGGAGAGATTGAACCGGAAGAGTGGATTAAGGCGTGCCCGTGCTTTGAGGTGAAGGTGGAGTTTTGAACTCTTGATGAACAGAGGTTTTAGTTCTCAATAGGATAACGAGAAAATAAGGTAAGAAGGTTTTCAGGAAGTACCAACCTAATCATTGAAAGTAATTAATCATTTAAAAAAAAGTATGGAAAGGAGGTGTGTAAAGTTATGGCAGTCAAGAAATCCCTTTGGGATATGATTTTGAAAGTAGTCATCGCAGTGGCTTCGGCAGTGCTGGGTGTCGTAGGCGGTAATGCAATGAATCTGTAAATACTATAGTGTGCTATAATATTTTTCACCGGACATATATATATGTGTGTCCGGTGTTTCATTACTAAAAAAAGAATATAATCTATTTACCAAAAATAACAGAAATATGAAATTAGAAAAATTCGCGCTATTATATAGATTTTTATTTACTATTTCTCTGTGTTTTTGCATTGCATCTACGGGCGAAGCCCAAAATGGCAATTCTTATACACCTGCGATTCCTACTATTATACCTCCATCTCCCATATCGCAGACTTATCAACGCTTCATGGGATTTCAACCTGAACTTTCGACAGGTGCGGTGAATGTCACCATTCCGCTTCATACAATTTCTTATGATAATTTTACATTGCCTTTCAATCTAAATTATCAATCAAACGGAATCAAATGCGGTGATTCTAGCTATCCGCTTGGATATGGTTGGGCTTTATATCCGGGACTTCGTATTACACGCACTATACAAGGAAATGCCGATGAACTGGCACCTAAAAAGTATCATTACGATAGTTTGGAATCGTATGATTGTTTCTTTAAACATTTGGGAATGTCTGGAAGTGGCGAAGATTCGATGTATGATGTCTTTACGCTTAGTTTACCTCAAGGACAAGCCCATTTTATAGTGGAACAGACAGTTGCATGGAGTGGAAAATGGGAGGTAATAACGGCAAGTGTCCCTTACAAAATAGAGCCTTTGCAGTATTCGGGAAATAATAAGTTATTTCGAGGATTTAAAGTGACAGATGAGAATGGACTTGTTTATTATTTCGGAGAAGATAGCGAAGGTGCAACAACGGATAGATATATAGAACGTTCACAGGTAGCGGGCAGTCTTCTCCCGACAACTTATTTATTGAGAAAAGTAGAATTGCCCGGAGGAAACCAGCAGGAAGTTACTTTCGAATGGAATACGAACAATTTGCAAGCGGTGCAGACAATCAGTTATCAGACATCCATTGATGGATATGGTGAAAAATCCGGTTCTGAAGGATACCATTCAGATATTCCGGAAGGAATATATCATGAATATATAGAAGGCAAGCAAATTGTAGGAAGTGCTTTAAAAAAAATAACTTTGCCTAATGCGGTTGTTAATTTCTCTTACAATAACAAGGGACTGTATTTCATGAGTATCGTTAATAAAAACAATGTCATTGTAAAAGCGATTAATTTTGAGATAAAGGATAATCTATTGGAATATATAAAAATAAATGATGATGAAAAATATGGTTTTCATTATAATGATAAGAGATTTGGAAGTATTTATGAACAAGACTTTTGGGGATATTATAATGGAGCCGGAAGTAAAAATACTTATTATACGCATCCTTCATACACGTATCAAATCCTCCAATATAATTCACTACGCTTCCTGACAGGTGCCGACCGGAAACCTAACAATGCCTATGTAGATGCTAATATATTGGAACAAGTGGACTATCCGACAGGTGGATATACGCGTTTTGAGTACGAACCTCATCGTTACTTCTGGAATCATAAAATCCAAACAGGTGGCGGATTGCGTGTGAAGCGTACGATAACCACTACAAATGCCATGTATGGAGATGATAAACCGATCATAAGAGATTATAAATATGGCATGAATGAATGTGGATATGGTAAGTGCTCAATAGAACCGAATGAGGAAACATTTGCCAGTGAATTATTTTGTAGAAACCAGTCTGGTCTTTCAGATTATAGTTACCGTCAGACAACTGTCCATCCCAATAGTTTATATGCTGGATATTTATTGTTTAATCTTCCTATTTGGTATAATGATGTCACTGAATATATCACCGACAACGGGAGGATTTGTTATAAGTATGATTATGAGCCCGATGCTCTTGCTCCTTATAAAAATGAAAATATTAATGATTTCTTGATCGACTATCCTAATAAAAAACTCTTTTATGAACGGGGAATCTCATTACAAGCTTCTTGGCAGTATGAGCATATTTTTGACAGAGCTCCTAGATTGATAAAGAAACAAATATATGATGCCAGGGGAATAGAAACTTATAGAGAGGAATGTATATATTGCCCCGCTGAGGAGTATCCAGGGAAAAGTCTTCAGAATATAAATTATACAATGATATTTAAGAATATTAGTAATTCTGATGTTTGTTATCCTAATGCTGTATATGATTTTCTGATTTCTCCAATATCGCCCAAAACATATTTTTTGGATAGTAAAATTATTATGGAAGATGGGGTGACTACTCGTACAAACTACCAATATAATCATACGAAAAGTTATAATCGAATTGAAATAATACATAGCGATAGCACGATTGTGCTAGAAAAATATCTGTATGCAGATGATGATTTGTCCGGACTTCCTGTTTCGTGTGAAACTAGTCAATCTGTTTTACGAAATGGACACAGGAATATCTTGCCAATATGTATTAGTAGAAGTGTCAATGGGGAAATAACCGAACGTAAGATTATTCAATATCGTGATTTGTGGGGAAAGAGCATGAATTATGTATATCCTATAGAAGAGTACTTCCAGATGGGTGATGGGGACTTTGAGAAGCGTGTCGAATATAGTAGGTATAATAAAGCTGGGAAACCCGTAGAGGTTAGAATGGACGATCAAAGTATCGTATATCTTTGGGGGTATCATAGTCAGTACCCGATAGCTAGAATAGAAAATTGCACTTATAATGAAGTGTTGGCTATCATTGATCAGAATTCATTGGAAGAAATAGCAGCGGCTATTGCTCCTGACGACGGACAATGGGAAAAAGTCAATTTTCTCCGAAAACAGCTTCCTGATGCTATAGTATCAACTTTCACTTATCAGCCTTTGGTTGGAATGTTGTCAGAAACTGCTCCATCAGGTATAACAACCTATTATAAGTATGATAAAGCAGGTCGGCTGACAGAAAAATACCGGATAGATAAGCAAAGCGGTGATAAGGAATATCTTGAGAATTATGAATATAAATATTAACGATATATCAAATGATAATTTATGAAACGAATGATAGGATTATTTTTTCTTTTGATTCTAAGTCTCTATACTACTGTTACAAAAGCACAGTCTGCCATTGATGGTAACTGGGATTTTCATATTGGTGAACAAAGTAGCGGTACTCTTAGACTGAAAGACTCTGCATATCAAGCTTATTATTTTCTCACAGTCCATGAGGATACTCCGGTGCGTATCATAATTAAAGGCGATTTGCCCGAGTGTTTTTACGATTTGGTGGGTATTTGGCTTTATGATGAGGATGAAAAGAGGGTGGATATTGAATGGGAGGTTAAAACTATTGATGAAATTGGAAGAATATTTGAAATCTCAAATCTAAAAGCCGGTAAATACTTTCTCGAAATCAGTGGGTATGAATTAGATAATATCCATGCTGTGACTCCTGGAATGCCTGATTTCTTCGATTTTGAGTATACCATCGATTGTCGCGGATTACAGTATGACTTAGGCACTTTACATACTGGGATATATTCGGACGAATGTATGGCGGCCAATATGACAGTGCTATCTTTTGGAAAGATAGAAGGGCAAAAATTGAAGGTTGCTCTTACTACACAGCCTAATGCTCGAATAAATGTTGAAGTGGAAAAATACGAATGTAATAAGGAAGTAATTGCCGTCAATGGATACAAAGAAATCGAATATGTGGATAGTACACATCAAATTATCCGGATCTCTCCCGAACTGTCGGGCGATATTGCACTGACAATAATGTCGGATGATAGAGATAGTACAACTGTTTGTTGTCCGTTTTCATACACAATTGAATGTACGTCTGATATTTCTTTTAATAAAGGCTTTTCAACTTTAGGTCATGCCCCCTATATTAAGAAACGTACTTTTCAGGATTCTAGCGGGAAAATATATTTGGACGAAATCCAGTATTTTAATGGACTAGGTTTTCCTGTGCAAAAGGTGCAGAAAGAGATAACTCCTTTTAGAGACAATCTGATAACTATGCAAGAGTATGACGGGATGGGGCGTATCACCAAAGAGTGGCTTCCTGTATGTGCGCACTCATCTTATCTTTTTCAAGAAGATAAGGAAACGTTTCGTTTGAATGCATGTCAGCAATATGGTGATATCTTTCCTTTTACTCTTTCATGCTATGAGACGTCCTCGAGAGAGAAGCTGGTGAAACTTTATCAACCGGGATACGGGTGGAATGCACATCCTTATGACAGATTTTTAGGCCATGAAAGTAATTCTAATAATATAACTATTACACGATTCCATATTAATACTGTATCTGGTAAGTTGGAAAGGAATGGAATATATGCTAAAGGTGTATTACGGATGGAAACTATAGTTGATGAAGATTTAAAGAAGAAGTATGAATTTAAAGATTCACAAGGCAGAACCTTGCTGACGAGGCAGGCAAATGCCGGAGAAAATATAGACACATATTACATATATGATGACTTTGGAAATTTATGTTATGTGTTGCCGCCGGCTATTTCTGATATCGTAGATCTAGATGAAAATAGTGATCAGATGAAACGGTACGCGTATATCTATCGTTATGATTATCGTAACCGTTGTATAGCTAAGCGTTTGCCTGGTTGTGGATGGACTTATTATGCTTATGATAAAGCCGATCGCTTGGTTTACTCACAGGACAGTATACAGCGGAGACGTAAGGAATGTACATTCTGTTTGAATGACAATTCAGGTAGGGAAGTTGTTACCGGTATCTGTACTGTTGATGATTCTCTGTCTGCTTTTTTACCGGATATTAGCCAATATGAGGTGAAGGCTATCTATAAAGGTGGCGACCATGATGGAGATATGGGTACAGGATACATTTTTCAACATTTATATGGAGTAAGCAAGCTGCAAATATTGTCTGTAAACTATTATGATAGTTATAATTTCCCTCAATCCTATATACAACTAAATGAATTGGATTACGATGTTAATGAATACGGAAAACGTTATGGAGACGCCTCCGATAGCTTACGTTACTGCCACAAGGGCTTGTTGACAGGAAGTGTCACCGCTATTCTCGGGACGGATAAATGTTTGTATAAAACCTTATATTATGACAAATATCAACGGTGCATACAAATCCAATCCATCAATCATTTGGGTGAGCGGGAAAGCGACGCGTATAGTTATAGTTACACAGGACAAGTGTTGATAAGACATCATACAATATCTTCTCCCGGAGCGGCATCTATGGAAGAATATTATGAATATAATTATGACCATGCGGGTAGACTTACTGATGTACAATACGACCCAGTTCAAATTGGAGCAGATTCTACTGTAGATATAGAGAGTGCCCATCTTGTAGATATACGTTATGATAAACTTGGCAGACTGGAAACTGTCATACATCACGATGGATGGGGAGATGTGATATCTTATGATTACAATATCCGCGATTGGACCACTCATTTAGACGGAAAACATTTTGAACAAACTCTTCAATATGAATCATCCTCTCATCGTGTCACACCGTGTTTCAATGGCAATATTAGTTGTATGATTTGGAATACGGATTCATTAACTAGAGGCTATAAGTATTTTTACGATGGACATAACCGTTTAATGAACGCTTTGTATGCTGAAGGCGACTCTCTAAAACAAAATGTAGGGCGATTTGATGAGGAAATTACAGGGTATGATAAACTAGGCAACATACTTGGATTGAAACGGTTTGGGCAAACTACAGAAACAGAATATGGATTGATCGACAATCTTACCCTGACGTACGATGGTAATCAGTTGGCAAGTGTGGTAGATAGCGTGGTAACCCCTTCTTATATAGGAAATTTTGAATTTAGAGATGGAGCAAATTTGCCTGTTGAATACCTTTATGATCTAAACGGGAATTTAATTCAAGATTTGAATAAGAATATAGTTGATATTCAATATAATTGTTTAAATTTGCCGAGTAGGATACAATTTGGAGATGGCAATTTCATTTCCTATCTGTACAGTTCAAGAGGAACTAAACTAAGATCCTCTCATTGTATAGGAGGAGATACATTGACAACAGATTATTGCGGCAATGCGATCTATGAAAATGGTGTGCTTACCAAACTTCTGAATGACTATGGGTATTTGTCTCTTTCGGGAGATGCTACTTACCATTATTTTATACGGGATTATCAGGGGAACGTTCGTGCGGTGGTAACATCAGAAGGAGAAGTTGAAGAGATAAATCATTATTATCCGTTTGGCGGTACGTTTGCTTCTTCTGTTGGTTCTGTTCAGCCTTACAAGTACAACGGGAAAGAGCTGGATAGGAAAGGAGGATTGGATTGGTATGATTATGGGGCAAGGCATTATGATGCGGCACTGGGTAGATGGCATGCGGTGGATCCGATGGCGGAGAAGTATTATGAGATAACTCCTTATGGATATTGTTTAAACAATCCACTAAATCGCATAGACCCCGATGGTAAGCAAGTAATACCCGTTCTGATGCCTTATGCGCCTCTTCCATTCTATTCTCCGATAACGTATCCTCAAAGTTATCATTTGCCTTCGGATCAACAAATAATGAGACATGCGTCAGGAAAGTTTGCAGAAGTTGGACAAATAATAACAGATATTCCTTGGATGTCTTATGCTTTTGGTACTCTTTTATACTATCAAGCGAAGAATGCCATTAGTCCGGAATATGAGCATCAGCGGAATAGAGAAAGGAAAAGTAAAGAGGAATTGGATAGGAATCAGGCGAATATAGCAAGAAGCATTGATACTAACGTATCGGGAATGATGCCTAATGGTGATCCGGCTCCGAAAAGAAAACCTAAAGGTTGGCGTGGTACAATTCTGAAAATCGGTCTTGTTAGTGCGATGATAGAAGATTATTATAATAATACTCAAAAAGTGTTTGAGGATTCACAAAAAAATGTTTCTCATGATTCGGAAATACAAAATGTTTTTGATGAAGAACATAATGCTTATGATATATTTGAACCTATTAAAAATAAGTTAGATGATGTCTTTTGGAAAAATTGGTAAATACCTAACGTGTATACAAAACTTGTTGTATATTTTATGTTTCATAAAAATACTGTTCTCATTGTTTTTCTATGAATATGAGCCTTCTTTTATGAAGGATATAGCTTTTACTTTACCATTATTATTAGCACTGATTGTAATACCTATTATAAAAAAGAATATAAAATGAAAGATTTTAAATTTAGATATTATTTATGTTATTATTCCCACCTGTGCTTTTTCTATAGTTTTTGGGGATATTTTTTAATATTAATTATTTTGCATCTTTTTGGCATGGAAATGAATGCGTATTTGGGGTACATATTCTTTCTGCTATTTGGATTGTGGGCAGGCAGTGCTACGGCTTTGTCTGCAACTAGTTATATGAAAAAGATATATCGTGAGGAATTAGAGAAAAAGCAGAAATCTAAAGATTCTTAGCGTCCTAATATTCTAAATAATCTACCCTGATATAAGTTGACTAATCATCAATTCATATCAGGGTAATTTTTTTTATTTCCAGCAAATCAACCTACTCGAAATACATATCCAATTGCATACACAGCAGAAATTCATGATTTCCCAAATTTCTCTTCAATCTTCTTGAGATACTCTTCTTTCTTCTTCTTGAATTTCTCCGAAAGCGGATTGTAATGGCAGATAGATACATGATTCAAACGGATTTCATCAGTCTTCTGATTCTTTAGTTCCAATTGTTCCTCTTCAGAAGCACGACGAACATGAGTACCCTTGAATAAATGATACTTTGACGTGTTTCTTAGTTCATGGACAAACCTCTTCTTTATGCGCCGAATCACTTGCTTTTCTCTCCACGAATAAGGTTTATTTCTTCCCTCATTCACGAAATAACAGTTCAACTTGTTTTCCAACTCACGCAAACAGCACAAACGCAAAGAAACACTAAAAGGATTTTCGGTCGGAAGTTCCAATCTGAAGAATTCCACCCGTCCCCAAAACACAAGGTCACCCTTGGCAAACTTGCAAAAAAAGCAAGGGCGAGGCAAATCACCTTGAAGCAAAGCAGACAACGACTTTATAATCCGCGTGAGAATCTCCTGTTCCACGCACGAATAAGGTTGTTCCACCTGACGGAAGAAATGTCCATAAGTACTTGCCAGCATTTCTTCTACATTTGACAAACGGCGCAAGCGCGACCCTTTGCTAAGGGAGTGTCCGCTCAACGGACAAACGACGTAGTTTGTTTTCATAATAAACTTGTTAAAATTAAGTTGTACGGTAATTTATTTCTCTATATCAAAAACTCGAAAGCCCTGTTGGAAAGATATGTATTTGCCCCTATTCCGTAACATTGGTTGCAATACATAAAAAAAGAGTGTTAATGATTGATTCTTTTTCCACTTTTGTAGAGAAGATAAGAAAATAATTTCCGACTTTTGCAGTTGACGTAAGAGGAAAGCGTATCGGTTCATGTCTGATTTTGAGAAAAGAGACAGGCAGAAAGCAAACGCTTCACAAGTTAAAATCAGAAAAAAAGTTTTCCGTTTTGGAAAACTTTCTGTATCAGCGAGAAAGAAAAGTTTCCCAAAATTTAATGTTAAAAGCTAACCAAGCTATTATATATTCCCCTATCTTTGCATCCGTTTTCGGAGCTAAAAAGAGGTTTAGTCAATGAGGGAACGCTGTGCAAATCGGCGACAGTACCCGCTGCTGTAATTCTCTAAGAATCCGCACAATAGGCCACTGCATCGATGCCGGTGTGGGAAGGTGTTGCGGGGGAGGGATAAGTCAGAAGACCTGCCGAAGAGATTTTCTATTTTTAATTTATTAATGCTTTCGGGAGTTAAAGTTATGAACTACGCGGAAATTTGTATCATCAAACGCGATGGTAAGAGAGAAGATTTCTCTATCAGTAAGATTAAGAATGCAATCAGTAAAGCATTCAGTGCATGTGGTATTCAGGATGAGCAGCAGTTGATTGCTGACATCACCATGAATGTTATCAGTCAGTTTGCTACCCCCACGATCACCGTAGAAGAGATTCAGGACTTGGTGGAAAAGTCGTTGATGAAAGTGCGGCCGGAAGTGGCGAAGAAATACATCATCTATCGCGAATGGCGGAATACGGAGCGTGATAAGAAAACCCAGATGAAACAGGTGATGGACGGCATTGTGGCTATCGACAAGAATGATGTCAATTTGAGCAACGCCAACATGAGCAGTCACACGCCTGCCGGGCAGATGATGACGTTTGCTTCCGAAGTAACTAAAGATTATACCTATAAATACTTGTTGCCTAAACGTTTTGCCGAAGCGCACCAGTTGGGAGACATTCACATCCACGACCTGGATTATTATCCGACAAAGACGACAACCTGTATCCAATATGATATGGATGACCTCTTTGAACGCGGTTTCCGCACAAAGAACGGTAGCATCCGCACCCCGCAAAGCATCCAAAGCTATGCTACGCTGGCTACCATCATCTTTCAGACCAACCAAAATGAGCAACATGGCGGACAGGCGATTCCGGCTTTCGACTTCTTCATGGCAAAAGGAGTGGCGAAATCTTTCCGTAAGCATCTGGCATCGTTCATCAACTTCTATGTGGCTATGGAGAACGGAAATCAGGCCGATGAAAAATCCATCCGCACGTTGATTAAAGAATACCTTCCGTCTATCAAGTCCACCGAGGCCGAACGCGAAACATTGCGCATCGCTTTGGTCGCTTTACAGATCATTATAGATAAGGAACACCTTGCACGCATCGTCGAAAAAGCCTACCAGCAGACCCGTAAAGATACGCATCAGGCAATGGAAGGATTCATCCACAACCTGAACACAATGCATTCCCGTGGCGGTAACCAAGTGGTATTCAGTTCCATTAACTACGGAACGGACACTTCTGCCGAAGGCCGTATGGTGATCGAAGAACTGCTGAAAGCTACCATTGAAGGACTCGGCACAAGAGGAGAAGTGCCTGTATTCCCCATCCAGATATTCAAGGTGAAAGACGGTGTTTCTTACTCGGAGAAAGACTTTGAGAAGGCAATGAAAGCGGAGAACATCGAAGAGGCAATGACCGACAGTTACGAGGCTCCCAACTTCGACTTGTTATTGAAGGCTTGCCAGACTACTGCGAAAGCGTTGTTCCCGAACTTCATGTTCCTCGACACACCTTTCAACAAGAACGAGAAATGGAAAGCCGACGATCCGCAGCGTTACATTTACGAATTGGCAACGATGGGTTGCCGTACCCGTGTTTTTGAAAATGTGGCGGGAGAAAAATCTTCTTTAGGACGTGGCAATCTTTCGTTCACTACACTGAATATGCCAAGACTGGCTATCGAAGCCCGTATCAAAGCGGAAAATCTGATAGAAGATGAACGCAACAAAGATGCCATCGAACAAAAAGCAAAAGAAATTTTCATCGAATCTGTACACCAAATGTCTGCGCTCGTAGCCGATCAGCTTTACGAACGTTATCAGTATCAGCGTACGGCTCTGGCACGTCAGTTCCCGTTCATGATGGGAAATAATGTGTGGAAAGGCGGTGGCGGACTGAATCCGAACGAACAGGTAGGAGACGCCTTGCGCAGCGGTACACTGGGGATCGGATTTATTGGCGGGCATAACGCAATGGTGGCTCTCTACGGACAAGGTCACGGACACAACCAAAAAGCATGGGACACGCTGTATGAAGCGGTGATGGAAATGAATAAAGTGGCAGACGAATATAAAGAGAAATATAATCTGAACTACTCCGTTCTGGCTACTCCTGCCGAAGGACTTTCGGGACGTTTCACGAAAATGGACCGCCGGAAATATGGAAAAATCCCCGGAGTGACAGATCGCGACTATTACGTCAACTCTTTCCACGTAGACGTGAAAGAACCGATCAGCATCGTTGAGAAAATCAAGCGTGAAGCTCCGTTCCATGCTATTACACGCGGCGGACACATCACGTATGTGGAGCTGGACGGTGAAGCGCAGAAGAATGTGCGTGCCATTGCCAAGATTGTGAAAGTGATGCACGACGAAGGTATTGGATACGGCTCTATCAATCACCCGGTAGACACTTGTCATAACTGTGGTTACAAGGGAGTTATCTTCGATAAATGCCCTGTATGCCAGAGTGAAAGTATTCTCCGTATGCGGCGTATCACCGGTTATCTGACGGGCGATTTAAGTTCTTGGAACTCTGCTAAGCGAGCAGAAGAGAAGGACCGTGTAAAGCACTTGTAGAAGTGAATTTACTAGGAACTTATCCAGAAACGATCGTTGACGGTGAAGGTATCAGGTTTTCTATTTATCTTGCCGGCTGCTCCCATCATTGTCACGGTTGCCACAACCCGGAGAGTTGGAACCCGGACGCAGGGGAAGAACTGACGGAGGAGAAAATACAGTCCATCATCCGTGAAATCAAAGCGAATCCTTTGTTGGACGGCGTTACTTTTTCCGGTGGTGATCCGTTTTTTCATCCGGAAGCGTTCCGGCTTTTACTGAAACGGGTGAAAGAGGAAACAGGGATGAATGTGTGGTGCTACACCGGATACACATACGAAGAAATTAAGGCGCAGCCTCGTTTGAGTGCCGCTCTTGATTATATTGATGTATTGGTGGACGGACGCTTCGAACAGGCTCTTTTCTCTCCATATTTGGAGTTCAGGGGAAGCAGCAATCAGCGGATTTTGAAGTTGAAGTAACCGGTTCTTTTTGTAGTCGGATGGGCTTGCTTCTGTGTTTGTGTCTGTCAATCATTCGGATAGGTACAGAGAATAAATGGAGGCTGTCTAAAAAGTCGGTTCTATCCTCATTCTCCTTCCTGAAGGAGGGGAGTTGGAGTTACTAACGACTTTTTAGACAGCCTTTTGAATCTATCTATGCTTCGAAATCCTAAAAGAAGAACCTTAGAATATCGTTGAAGTTAGCCCATATCAACAGACCGAAGAGTAGAATCATACCGGTCATTTGAGCGTATTCCATAAATTTGTCGCTCGGTTTGCGGCGAGCTATCATCTCGTAGAAGAGGAAGAGCACGTGGCCGCCATCCAATGCGGGGATAGGGAGGATATTCATGAAAGCCAGAATGATAGAAAGGAAGGCTGTCATATACCAGAACTGGTGCCAATCCCATGTAGCGGGGAAGATGCTGCCGATCGTTCCGAAGCCACCTAGCTGTTTGGCTCCTTCTTTCGAGAAAAGGTGTTTCATGTTTCCTACATATCCTTTCAGTGTCTTTATGCCGAGGGAGATACCTGCCGGGAAGGATTCAAAGAAAGTATATTCTTTTTTCACCATAGGGAGCAGGCGGTCTGTGACGAGACAGGCGGTTACACCCATCAGGTAGGCGGAGTCTACACGCATATTCAATGTGTCGGTTACGCCGCCACGTACATAGGTCAGTGTAATCAGGCGCGGATCTATGCTGTCTTTGAGCAAGGTTTCTGCGTTTTTCTTACGTTCTGCCATCGCTTCTTTGAAGTCGGAGAAAGAAATCGGTGTTCCGTTCAGGGCGATAATGCTGTCGCCCGGTTGGATGCCTGCTTGTGCGGCAGGAGAATTCACCATCACACTGTCTATCACGTATGGGAAACGGTAGGAGGCAAAACGGATGCTGTCGGCCAGAAGGCGTTGCATCAAGTCTTCGGGGATATAAACGGAGGCTTTTGCACCGTTGCGGATAACGCTTACTTCGCGAGCGTCGGCAATCTGGCTCAACATATCACCGTCATAACGTTCGAAAGGAACACCATCGGCAGAAAGAAGGATATCGCCGTCCTGAAAACCTACAGATTTGGCCGTTTCGTTGAAATCCATGCCGAGAGGAGCTTCCTGCACCTTTATATATTGGTCGCCCCACGCAAAAAGAATCATCGAGTAGATGAACAGGGCCAACAGGAAGTTGAACAGTACGCCACCCACCATGATTAGCAGACGTTGCCATGCCGGTTTGGAACGGAACTCCCACGGTTGTTCGGGTTGTTTCATCTGCTCGGTATCCATCGACTCGTCAATCATACCGGATATCTTGACATAACCGCCTAACGGCAGCCAGCCTACTGCATATTCTGTGTCGCTTTTCTTAGGCTTGAATTTAAACAAGGTGAACCAAGGATCAAAAAATAAGCAGAATTTCTCTACACGCACCTTAAACAAACGGGCAAAAAGAAAATGCCCGCCTTCGTGAATGATAACGAGCAAAGATAAGCTCATAATCAATTGCAGGGCACGAATCAAAAATGTTTCCATGTTTATTATTTACTATTTTACTATTTACAAATTACTAATCATTGCTCAGAGACTTTGCCGACTCACCAGTTCGGAAGCGATTCTCCGTGCTTCCGCATCGGTGGCTACATAGTCGTCGTATGTGGGGGTGGCTATAAACATAGCCCGTTCCATTGTTTTCTCTATCACGTCGCTCATACCGAGGAAGCTGATGCCATCTTTCAGGAAAGAGGCTACTACTACTTCATTAGCGGCATTGACGATGCAAGGCATGTTCCCTCCGCGATGCATCGCTTCGTAAGCGAGTGCCAGATTGCGGAACCGTTTCGTATCGGGTTGTTCGAACGTCAGGTTCGTGCATTTGGAGAAATCGAGCCTGTCGAAAGAAGAACTAATACGGTCGGGATAAGAGAATGCATACTGGATGGGCAGACGCATATCAGGCATGCCTAACTGTGCTTTTACAGCTCCGTCTTCAAACTGCACCATCGAGTGAATAACTGATTGCGGATGCACAACCACCTCAATCTGACTAGGCTGAACACCGAACAGCCATTTGGCTTCGATCACTTCAAAACCTTTATTCATCATGGAAGCAGAATCAATCGTGATTTTCGCTCCCATCTCCCAATTGGGATGTTTCAAGGCCTGTGTCTTAGTCACGGACTTTAACTGTTCTAAAGTGTAAGTGCGGAACGGACCTCCGGAGGCAGTCAATATCACTTTCTCAATCGGATTGCCCACTTCTCCCGCTAAACACTGAAAAACGGCAGAGTGTTCAGAATCTACCGGCAGAATCGGGGTGCGATATTGTTGTGCCAGCTGGTTAATCAGTTCACCTGCTACTACCAATGTTTCTTTATTTGCTAGCGCAATCGCTTTCTTGGCGCGGATCGCGTTGATTGTCGGCTTCAGTCCGGCATAACCGACCATGGCTGTCAATACCATATCGATAGGACCCGCTTCCACAATCTGACAGATAGCGTCGGTTCCTGCATACACCTTGATAGGCAGGTCGCTCAATGCTTCTTTCAGTTCGGAATACTTTTCTTCGTTGGCTATCACTACTACTTCCGGCAGGAACTTTCGTGCTTGCGCAATCAGTAGTTCCACACGGTTGTTGGCTGTCAGTGCGTATGCTTCGTACAGGTCGGGATGCTCTTCGATGACTTGCAAAGCCTGCGTTCCGATGGAACCTGTGGAGCCTAGAATAGCTATTTGTTTCTTCTTTTTGTTAGTCTCTATATTCATTTTATATCATCACTTTATCTGTCATCACTTTAAAATACGATGTATTTTTCCGGATTTACCGGGTGGCCTTTATACCAAAGTTCGAAGTGCAGGTGTGGCCCTGTACTAAGTGTTCCGCTATTTCCTACCAAGGCGATGGCTTCGCCTCCTTTCACTCGTTCACCTTCCTTTTTCAGGAGAGAACCGCAATGTTTGTAGATCGAAATAAAATCCTGGTTGTGTTGCACGCCAATCAGATAACCGGTTTCAGCGGTGTACGTGCTGAGGATGACGGTTCCGTCCATGGTTGCCAGTACGCTTTCGTTGGGATTGGCGGCAATATCAGTGCCGTAATGTTTCTTTTCGGTATTGAAGTGGTTGGATACCATGCCTCGAGTGGGACGGTATAATATCAATCCGGTCACGTCCGGTTGGGAAGTGATGGAGGTTAGATTGTATTTCTCGCTCTCCTCATATTGGCGGCGGAATTCTTCTTCCCGCTTGGTTCGTTCCATCAGCGTGTCTTCACGGGCAGCAGTCAGCGAATCAAGCGTTTGTACGCTGTCGATAGGCACTTTCCCGCTGAAGATGTCCTGAATGTTCATGATGTAGAGGTTCTGCTTGTTGAGCACTTGTTGCAAAGAGTCTACACGCAGCGCATTGTCTACAATCTGTGTACGGACCTCACTGTTCATATATCCCGGAAGATAATTGCGCAACGGGGTGAAAGCAATGATGCAGGAAGCAATCAGGAAAAGCACTGCCAGCACGCAAAGTAAAACGGATAGTCCATTGAGCTTGGATACACGAAGTCCGACAATTTCTTCAAGTGTATTTTCATTAACGATCGTCAGTTTATACTTGAACTTGAAATTTTTCCAGAAAGCTTTACTTCGTCTTCTCTTTGGCATCTCGGATATTTACTATTTTACGATTTACTATTTACTATTTTCAGTTGATGAGTGACTCATCGTTTTATTTGTTCTCATCGGTCATCTTCCAACTCTTCCAAATTGAGCAACCCTTCGGGAAGTTCCACGGTGATGAGTTTCTGTTTCTGGTCTAGCCCTACGATAAATTCCTCTTGGGCGGGAACGAGTAGTTCCTCTTCATCTCTTTCAACCACAAAAAGGGTGTTTACCGTAGTGTTATCTACATCTATCACTTCTCCCAAAGGTCCGTGATGAATGTCTTCCATTTGAAAACCGATAAAGAAGTTCCAGGACAATTCGCCGTCTTCCGCTTCTTCCGCGTGCTTTACGGGGAAGTAAACTTCGATGTTGGTGAACATTCGGGCACGTTCGGCAGTGTCTATCCCTTCCAGTTTTACCAAAGCGGTGGAGTCGGAACGGAAACGGTATTCTTCGATGAAGAAAGGCACGAAAATACCGTCGAGCAGGCATATCAGATAATCGCAGTCCACGCGGTCGAAAATATCGTCCGTAAACGTAAACTGCAATTCACCGTGAATGCCATGCGGTTTATTGAATAATCCTATCTTATATACTTCTTCTTTTTTTATCATATTCGGGTGATTCTGGCTCCGATAGCGTTCAGACGTCCTTCGATGTTCTGATAACCACGGTCTATCTGTTCGATGTTACTAATGGTACTGGTTCCTTCAGCGCTCATGGCGGCAATCAGAAGGGCTATACCGGCACGTATATCCGGTGAAGTCAGGCGGGAACCGCGCAACTTGAAGCTATGATTGTGTCCGATGACTACGGCACGGTGAGGGTCGCAGAGGATGATCTGTGCACCCATATCGATCAGCTTGTCCACAAAGAACAGGCGGCTTTCGAACATCTTCTGATGGATCAGTACGCTGCCTTTGGCTTGTGTGGCTACAACGAGCATTACACTAAGCAAGTCGGGAGTCAGTCCCGGCCAGGTGGCGTCGGCTATTGTCATGATGGAGCCGTCGATGAATGATTCTATCTGGTAAGTTTCCTGTGCGGGAACATAAATGTCATCTCCTCTCTGTTCGAGCTTGATGCCCAGGCGGCGGAAGCTCTCGGGGATGATTCCAAGGTTCTCGTAAGAAACGTTTTTGATGGTGATTTCGCTTTTTGTCATGGCTGCCATACCGATAAAACTGCCGACTTCAATCATATCGGGCAATACGGTGTGTTGTGCGCCATGCAATTCTTCCACGCCTTCAATAGTAAGCAGGTTGGAGGCAATTCCGCTGATTTTCGCTCCCATCCGGTTGAGCAACCGGCAGAGTTGTTGCAGGTAAGGTTCGCAGGCAGCGTTGTAGATGGTAGTAGTGCCTTTGGCAAGCACGGCAGCCATTACGATATTGGCTGTTCCGGTGACGGACGCTTCGTCTAGCAGCATATAGCTTCCTTGAAGTTTGTCGGCTGTTATTTCGTAAATGCCCCGTCCTTCATCATAACGGAAGTCCGCTCCTAAATTCTGAATACCTACAAAGTGAGTGTCCAAACGGCGGCGACCGATTTTATCTCCTCCCGGCTTGGATATCAACGCTTTGCCGAAACGTGCCACCATAGGGCCAATTAGCATGACAGAGCCTCGCAGACTGGAGCATTTCTTTAAAAACTCATCGCTTTCCAAATAAGCCAAGTCTACATTCTCTGCTTTAAAACTATAAGAATCAATGCCTTTCTTTGCAACCGTCACTCCCATATCGCGTAAGAGCTGGATTAAGTTGTTGACATCAAGAATATCAGGTATATTGTTTACCGTTACCTCCTCTGCGGTTAGCAATGTGGCACAGATTATCTGCAAAACTTCGTTTTTAGCTCCTTGCGGGTGAATCTCTCCGCAAAGCCGATGTCCTCCTTCGATTACAAATGAAGCCATTAATTTTTAAGTATTAAGTATGGTTAAAGTATTAAGTGTTAAATATCAAGTATTAACCGTGCGGTATCTACTTGATACTTATTTCCTATTTTCTTAGTATCTTCTCTTGTTGTTCTGACGATTATTGGTATAGTTCGTCTTCTGACGATAGTTCTGGTTCAGGCGTTCTGCCATTAGCCGGACGATATCGTCAGTCATTTGGAGTTCCCCGTTGGAGAGTTCGTACAGGTCTTCGGCGATTTTTTTGTCGTCCACTGTATCTTTGTTCCATGCCAGGTAGTCCTTCTTCATGTGGTTGCAGATGAGGGCAATCAAGTTTCTCTTTTCGTTTCCTTCGGGGAATTCGATTGCTTTCTTTATCAGTATTTCCAGTGTGCGTCCGTAGTGGCGATAACGCATACGGGCAGTGGAGTAGGGGATCGAATCCGGACGGGTCACCAGGTTGTCCTTACGGATGATTTCATACGGGTAGTCAATATCCAGCTCAAAACCGGACATGATAGCCAGGTGATCCCAGAGCTTGTGCTTGAAGTCGGGCACATCACGCAAATGGGGGAACATATTTCCCATAATGTTGATGATGGTGTTGGCACAACGCTGACGTTCTGCACGATCCTGAATGGTCAACGCATAATCTACCATGTTCTGGATGCTACGCCCATATTCGGGAAGCGGCATTCTTTTCTGTTGAGTATTGTATTGCATTTATTTAATTGAAAGTTTTAAAATTAAAAATTAAAGAAGTTTTTTCGGCGTGGAAGCAACGAATTCTTTCAGGTAGAAAGGTTCGAAGTAAGCCACGTCTTTATAATCTTCGTCGGCTATTGCTTTTTCTGCCAGCGGGAACATCATTTTAGCCAATGGGTGAATATTGTCGATGAAGTGTGCGTTCGGATGCGTGATCTGTTCGCGGCATTTGTCGGCCCCGTTTCCAAAGAAATAAACCGGCTGTTCGTTTAGAAACTCCAAGTAAGAGTTTTCGTCTATGATATCGGCAGATACTGCACGTTTTGCCTGAAGTCTGCGGTCATAAATGGCTGCGTATACTTCCATGCGGCGGGCGTCGATCATCGGACAAAGCAAAGCGTCTTCGGGCAAGTCGTGATACAACAACACCGGAACAGTCAATACTTCCAGTGTCGGAATACCGATCAATGGGATGTTACGTCCGTAACAAATCCCTTTCGCCATAGAAACCCCGATTCGAAGTCCGGTGTAAGAACCTGGTCCGCAGCTTACTGCGACTGCATCCAAAGGGATGGCATGACTGTCAATGAAAGACAACGCTTCATCTACAAAAACTCCTAAAGACACGGCGTGTGAAGGGCCTTTCAAATCTTCTTTCACAAAAATCGTCTGTCCGTCTTGACTGGCCGCTACCGAGCAAACAGAGGTAGAGGTTTCAATATTCAGTATACACGACATAAAAATCAGCTTATTAAATTGTCGCAAATTTACATGATTATTTCCAATTCTTAAAATATTCGTGTACTTTTGCACAAAACTTTAAGGTTATGATACAGTCTATGACAGGATACGGCAAAGCTACGGCCGAACTTCCTGATAAAAAAATAAATGTAGAAATCAAGTCGCTCAACAGCAAGGCAATGGATTTATCCACTCGTATCGCTCCGGTGTATCGTGAAAAAGAGATTGAAATCCGTAATGAGATTTCTAAAGTGCTGGAACGTGGAAAGGTCGATTTCAGCCTGTGGATCGAGAAGAAAGAGGCGGCAGAAAATGCGACTCCTATCAATCAAGTATTGGTGGAAGGTTACTACAAACAGATTTTGGCAATCTCGCAGAATCTTGGTATTCCTGTTCCTGCCGACTGGTTTCAGACATTGCTCCGTATGCCGGATGTGATGACTAAAACGGAAATTCAGGAACTGACCGAAGAGGAATGGAAAATGGTGCATGCCACGGTGCTCGATGCTATCAGCCATCTGGTAGATTTCCGCAAACAGGAAGGTGCTGCACTGGAAAAGAAGTTCCGCGAGAAGATCGCCAATATCACAAGCCTGCTCGAAAAGATCGCTCCTTACGAAAAAGAACGTGTGGAAAAAGTGAAAGAACGCATCACGGATGCTCTCGAAAAGACATTAAGTGTGGATTACGACAAGAACCGCTTGGAGCAGGAATTGATCTACTACATTGAGAAATTGGATGTCAATGAAGAAAAACAACGCCTTAGCAACCATCTGAAATATTTCATCAGCACAATGGAAAGCGGTAACGGACAAGGTAAGAAACTTGGTTTTATTGCCCAGGAAATGGGTCGGGAAATCAATACGTTAGGTAGCAAGTCTAATCATGCCGAAATGCAGAAAATCGTTGTTCAGATGAAAGATGAGTTGGAGCAGATTAAGGAGCAGGTGTTGAACGTGATGTAATTTACTCACAATAAATTTATTTACGATGATTCATTTACGATTAGACGATTTGCGATGTACGATTGAAGTTAGTATTGCGAAATAATTGTGTACACATTTGGATATTTATAAATTCAAAAAATAATATCAATCGTACATCGTACATCGTCTAATCGTAAATAACTTAATGTCAAATAAGCTTTAATAATGACCGGTAAACTAATTATTTTCTCTGCCCCGTCAGGTTCGGGCAAATCTACTATTATCAATTATTTGCTGACGCAGAATTTGAATCTTGCATTTTCTATTTCTGCTACCAGCCGTCTTCCGCGTGGGACGGAGCAGCACGGAGTGGAATATTTCTTTCTTACGCCGGAGGAATTCCGTTGTCGCATTGAGAACAACGAATTTTTGGAGTATGAGGAAGTATATAAGGACCGTTATTACGGAACGTTGAAGGCACAAGTGGAAAAGCAACTGGAAGCAGGTCAGAATGTTGTGTTTGATGTTGATGTGGTAGGTGGATGTAATATCAAGAAGTTTTATGGTGATCGTGCGCTGTCAGTGTTCATTCAACCGCCTTCGGTGGAAGAATTACGTTGCCGGTTGGAAGGACGCGGAACGGATGCTCCGGAAGTCATTGAAAGCCGTATTGCCAAGGCGGAATACGAATTGGGGTTTGCTCCGCAATTCGATTGTGTGATTGTCAATGACGATTTGGAAGTTGCGAAGGCAGAAGCGTTGAAAGTAATCAAAGGGTTTTTAGCCGAAGAATAAGACTTAAGAATGTACAAGAAGAATTGTAACAGCCGAAAATGGATGTATCTGTGTGCCGTCACCGGTGTGATGAATCTTCTTGCTTTTATTGTATGCCTTTATTTTCAACAATGGGTCATAAGCGG
>ERZ777305.1574-NODE-1574-length-25586-cov-73.084407_pt1 | contig 25586 bp, 19 predicted proteins | sample MGYA00374965_ERZ777305 | MGnify/ENA primary metagenome ERZ777305 (study PRJEB29328, sample SAMD00013331) | mouse gut metagenome | study: EMG produced TPA metagenomics assembly of the Metagenome analysis of fecal microbiota from mouse which was promoted... | reverse complement strand
CATTGCCCTCATCTTCCTCTTTGAGTCGTTTCCATTCGTGGAAAAACTCATATTTACTGCCGAGAGTTCCGACTTTAGCCTCATAGCCATTACTCAGCATCAGAAATGCGTTGTAGTGGAACAACTGCGGAATGGTGTCGAGGTAGTCGGTATAGTTATTGTCGTATGCGTTCTTAACGTCAATGTTGGTGGCTTTGAGCTCAACGAAAAGCAGGGGTATTCCGTTGACAAAACCAACTATATCAGTGCGTCTGCGATATAGCGCACCATGGATTTTCATTTCCTTGACAGCAAGGAAATGGTTGTTGGCGGGATTATCGAAGTCTATAATCCGGGCTTTGATAGTTGATGCGCTTTTGCCGGGACGTACATCTGTGACATCTATCCCCTCGCGTATCATCTTGAATTTATCCTCGTTGATTTGAAGAAGCGAGTCGGTTGCAGAATAGGCCATGAATTTCATCATAGCCTCTGTAACCTGACTATCTGTAATCCATGGATTAAGTTTGCGTAGAGCCTTTTCAAAATCACGGGTGAGGATTATGTCTCTATATGATGTGCGTCCAAGCGTACCATTAAGACCGAGGACTTCCTGATTATATGCGAACACGACATCCCAGCCGAGTTCATCGTGCAGGAGGTTTCCGGCACTCTCTTGAACGAGTATGTTTTCTGAATAGTCGTGTGCCATGTCTATGCGTCTATTTTAATCTCGCCGGATATGAGACGAGGAAGAAGTAAACATCTTGACTCGGAATAAAATTTATATAGTTTATGAACTATTTTAAGTTGCTCAATATAAGGCTTTACAAGCGAGTCAAACTGCTTGAGGATTTCACACGAAGGGAGGTATAATTTGAAAGATTTCAAAGCGGCCATACGAATACCTTTTTGTGCGCTTCCTTGGGAATTCGCTTGAGCAAACCCTTGTATTTTACTATCCAACAGAAGTAAATACAAAAATTCAGAAGAAACACGCTCGTTGGGCCTTAACGTAAATAGAGATTCACTTATATTCCAATTTATCGGGTCTTCATAAATAAGTGCCACACGTCCAATTGTGCCAATACCAGAAAATAACAAATCCCCGGCACGTAAATCAGAGCGTTTATTGATTTTTGTGATGGCATCATCATCAATCTTGTCACATTTTTCATCAAGTACAACATATGTACTCGTTAGATTTTTAATCGTGACATAGTAATTATGACCATGACCAAGAACAAAATTCTTTCTTGGATTAAGTCCCGTTGCAAACTTTGAAGTAATATCATTAAGTGTTATCTCAGACCAATCTATCGGATAACCATTCTGAAAAGATACATTTTCATGGCCGGGAAAGCGCATATCAACAAACCATTCTCGATATAGACGTTGGGCGGCTTCTTCGAGCAAGGCAATCTGTTTCTTGCAGTTGGCAATCATCAAGTCGTATTGCCTGAGTATATTTGCAATCTTAACCTGAATTTCCTTTGACGGCAATTGGATTTCGATAGAGGTCAATTGTTCATTTCGCAGACTTGCTCTTGTTATCATGCTGCCGGTAAGAGCCAACATGTGTTTGCGAAACACTTTACTTCGCAGATAGTAACCGATATATTCAGGCACTACTTCATCAGCAATGGGTCGTAATCTCTTGCAAAAGCCGTTAAATGTAGCATTAGGATGATCCTGTAATGCCACGCATGAAATTCCCAGTTCTTCAGCCGTTTCACTTGTGCGGTTCAAAAACACGTCACCACGTTTGATTGAAAACTTATCGCGTTCTTTTTCATCTGTCTGAACCAATGAAGTCAATTTTTCAGGCACAAAGAAATTATTCATCACTTCCGAAAAAGTAAGGAATGGAAAACCAGAGCCAAAGAAAGCTTTACCTTTGGAAAGCCCGTTGGACACTGTATAGAGGTCACCTATGCGAACGGTTTTCATTTCCATAGCAGCGACTCGTTTGCTTTGATTGTGGCGAATATCTGTGCCGATTCGTTCTGCAACTTTTCAAGTTCGGCATGTATTTCTTTCATTCGAGCTGTGAAGTCAACATCATCTGAAGCAGTTTCTTCCGCTCCTGTGTATGCTCCGGGAGTAAGTGAGAAATTCTTGCCCTCGACCTCCGAAATGTCAGCTATGCGGCATAAGCCGGGAATATCGCGATACGTTCCGTCCTCTCCAAACTTGTCAACAAGCCAAATGAGTTGATTTATCACATCAAGAGCCTCGGTGATTTCGGCAACCTGCATTGTGGTTTCCTCAACCAACTCTTTCAGTTCCGCTTTCTCCTTACGCTTGCGAGTTGCCTTCATATCGGCTTCGAGCTTTTTTAGATTCCCTTTGAAGCAGGCAAGTGTTGCCTCAATACCCTCTCGGTATGTCTGCCAAGATTTTTCCACTGGCTGAAGTGCGGCATTGTCATAACGGTTGAAGAAGTCATTGAGCCACATACGATATGTAGAGATCAGATTGCGGTACTTATCCGTTTCGCCACGATAAAGCCAAACGATGGCGTTGATGTTACGCATCTGCCATTCATTCCACTCATTGAGGGTTTTCTCTACAACGGTGTAGTAGTTGCGCGAATCTATGAAAAGGATTTTATCACGGTTTTGTTCACGCTTATTCTTGTCAAAGAACCAAAGCGTACATGGCAATGTCAGCGTATAGAAGAAATTGTTGGCTACGGAGATAAGGCAATCAACATGGCCTGTCTTAACCAATTTCTCACGGATTGTCCTATCCTTGCTTTGCGAGTCAGTAGCCGATGACGCCATGACGAATCCGGCGCGCCCGGTTTCGTTTAGATAAGCGTAGAAATACTGAATCCAAAGATAATTGGCGTTGCTGATTTCTTTGTCTTTGTTTACAGCAGGGAGACCGAACGGCAGACGGTTTGAGCCGGAGACAGTCGCCTCCTCGACACCATTAACATTGAACGGTGGATTTGCCATCACAAAGTCGCACTCGCCGACGAGGTTGTGGGCATCCTGAGTGTATGTGTTGGCCTCGTCGCCGCTTTTGATAATGGCATTGAGTCCATGGACGGCCATATTCATAAGGCATAGACGGGCGTTGAATGTCACCTTTTCCTGACCGTAAAATGTAAGGGCTGAATTGGCATTCATGCCATGATTGTTAACGAAGTCGCCAGACTGTACAAACATACCACCACTGCCACAGGCCGGGTCAAGGACTGTGCCGTGAGAAGGTTCGATTATATTGACAATCATCTGCACCAACGACTTTGGCGTGAAAAATACACCGTCGTCATCAGCAATGGCCTTAGAAAATTTGCCTGTGAAATATTCGTATATGCGTCCGATAACATCGCCGCCAACTTGTTCAAGCTTGTCGTTGTTGAAAATGCGAAGCAGTTTGGCAAGAACTTCATCGTTGATAATGTTGTATGTATCGGGGAGTATGCCTTTCAATTGGTCGGTCTGTTGCTCAATAAGTCGCATGGCGTAGTTGACCACATCACCGAGGCTCGTTAATTGGCGTTTTTGCTCATCAACGATATTTGCAGAGGCGATATTGCCCGGCAGATTAAGCAGATAATCATATTGAGCCTCGCGGGGAAGATAAAGTGCGCTCTTGGCGCGGAAGTCCTGTGCCGTGACGGGCATCTTCACACCTCCGCGTGACGGACGGTTTTTCATCAGCTCGACCTCGACTCTCTTGTATCGCCCGTAGGCATACTTCAAGAACAACAGGCCCAGCACCGGCATACAATATTGATTAGCATTCAGATTCGCACTTGAACGCAATACGTCAGCCGCACTCCATAGGTCGGCTTCAAGCTGCTTTATTGAGGATTGGTCTGCCATAAATCTAACTAAATTTTAACCATGATGGAAAATGTAATCATTCAAAGTTTTTCTCTACCAAAAGCTCCCGAACATTCACTCGCAGGACTTCGGCAATTTTTACAAGCATATTTAAGTCTGGTTGAATGGTATTTGTACACCATTTAGAAACCGTTGCCTTATCACGCCCGACTTGATCAGCAAGCCATTTTCCGGTATATCCAGTTTCTGCAAGAACTGCTTTGATACGGTTAATCTTTTCCATATAGATTCAAACATGTTGATATGACGTGCAAATTTAGTGAAATTTTACGACACAATCACAATATTTTTAGTAAATTTGCACTTTGAATACCGACAGAACATAAATATGAAGCATATTTCGATAAGAGTGCCATGGCACGACCATAAATGGGACGGTAGTGTTTGCCAACGACCCGGCGACAATCCGTTTTGCCGCACACTTCCCCGCATAGCCGAAGTGAAGGACGATGAAGCGGAGAATAAGTGTGCCGGCATGAAGTGGTGCAAATTGTGCCCAAACAATCTCCCCGCGTGTAAAGGAGAAAACGGAGCATTTATGAGCCCTGAAGGTTATAGCCGTGAATTCAATCATGTTTATGCTAAGAACCGAAACCTTCCACACAACGCACTTCTGCCAACCACAGTATATGTGGCTCCATACTCTTTTATGGGGGTGCCTTTCAGATATATGTCAAAAGACAATGAGGAAGAGATTACTGCTCGTTGTCCTCATTTTGCGGATGATGAAGATGCTCCATTCAGGACATCATGGGTGTTCGGAGCCAGAAGACAATTGGACATTCTGAATTGGTTTTCTTCTGAAATAAGCCCCGAGGGTTCGCTGGCCGTGTTCTATTGCAAGAATGGCAATCCGGTTGATGAGGATTGCCACCGACTTATTGTCGGAATGGGCGAAGTCACAAAAGTGAATGGCATAATGACATATAATTCTCGGTCGGAGGTTACTTACCCAATGTGGGAACTTGCTATGGAGCACTCAATCCGCCCGAATCTGTCGGAGTCAAGGGGTTTCTTGTTGCCATATCATGAGTATCTGGCTCTTAAAGATGAATATTTCATTGACAAGCTTGGTATTACAAAATTCCAAGCTATCGACCAGATAAAGCTGTCACTTGATAAACTGGGAAATAGCCAAAGAATTTTCAATGAGCTTTCTTATGGATGCGAATATGTCAGCAATCATAGTATGCTGATAATTCTCAACGCTGCATACGAATGTCTCAGAAACGTGAAAAGTCACGGGCTGGTTGTAGGTGATTGGGACAGGCAATTGCGCTGGATCGATGAGCAAATTTCCAAAGTGAAGTCGATGATTGGGCCCTTCCCTGCGTTTGCGGAATGTTTGAGAGCAATCGGCATAAATTACGCATATCTGATAGAGCAGGATTTACGGCGTGAGGGGCATTGTGGCTTAAAGGACAATCCATGGATTGCTTTCTCTAAACTTGTTAAGGGAGAAATTCAGATACATAATGCAGTCTATAAATCAGAATTGGCCCATTACAAAGCTACATGGATGAGTACGAGCGAAGAAGGTAAAAAATTACTTGAACTTCTCTCTCGTTTTGAAATTAGCCAAGAGGTAGTGGAAAAATGGTATGATGATGATACTTCATACTCACGAATCCTTGAAAACCCCTATATCATCAGTGAGGAAAGCGAGCTTAACGATAGTCGGTATGTCACCACAGAGATGGTAGACTTAGGAGTTATTCCAGACTCCGAAATCCAAGGTGATTGGCTTCCGGAACATCCGTCACGTATCGACACAAGGATTGACGAGCGTCGAATCCGCTCATCAATCACGTTCAAACTGAAGTGGCAGCTTTCGGAAGGTGATACACTGCTTTCAATCACGGAGATTACAGATTATTTGGAAGAATCTTTGAAAGTATACGATGTAAAACTGCCGAAGAATTACATTGCGAACAAGCGAAATTTCATGGAAGAAACACTGGCCTTCGTTGACGGTGTTTCAGACCCAGAAGCGAATGCCTGTGATTCTGCACTCCAATTGAAGGAGTATTTTGAAATTGAAAAATTTCTTAGAAGCAAATTCAAAGCCCGTGCCGCTAAATCAGTCAAGAATCCCATAAAGGAAAATTGGGAGAGCATAGTCAAAAGTTCAATCAATGGCTTTGACGAAAACAATCCACGAAGTGTTGCCGCTGTCAAAGATCAGATTAAGGCTCTTGAAATGTTCTGCGACAAGAGACTGTCTGTACTCACCGGTCCTGCCGGTACTGGTAAAACGACTGTCGTGAAAGCATTCCTTGATTCTTCCCAGATAAGAAATGAAGGTGTTTTGTTGCTCGCTCCAACTGGTAAAGCAAGAGTGCGTCTCGGGCAGATGGCGGATGGTGTCACAGCGTTCACAATTGCGCAGTTCCTAACCAAGAGGGGTTTCTTCAATTGGGATAAAATGGAATGCTGCTTACCGTCGAACTATGAAAACAAAAGGTGCTCCGAGTACAAAAACATCATCATAGATGAATGTTCGATGCTGACAAGCAAAGAGTTTTTTATCCTTTTGAATGCTCTGGACCTAAAAACGGTTCAAAGAATTATTTTGATTGGAGACCCTTATCAGCTTCCTCCTATTGGAGAAGGCCGTCCATTTGCCGACCTTTACAATTTCCTTAATAATCCAAAACAAGAGGCCAATCTGAGGTTAGCTGTAACAAGACTTGAAACGGTGGTCCGTACTATAAAATCTGGCGATTCGGATGTTCTGACTCTTGCCTCATGGTTTTCCGGAAGTAAGCCTGCTAAGGATTCTGACAAGATTTTCGACAAAATCGAATCAGGAAATTTGAGCAATGATCTGATGGTCTATACTTGGACAGACGAGACTCAACTTAGAACATCGCTGAACGATGTTTTGAAAAAAGAACTGAAGGCTGATGACAACACGTTAAGTTCTGCTTTATTACGAAGGCTCGGACTTGACGACATTGACGCTGCATATAGAAAACCAGAGTTGGTTGAGAGATTCCAAGTGCTCACACCGGTGATTCACCCTATGTGGGGCGCATTTGAGCTCAACAATATGTTTCAAGAATGGGTTGGTCATGGCAAAGCGCAATATTCCACTGAAATGTCCACGGAATACATATGCTACGCCGATAAGGTTATTCAGTTGGCCAATACTACTAAGAAATCTAATAAGGGAGATAAAAAGCAATTGTCTAATGGTCAAATTGGCTTCGTAAAATTTGCCAATGGCAAGGAAGCAAGTGTTGTATTCAGTGGCTATCCCGAGTGCTTTTTCAAATACAATTCTATAAAGGGAGACCGAGAATCTGAATTGGAGTTGGCATATGCTATCACAATCCACAAAAGTCAAGGATCAGACTTTGATACCGTGTTGGTAGTGCTTCCCAAAACAGGACGAATTCTTTCTCGCGAACTCATATATACTGCATTAACCCGTGCCAAAGCCAAGCTTATTCTATTTATAGAAGACTCTCCATCTTGGTTGCGGGAATTTACCAAGCCGCAGTATTCCGTGCTCGGACGTCGAAACACAAATCTATTCGAATATTCGGTGCGAGAAGAAAAAACGAAAATACCCTATGTTGAAGGACTCATACATAAGACACTGAAGGACGGCTTGATTGTTCGGAGTAAGTCAGAAGTGATTATCGCCAATATGCTACATCAACGTGGTATTGAGTTCGAGTATGAGCGCACACTTGAAGAAAATGGAAAGCGTTGTATCCCAGACTTTACATTTGAGGATGCCTCGGGAGATCCCATAATACTTGAACATCTCGGAATGCTCAACGTACCTTCTTATGCTGAAGCATGGAAAAGAAAACTCGAATTCTACAAGTCTATCGGCTATGAGGAGGGTGAGAATATTTTTACCACACGCGATGACGATAACGGCAGCATAGATAGTATCGCAATCAAGAAAGTTATTGACGAGATTGAGGATTTAATTTGACAATTATGGGTAACAGCAAAAAGAGTGAACAAGCAGCTGTAAAGGCTCTATTTGAATATTTTATCGATTCCAAACGAGTAGACTGCAACATCCCCACAAATGACAAAGGTCTTTTGTGGGATGACAGCCTACATTTTCATTCTGCTGAACCTTTCAGTGCTGAAAATCTCATTGCTCGTATCCCAGTTCAAGTAAAAGGTCGATCTTTGCGATGGAAGAAAAGCATCAATGAATACTCTATAAAGAGGGCAGCGCTTGAAAACTATGCGAAAGAAGGTGGAATTGCTTATTTCGTGGTTGACACTGCAAATAGGAAAACTCCAGTAATATATTACAATCTCCTGACACTTGTAGATATTCGTCATCTTTTCATGAGACAAGATGGAGAACGGGAATTACGAGTTATGTTTGAACGTCTCGATTTACCTCTTGAGGAGTTTGAAAGCAGACTGCTTGAGTTTATCGGTGACAAAGAAAAACAAAGTAGTTTCGCTCATCAACCAATGGCTACCAGAGAACTATTATTATCTCAGGAAGCGCCTACCTTAGAATTCTCCATCCCAATATCCAAAGGAATGAACCCGATGCATGCATTAGCATTAGGCGGTTACCACCACATCTATATGAAGACCAAGGAAGGAATTTCGTTACCTATTCAAGATGGGCCCTTCCAACTTCAAATGGGTACAACTGTTTATCAACCTGTAAAGGTAGGTGATACAATCTATTATTCAAATTATTATTCTACTATAGGGAAAGGAGAAACTGAAATTATAATTGGGAATTGCTTGTTTTTATCTGGATTTGTGACAAAAGATACCATTGGATTCCGTTCTTCTCGTTATACTATGCACAATGGGACACTTTCTGAAAAAATCACAGAACTATCTTTTATAAAAGACTTGATTGAAAAGAAGGACTTGGTTGTTGGAGAACATCATTGGCGATCCGTACAATTTGATAAAGAAGGTGAGATTCTTGACATGATTAAAGCAAGCTTACCTTTTTGGAAGAGGATTAAACAAACCCTTGATGGGCTCGGAGTTAAGAAAGAACTATCTATAATTGATATGACAGATGATGATTTTGAATGGCTAAGATGGTTAGACAATCTTTTCAATAAGAATCACGTGGTCTTATCAAAAAAAGAGCAAAAACTATTTCAGCGAACAAAAATCGCGAATCTTGAATTACTTTTTTCGTTTGAGAAAGTTCGTGATGGAGAGTATCGCGTGGGAAATGCCTTTGAGGATAAAGATGAGTTCAGACTGCCATTAGTTGCGGATTCATCGGTAACAATGCCTATTTACTCTTGCTTGCCTGTAGAAGCGTTTGTTTCTCTCGATAATATTCCTTACGAGGATATGGTCAAGTCTTATGAGAGAATACAAAAGCCTTTGCCAGACGCATTAACAGCCGCCAATTTTGACGTATTGCATATGTTGGAAGCCTACGATAAAACCAACTCTACACGACTTTTTTCTGCAATCAAAGAAATTGCGGATTGGCTATATTCTCATGAGAGTTTTCCTAGCGAGATAGCATATCTTAATCGTATGCAGATTGTCAAACGAGAACGAGTGTTAACAGATTCGGAGATAGATGAACTCCTAGATTTTGCTGATGAGATGACTGACAAGCAAATGAAATTAGGCGCTTTGATTTTAGCCGATGAACATAAACAAGCAAAAAGAATCTTCAATAGGCTTAACGCTAATGAACAGAAATACTTTATGAGCTATCCTATTGCAAAGTTTTTTCATACCAGTTAATCTATTGATGAGTTCCTTTGGATATAAGATAGTTGTATGAGCACAAATTTTACTAGCGGAAATCGGTGGTATACAATTTATTTATATGTGTGGAAGTGGAGAATAGTAAAGCCCCTCGGTAGGGTTGATTTACCGAGGGGCTAGATGGGGATTAAGGGATTACGCGAACTTCATGCAGGGGATGAGGGTGTTGGGGACGGCGACTTCTTTGGTGAAGGTGACAATAGGGGTCTCGACTGCGAGGTGTTTGAAGCCGTGGCGGGAGCCGTGCTCGAAGATGAAGTGGCAGAGGGCGAGGAACTCGTTTTTGTCGTGGGAGTTACCGCTCCCGGTCACGAAGTCGGAGAGGACAATAATGTCGTCGGGGAGGGTGTTGTGGCCGTTGCTGTGTTCCCAGACTTTGAGCTGGATGTGGATGTTGCGTCCGAAGTAGCGGAAGGTTGCGCCGACGCAGTTCCAGTCAAGGATTGCATCATCGTAGCTGGCACCGTAGCGCTTGGCGACGTAGATACAGAAGTCATCAAACAGGTCTTCGATGCGGTGAGCTGCGATTGTCGAGAGGGTTTTGTTGGTGTTGGATGTTGTCATTTTTTTGAGTTTTTGGGTTGTGTGTTGAGTTCGTTGATTTTCTCTTCAAGGCGGTGCTTCTGATCAAGGACCCGTGCTGTTTCTTGCATTCTTTCTTCATAGGCTCGGACTTCTGCATCTATTTGTTTCACCTTCTTCGGGTCGTTAAACCAGCTTTCGATGCTGTCGAGTCCTACTGTTCCGACACCTCCATTCATCAGGATGTAATGGTACTTGATGTCGGATATTCTGCATTGCTCTATGCGTCCTTCCTGCCAGAAGGTCATTGCGAAAAACAGTAGCGTTGAGAATATGGTGAAGCCAAGGGTGAGATACCACTGCCATGATTCACGTGCGATACGGATAGTCTTTTCGACTTTATGCACAGGAGGATTAGCCCTGAAGTCATCAAACTTTTGGTTGAAGTCATCCTTAAATTCTGTGATTGAATCGCAGATTTGGTCGGTGGATTGGTTGACAGCTCCCTCGCAGTTCTCAGTTGAAGTTCTAATCGCGTGAGTGTAGAGCACAAGGTTATTGTCCAGTTCATCCTTGAACTTGGCGAGATCATCAGTGGTGGCGCAGTTGAGTTGCGCTTCCTTGATTTCGTTACAGGTGCCGGAGAGTGTACCTAATTCTTCGGCGATATTACCGAGGAAACCCTCGGAGGAATTTTCATTTTCGTTGGTCATTTTTTCATTTTTTTGGGGTCGTTAAATACTACGGCCTTTGCGTTTGGCCTTTTTGCGGCGGCGTTCCATCTCGTTGTTCATGGCTTCCTGTTCGGCGTCGTAGCCGGGTCCGAGTTTGAACAGACCGCCAAGTCCTTCGGCGAGATTTTCTCCGATTTCAAGTCCGGCTTCAATCACCTTTGATGCGATGCTTGGCTCCTGTTTTGGAGTTTTTGCGACTACGGGACGGGGTGCAGGAGAAGAGGTAGATGCCGTTTGAGAGCGACCGTTTTTGTTTTCGTTGAGTATTCGGTCGATGTTGGCGAAAGAGAATTTTCTCTTCTTGGCAACCTCCGAAGCCTTGAACTTATGCTTGCCTTTCACGAAAGAAAGACCCTCGACAATGGTGGTGCCACGACGGTATTTCTTACGGAGCGATACTCCGCTTTTGGCAAGTTCTCGCTGAAAAGTAGTCCAGTCTTTGGCGACTTTCAGTGCATCGCGCACGGCGATATACACTTCTTGTTTGGCCCGGTCACGACCTTTGAGGCGATTGGTTTTCACCTTGTCACGGCCCTCTCCGAATGTCAGGCCGTACTTCAATTTCAGTTCCTTGCAGATTTCGTTGCTGCGGAAATATTCCCAGCTGTCGCTGACACATTTGCCATCATTGTCCACGCGGTTGAACACGATGTGGCAGTGCGGATGATCCTTATCGAGATGTCGGGCGATGATAAACTGGGTGTTCTTGATACCCATCCGCTCCATATATTCAAGGGCGAATTTCACCATTTTATCGTCAGTGAGTATTGCCGAATCTTCAGGAGAATAGGACAGCGAGATGTGGCCAACCCAATGTTGAACACGTTGGTTGAGGTGTCGCTGACACTCAAAACCGTTGATAATATCCTGAGGCGTGTCGGCTAAAACACCTTCGGCATATAACAGCCGAGCCTCTTTGCCGGGTTCATCCACGGCGAGCGCATAGCGGACGCATCCGCTAAAATCGCTCCCTTTAGTTATGCTTCCAATCATTTGACAAGTTGTTGTAAAGGGTTTTCAATTCCTTGCTGCGGGTCTGCACTTCCCAGCTCACGAGTTTGAAGTCTTTAGTCGCGTTGGCTACCGTAGCAAGTTGATTCAGGTTGTTGCTCATGCTCCCAATCTGACGAAGTATCGCCATATCTTCGGGTGTGGCGAGTGCCGTTATCTTGACGTTGAGCAGTGCCCGTCGCCAGAAATCCGACAATTTTCTGCCGGCTTTGCGGCAATTTTCAACTACCTGCTGATACTCTTCTTCTGTGAGTCGGACGCTCACAACCCGGAGTTTCTTGGGCTTATCAGCCGCATCCTTTGATGCGGATTTTCTTTTTGTAAAAGTCATGTTGTGACAGAGTTTTGAGATGAATAAATTAGTTGACTGTGACCATCGGGAGCGAAGTTGGTCACCCGGTAACGGAGGGTGCAAGGTCGGCAAAAGTTTACGTTGCCACTACCTTGCTACCCTACGTTTCTCTCCGGGTAACGCTTCGCGTGGCGCTGCGATGGCTATGCCATTTTCATTATAGGCGCTATGGCAATCAAAACGACTTGCTGATTATTGCGAACCAGCTTCCGTAGTTGTCAGCGTTGCCATCGAGATGCTCGTTGATGATATGCTCAACGAAGCTGCTGACGCTGTAACCCGAACCGCCAAAGATGCGGGCAATCTTGTCCACGCGCTCAAACGTGTCATTGCTGATGGCCACCTGATGCTTATTGTCCTTTCCGAGTTTAATCGGAGCGAAGAAAGCAGTGCGGTAATCTTCGAGGTCGAGCTTGCGCTGCTTGGCGTTGGGGCGCGTCGGTTTGGGTAGAGTGGTTGCGCCGGTCTCAGCGGATTGCTGAGTTTCGGGAAAGATAGAGTTTTCCATAGGGTTCTCAATTTTAGAAGGGTTAGACATTTGGGGATTTTTAGGAGCGTCAGTCATTTCAGATGACTGAACAGCGGGATTTTTCGATGTTGCCATATCTATCAGTCTTGTTGTGGACTTTTGTCCGGTTTATAATCTTAGTTATGTGAATATCTTGTACTCTTTAAGCTATTCGATAGCCCTGTGACATCTCTTATCCGAGTATGACCACCGCGCATTGTTGCTGCGACTAATAAGTGGTCAAACTTCTCCATCGGCAGTAACATTGTTAGTGGAGTAACATGACATCTTACGGTACCATCCTTGGCGGATTCGCTTGAAAAGCGTGTTCAGATTGCGAGTGAGAAACATCTTGAACGTATGGTCTTTCATTCCGAACCGTTCGGCGGTCTTGATGCCATCGGCAGTTGAGAACTCATCTGCGAGATGGTCATATACCGTGCGGTGCAGGTTATTTAGTTTCTCTTCACTTACGCATGTGATTACCGCGAGAGCATTCTGACGGAAATATTCCGCCAAACGGATAGCGACATTGACATCATCAGCCTCGATTATCTCCGGACTTTGAGTTTCATCTGAAACTGCCCAGCGAGCCATGCGGAGTATCAGACAGAACCGAAGCACATAGATTTCAAGTTTGCAAAAGAAGCTGATAACATTATCGCTCATCTCACTGTCGCACAACTCGGCATTGCGATGTTGCCACGCATATAGCGATTTCTTTGCTTCGTTGTCAAACCGAATGATTATCGGATGCGGCTCCTGATTCTCGTTGAGATTACAGGGCACAGATAGAAGTCGGTTGAGGATACGTTCCCAGTCACGGTCAAGGTCTTCGCGCACCTCTTCCTCATTCCATCTCGGTTTGGCGGTTGTCTTGGTCATAGCGAACAATATGCGGTCGATAAAACCGTTGGCTGCACGTTCACCATTGGCGAGTTCAGTCAGCAGACGTTTCTGAATTGTGCCGACAACCGAAATGAAAGGACATTTGATGAAAATGGAATTCTGAGAGTTCTTGCGGTCTGACATCGTGGTGCTACCATTGAATGCCGACAACCAGAATTGTTCCTCAGACCCATTGTTGTAGCGCGTGAAGTTTTTGAACCATGAGGCCAATTCATCAACCCAGAGGCAGAGACCTCTCGGATTATGTGAATGAATCACGCTCAATCCTTCCTGCGTTACGTCCGATACGAGGTAGCGCAGACGTTTAGGCTCCTTCGGGAATTGATCATAACCGGCATTGACTCTCTCCTTGCGGCTCATGGCGATGGCTTCCTGATATGCACGAAACTGTTTCTGGTACTCTTGATTATTCTTCCAGTCGGCGTTGACCAGTGGGCGCATTGCAAAGTTGAGTGGATGAGATTTGTTTGCTCCGGGACGTCCTACGATAGCCATGTAGATTATGGCTGATTCCCGCCAGTTGCGTTTCACTTCCACACGATGGGTATTTCCGGTTGCAACAGAGATGGCCGCAAGCATTGCCGAAGCAGTGTAGTCAATTGGGAAGCCGCAGCTTGTCTGCAGTTCTAGAACTATGCGTTGCAGTTTTGCCGGAAACACATCAATGGGAAAGTCTGATGCAGTGGCAGAGGTATGGCTTGCCAAGGCACTGATGACTGTGTCGGGAGTAATATTCTTTTCCATAGCCATCAGAAATTATAGCCTCCACGCGGGCGGCGTTTCATACCTGCGGTGACAGCTGCCACCTGTTCTTCAAAGGAAGGAGCAACGGCGTGTTTGCGTCCGTTTTCAATCCATGTGTATAACTCATCTTCATAAAAGTAGAGGAGCTTGCCGCGCTTGTAGCTCGGAATGGGGTCATTCGGAGCCTTGATGGCGCGGTAGAGAGTCGAAAGTGACTTGCCGATAATCGTGCAAGCCTCTTTCGCGTGAACGATTCTCCGGGAGGGCTTGTGTTGTTTGAAAGGGTTGGCCGCGCCTACCTTTTCAAGTAACTCAAGCACCCGGTCGAGTTTCTCTGAGAGACCGCTTACCACGTGTGGCAGCTGGTCGAAGGTGATTGTGGATGTTTCCATATCTAATTATTTTGAGTTTGTTTACGGAAATAAAACCGCACTGAAATAAAGTGAGTTGTCGGTTAGAAAAATCACTTTCATAAAACTCAAAATAACCGAAATGTTAAGGCTAACTTATTATCTGTTAGGGCGTTTATCCGAGAGGAAAATGATATGATTAGAAACTCGATGAAGCAGTTATATTCAAGTGGCGATGCTTTAACTGAAACTCTGATGCCCAAACATAATCAAAAACTCATGAGGTTGTCGTATTAGGTAGCTGGTGTGGCAAAATAGTTGGGTAAGAACATAAAGAAAGCGGATAACTCTGGATCTGAACCAGTGTTATCCGCAATCAGTATTGGGACGAAATAATTATTTCTTCGATTTACCTTTGTTTTCGACAACCTTCAGGTTGATTGTCTTATAACGTTTGAAATGTTCAAACAATGCATCCATCTGCTCTCGCGACAGGAGGGGTATTTTATCCTTGTCCGGATTTGTGTCCGTAAGTTTTGAATTTATGCTTTGTATTTGAAGATTACTGAAAGGTTCATAGAACACAGTCTTTACAAAGGTTGCAATGACTGGTCCCTTCAATCGGAGAAACTTTCCGATATTGTAGCCGAGATGTTTGAGGTCTTCTTTTGATAGTTGATGTTTTTTCCTGAGTTTTACAGCATTAAAATCCGCTAAAGGCTTTTTAGTCCACAGTCTTGCGTTAAGGTGCAACTTGTCAAGTTCGTGCGATTCCATGAATCCTTGCATGGTATAAGTGATGTAAGCGCAGATGAATGTAACCTGCTCAGTATTGTATAGTTCCTCGTTACGCAACAACTCTTCGTAGGCTTCATCGCATTCTTTCTTCTGAGTTATTATTTTCTCCGTGGTCTCCTTGTGCTCGTTGTAGAATTTTATCATCTCATCCAACTGGTGAAGGAAAATAACATCCCCGTTAGCCGTTATGAATACTGAGCTTTCGTATTCTTCTATGGTTGTCGTGCCATCATGATTGTCTATAATATTCCGTTCAGGCACAGAGGCAAAGCATCCATACTCATATTCTTCATTTGATTCTATCTTTACCCTTTTGATGTTGTTCTCATAGTCATATTTTTCTTGCTCAGTCAAACCGCTGATAAAGTCTTGAAAGATTGCATCTTCATCAAAATCTGGACAGTTGTTTTGATATTCATGCTCAAAGAGAATTTCCTCATCGGATAATCCTGCACTGGCATAACCTTCTGAACCATCGGCAAATCTGATATGGCGTGTACCATCGTCCATTATATCAATGACTTGATAATGATGCTCATTAAGATCATTGGAAAATTCGACATCATCTTCCAAAACTTCACAGTCAGTTGTAGTCGCTTCGGAACGGTAATCCATTTGTTGCGGTTCAGACATCGCAGGTACGGCAATTTGCTCGCCGGAGGTTGTCTCGGCGATTACAACGGCTTCCTTGCGACGGAAGAAGTTAGAAACGGCGCGGGAAAAATCTTCAATAACGGATTGAAATCCGAGGTACAAACCAACGAGAAGAATGAAGATGACACCGAAAAGAACATTTCCGGTAAAGGTATCGGTGCCAAACCGATAGATGGCAGCGTGACGAACGAGCAGAGCGAGAAGTCCGATTCCGGCAATTACAGCACTCCAGAGAATAATCGTGTCCCGACTTGGGGCATTTTTCATATTGGGTGGGGTGTTAAATGATTAAACATCTATAAAGACAATTTAACCCCTCCGATTGTTCGCATCCAAAATGTTAAAGCGATGCCAAATGAAGAATGGCGACCACATCAGTGACCTCCATTCAATAGCATAGTTGTAAAGTATCCTGTTAGAGGATTGTCAGCGATACTCGTCGTCCTAATCCCTCGAAGATTCGGAAAAGGGTACTTAGTTGTATATCAGACTTTCCATTCTCCAAGCGAGAGATATATGTCTTTTTAGTGCCAATTCGTTCTGCAAGCTGTTCTTGGGTAAGTCCGGCGCGAAGCCGTTCCTCTTTAAGTGTCTCTGCAAGACAGAAAGCCGCAGCATCAGCATCAAACTGGTCGCGCTCAGGTGTTCCGGGATTTCCGTATTCGGCATCGAGAAGTTCGTCGAAAGTCCGAGCCTTTATTATTGCTTCTTTCTTGACTTTATCCATATGTGAACTACTTACTTCAACTGCAAAGTTAACTAAAAAGTTTACTCCATCCAAATTCTGATGGATTTATTTCAACGTAATGCTGTTGGCGGCGTCACGTTTCTTTTGATTTACGACTTCGGCGTAAATCTGGGTCGTGGCGACGTTTTTGTGGGTGAGCATCTTTGAGACTGTGTATATGTCGGTGCCGTTGGTTATCAGAAGTGTAGCGTAGGTGTGGCGCAGACCGTGGAAGGTGATTTTCTTGGTGATACCTGCGGCTTTCAGCCAACTTTTGAATGGTTCGCGGGTGTGGGCGCGGCTCAATCCTTTGAATACGAGTCCACGGTTCGGTTCTCCGCAATATGATAATGCCTCCTCGCTTAGAGGAAGAGTGGCTTGTGTTTTGGTCTTCTGAGTGCAGATGCGCATACAGTGACCACCATCGGGTGACACTTCAATGTTGTCCCATTTCAACTGGAGGATGTCGCTGATGCGTAATCCGGTGAGGCAAGCAAACAGCGATGCTCGTTTCAGAACATCCACTTTGCAGGATGTGGCGGCGAGTTTTCTGATTTCTTCAATTTCAAGGAAGTTGATTTTCGGCTCCTCCCAGTCTATAGATTCAAGGTGGTCGTTAATGTTCTCATTTAGTAGTCCCTCCTTATATGCCATTTTGAGCAGGGCACGGAAAGTTGACCAATATCCGGCTGCGGAATTGGTGGCGATTTTAGCAAACTTCTTTTTCTTGACACGCAGACTGAGGATGTGGCTCCGAAAGTCGTTGCATAGACCGATAGTCACATCCTTCACGAGGCAACGGCCATTTGTGAACTCGCAGAAATGCTTATATACAATCTCCCACTTCTGATATTTCGATTTCGCCTTGTCCTCGAAGTAGGCGAGGAAGTCGGCATGTTTCTTGGTTTTGTCAATGAAGCCGAACTCCTCATTGATAATTGCCATCTCACGCTGCGCACGAATGCCACGCGCCTTTATCAAGATGGCTTCGTTGTAGTCCATCTCGAATTTATCCTGCGGTTCGGCAATGAGATATAAGCCGAGAAATTCACGGCGCGACATCTTCTTGATGTTCGGATTCCAGATAGGTGGGTAGAAATCGAGGTAGAGCGACAGTTTGCCGCTTTTGAGTTTCTCCTGACGGAGAGTGACTTTTGAGATACTTGATGCTTTCATATTCGTTTTTTCTGATTATAATTCATAAATGTAGATGGTGGTTGTGCGGTGACCAGAATCACCGGATTATAACTGAATCTTAGGATTGAATAACTCTGCTAACTCTTTGGCGTTCAACTTTACATACTTGCCACAACGGAGCTTAGTTATCTTGTAAGTCTTGACGTAGTGATATAGTTGGTCACGAGTCAGAGAGTATTTCTCCATGGCATCAGCAACCGAAATGAACTCGACATCCTCAGCCGACTTTGCGCCCTTGGCTACATCGAAATGATATTTGGAGTAATACACCTTCGGCCCATCCTTACGTTTTGGAATACCGACCTTCGACACCAGCGAATAGATTGCCGACAGCGTCATGCCATATTTCTGTTGAATATCCTCCACCGAATACCACTCAGTAATTTCCGGATTCTCTTTACGCACTGAGAAAAGCCGGTCAATATGCGCCTTGCTGAAATAAGCCTTTCCCCGGAGGATAGTCTTCGGCACATTATTCTCGGCTACGACTTTATATATCCACGAATCCTTCACTCCGAATTTCTCACGAATCTCAGCACGGGTATAAAACTCCGTGATGGCCTTGTCTTTCTTTTCAGTGGATTCTCTTTTAACGTATGGCGTCTTGTCAAGCATTTGCTCAATGCTTATACGTTTGATTAAGGTTAAGCGAGAACTCAACTTTGATGCCGTTAATTCACCTCGATGGATTAGCTTATAGACTCCTTGACGAGTCATCCCCAATAATGTCGCAGTTTCCGCAACGGTCAAGTAGTCTTTCTCCTTGACTTCCGTCAAAGATTTCGGCTCAACGGACTGCGCCCGTTGTACTTTCTCATTTCTCAATCGCGCCTTATACGAATGCTCTGCACACCGTTTGGAACAGAAGCGCGTCACGGTGGTCTGGGCAATGAATTTACTGCCGCACCACTCACAGGTTTTCTCAATTCTTATGTTGCTACTCATATTGTACGTGGAGATTTCTCTCCGAGTTTGTAAATGTTCGTAAACCATTGACAACTGTTGTCAACATCCTCCACCACCTTGTCGGAGCTTGGGGTGGAGATGGTCAACGACGTACAATATCCGTACAAATAAGTGCGTAAAAATGCCTAATACTGACCGTTATCAGCATTAGGCGCTATTCGATGTCTTCAAGTTTTTCCGCTCAATGACAGTTAATTACTATCATTGTAATTCATTGTGTATCAATGAATTATTTACCGATGCAATTATAGCATATTCTTGATAGTGAGCTGGTTGCGCTTTAAGTCTACAAAATTGATTTTTACGAGATTCACACCTCCAATTTTAACAATTTCGGCTCTCTTAAAGCACCCATCTTTACTGACTGCAAATATAACGATTTTATTTGTTTTTTTGTATCTCGATGAGTCTTTCAATTACATATTAACTTGTGGGTATCAGGGGTAGTTGTTAAAGATTCGAGGCTCTCAATATCGGATGTACTACTGACATCAGCCACAGTCATGGTTGAGAGAAAAGTTCAGAGAAAATCATGGCAGAATAACTATAGACTGTATTTCCGTTATTATCTGTATTTTGTCAGTTGCGGCTTACGATTGGACAAACTCCACCAATTTGGCGGAGAATTATAACATGCAAATTTTCAAAGGAATATAAAACTGCACCAAACTGGTGCATAAATTGAGTCTAACCATTCTGGGTGTAGTATTTTTACATATGGTGCTGGTTGCATTATTACGCAAGATAGACTTCGCAAAAATGAATGTAAGATTTGAGGATTATTGACAAATATCAGATAATTGGGTAGTTATGCTCTGTGATTGAATATAGTATCATTGCCAATGTCAGGATTTTTCGCTAATTTTGCAATATGAATCAAGAAAATCAAAACGTTGAGCATAAGCGTATATGGAAAGACGAATACCTGAAATGGGTATCCGGCTTTGCTAACGCTCAAGGCGGAAAGATATATATTGGCATTGACGATGATCTTACTGTGGTTGGCGTGGACAATCTCCATAAGCAGTTGGAGGATATTCCTAACAAGATTATCAACAATACCGGCGTGTTTCCAGAGACAAACCATATTATGGTGGATGGCAAGGATGTCATTGAGATTGTCATTGAACCTTGTGGGATGCCTATATCTTATCGTGGAGCATATTACTATCGGAGCGGGGCTACGAAACAAGAGTTGCGTGGAAATGCCCTCCACCAGTTTCTATTGAAGAAGATGGGGTTGAATTGGGAGGATATTCCTTGTGATGGAGTTGCATTGGATGATATTGATGACGGCGCGATTGAATATTTCTTGGATCATGCTATCGGGGAGGGACGTATGGAACCCGAATCTCGTAAATCTTCCAAAGAAGAAGTCTTGTCCAATCTGGGACTTATCAAGGACGGAATCCCCACAAACGGAGCTGTTCTGCTGTTTGGAAAATATCCACAACGCAGATTTGTAACCTCCAGCTTCAAGATAGGCCGGTTTGGTGCGGATGATGCTGACTTATTGAGCCAAGACCAAATCGAAGGGAATCTGATTCAAATGACTGATAAGATAATGCAGGTGTTAAGCAGCAAGTATCTTATCCGCCCCATACATTATGAGGGTTTACAACGAAAGGAACCGTTGGAAATTCCGGAAGATGCTCTCCGTGAAATCATCTTCAACAGCATTGTCCATAAATTGCAATTCGGTACGTGGAATCAGATGAGTATCTATGACGACCATATCCGCTTATGGAATGAAGGCGTATTGCCGGAAAATTATACCGTAGAAACTTTGATGAGTAAGCATACCTCCAAACCGCGCAATCCAAAGATGGCTCAAGTTTTCTATCGCGCCGGATTCATTGAAGCATGGGGGCGTGGTTATGAAAAGATCATGAAGGCTTTCGATAAAGCAAATCTTAAACGACCGGAATTTACCGTGGAGCAAGGTGGCGTTACAGCCACTATTTATCGTGAAATTTTCATGTCTGTCAGGGGCGATGTAAAACCGAACCAAACCGATACAGAACCGATACAAACCGATACAAAACCGATACAGAACCGAACCAAAGCTGAAGAACGAGCCATCATTTTAGACGCTGTCAAAGAAAACCCTTTGATTACAATGGACAGTCTTAGCGATTTACTTAAGATTACTAAGAGTAGCGTTCAACGACGCCTTGATGCTCTCGTCAAAGAGGGTAAGTTAAGACACATCGGCCCAACTAATGGAGGCTCTTGGCAAGTGATTGAATGAATTTTAACTGGTGATTACTGCATATGTTATGTTTCGTGCAATGTGGTATTTAGCTATAGATAAGCAATATGGATGATTTTTCTGAATTTATAAAAGCGGTAAGACTTTCCTACGATGAAGAAAGTCCAATAAGGAAGTTTGCCGATGCTGTCTCAAAAGCAGATACTCTGCAAAAAGTAATCTATCTCAATAGTGAGCGCCGCAGACTACAATCAGAATGTAACTCGTTGATATTGATAAAGCAATTATTCCCGAACATTGATATATCAGGAGATCTCAGATTTAGACAAGAGCTGTTGAATCAATGTGGACAGCTGCTCAATCAATTGGGGAGTGATGTGATTACCGATGAAAAGCAGATAATCGCTGCTGATATTAAACGGAAGGGATTGGATGTATAATGATGAAAAAATTTGAACTGAATATCGACTGGGATCTTTTCAAGGCTAAATTTATCGGCAGGGAAACATCCAAATTTGAGCAAATGGCATATCTGCTTTTTGCCTCTGAAACAGGCAATCTAAATGGTATCTTCAGATATAAAAACCATCCTGGAATCGAAACAGAACCTGTTGATTTCAACGGAAAGACCTCCGGATTTCAGGCCAAATTCCTTACATCTTTCTCTGACGGCAAAAATGATATCATCGATTCACTGACCAAGGCCAAAGTCAATCATCCAGGTCTGGAAGATATCTACATCTATACCAACAATGAGCCTGGAATGGCTTATAAGAATACAGGTGAAAAACCTGGGTATATGACGGATATAGAAAAGAAAGCCTCTGTATTGGGATTGAATGTTGTATGGCGTCTCCCAAGTCATATTGAGGCTCAGCTAGCCTTACCACAAAACCGGTATATTTACGATATATTCTTCGGAGACGAGAATTCCAATTATGCCCTCTCTTTGAGTATTGATAACCACTCCGATTCTTTATTAGCTCTTATTCGTGAAGACATTGAGTTCCATGGAGAATGCATTCATATTGATCGAAAAACTATTGCTTCAGAATTGGTCGATCAATTCACCCCTGGTACCGTGCTAATGGTCTCAGGAGAAGGCGGTTCTGGCAAAACAGCCCTGATAAAAGAGATTTACCATAAGCATTCCAAGGAATTCCCTATTGTAATATTTAGGGCCTCAGAATTGAACCGAGATAGTTTGAATGATATATTCAAACTTGACAGGGATTTTTCATTTTCCCAATTCTTAGAAACCTATAGTTCCGAACCGAAAAAGGTGTTTGTGGTAGATTCCGCAGAACGACTTGCGGAATTCGATGATTTGGATTTGATTGCAGGGATGTTCCACACTCTTATTAAAGAAAACTGGACACTTCTTTTCCTCACTCGGACTGTCTATCAGAATGCTCTTTCTACTTTTATGGCCGATGGCTTCGATATCAATCCAAGCTTGATTAACATCCCCACTCTTCAGGAATCGGAGTTGCAGCAGCTCGCTTTGAGTAAAGGTTTCAGTCTACCGGATAATCCACGATTCGTTTCGCGTCTTTCAAACCTTTTCTATTTCGGAGAATATTTAAAATATTATGATGACATAGACCGCAAAGTAAATTACAGGAACTTTACTGATAAACTCTGGCTTAAGAAAATATGTGGACCTCTTCGAAAAGATGGAATGGACGCTCAACGCGACAGGTGTATGATTGAAATTGCAAAAAGAAGGGCAGATTCCGGCTGTTTCTATATCGATACAGAAGATTTACAACAGAATGTTCTTTTTGCTTTGTGTCAAGATGAAATATTGGGGTTCGATGCGAGTCGAAATGAATATTTTATATCGCATGATATCTATGAGGAATGGGCACTTAATAAAATAGTGAATCGGAGTTGGAGAAAGATCGGAGAAGTGCAAGCGTTCTTTTCTGCAATTGGTGATTCATTACCCATTAGAAGAGCATTCCGTATGTGGCTATCCGATGAACTAATGGAGTCCGACGGCGACATTCCACAAATTATTCACTATGCATTCAAGGATTCCACATTTCCCATATTTTGGAAGGATGAAATCATCGTTGCTTGTTTGCTTTCTAATCATGCGGACAGGTTCTTTTCACTATTTGACAAGGAATTTAAGGCAAATAATTTCGCAATTTTCCGAAGAGCTCTTTTCCTGCTCCGTATTGCCTGTGTTGTTCCTAATAAGTTATTTCAACAAATGATGGTTCCATGTGGCAAAGGTTGGGAAGATGCAATCCATTTCATGTACAGATATCGCAATGAGACTTTCGATAAGGATATCGCAATTGCTCTACCTGTTTTGCGCGACTGGACGAGCGCAAATCCAAGCGGACAAGCTACCAAAGAAGTTGGTGTCATGGTTTTCTCCGTCATTGAAAATGCAGATGTAAGTGGTGCTCATTGTTTTACTAATTTGGCTAAGGACCTTATAAACATTTCGTTGAAATCGGTCAAAGAAATTCCTCAGCAAATAACGGCTTTTATCAATAAAATAATTGCCACATCCAATACTCAAAGATCCTATGTAATGAGGTCGTTTGTTGAAGAAATTCTGACAAATCCTATCACGCACCTTATTGTTTTCCAGGAATTGCCTCTGGAAGTGATTGCGCTCTGTGAAAAATGTTGGACTTATGAACCTCCAGAGTCTAACGAATTAACAAATCATGATATGCCTTTTGTCTCTGATTATCTTTCACGGGAAAACAAGTTAGGTCTTTCGAATGAAACCGAACTTCATTATTTCCCTCCAAGCGCATATCAGACCCCGATTCTGTTTTTGTTGCGTAAGAAACCTATTGAAACCATTGATTTCATAATCAGGTTTATCAATAAGTTTGTCGAGAATTACAAGGCATGTGATTATGATACATGTGTTGAGGAAGCCACATTAAAGATTGAAGGAGAAGAATACCACCAATTCTCGAGTCCGGGATTATGGGAATGTTATCGCGGAATGGGGACTCCCGTTTTGCCATATCTCATTCAGTCTGTTCATATGGCACTTGAAAAATTCTTAATGGAAATTTTCAACTCCTTTGAAGTGGATAAAGTCAAATGGATTCTCAAAAAGATTCTGCTTGAATCCAAATCAGCATCACTAACGGCTGTTGTGACAAGCGTGGTGCTTAAACACTACATGAAGCTGCCGGACATAGCCATAATGATTTTTTCCACTCCAGAATTTATCGACCTTGACCTTAGCAGAGCTGCCAAAGAAAACGAAGCAAAATCTTTGGCTCGAATGTCAGCGGGATTGCCAAAACCATACAATGAACTTTGTGTGAAGGAGAGGCTTGAGGCATGTAATGATAAGCACAGGCGTACAACTCTTGAGAATATTGTCCATGCTTACCAATATTGCCGGATTCCGGGGTTCTCGGATGAAGAACAACAGGAATATATTGGCAAAATTCATAATCTTATAGATTCTTTCAAGTCAGATGAAAACATAATGATGAGGATGAGCGCTGTCCTTGAAAGAATCGACCGCCGGAATCTGAAGATGGAAGCAGAACCAGTGGACGGTGGAATTATGCTTAAATTCATTCCCCAAAAACATTCGGAACAAACAATCGAAGGACAAAAGGAAGCAGAGAAGCAGTATGAGCAAATAATGAAATATTCGGTCCTGAGTCTTTGGTCATCAAAATATATCAACGAAAACAATGGGAAAATTCCGAAGATTACGGAATATGACAATTCCCCGGAAAAAGTGATGACAGACCTCCGTTTACTTATGGCTGATACTGAAAGTTTAACAAGAAGAACTTCACTCATCAATAAAGGCACTCCCGAAGCTGTTGCATCAAAACTGCTAAGAGAATCGGCAGATAAACTCTCAGACGAAGACCGTCTTTACTGCAAGGAAATAGTTCTGACGGGATGCCAAAATGTATTCAGCGATGATTATTGGTATCAAGTGGGTGATGGGACGGAAGATTCCATTATGGCTCTTCCAACCCTTATGGAGCTTTATCCTGAAGAGGCGGATGATTATGCCGTTATTCTGGCATTAACTATGGTGAGATTTCCCAAAAGAGGCGACTGGAGTAGCATTTCTAAATTTGCGCCCGCTGCAGTGAGAAATTCCCATATTTGGAAAAAGAACCCTGAAAAAGCAGAATCCATATTGGCTTATTTTCTAACTATGCAGAAACTTGCATATACTGAAAAAGATAATTTCCTGGAAGCTTTTGAGAATGTGGGCCCTATGAAAACTACAATTGATGTTAAGGATTTAAGTACATGACAAAAATTTGAAAACATCGAATTTTGGGGTATAAGTCGG
>ERZ777305.1571-NODE-1571-length-25622-cov-11.803106_pt1 | contig 25622 bp, 27 predicted proteins | sample MGYA00374965_ERZ777305 | MGnify/ENA primary metagenome ERZ777305 (study PRJEB29328, sample SAMD00013331) | mouse gut metagenome | study: EMG produced TPA metagenomics assembly of the Metagenome analysis of fecal microbiota from mouse which was promoted... | reverse complement strand
TAAACCAATCATTATCACATTTCTTGCAATGGAAAAAGTAATTTTGCTATGTACCAATAAAACGCGGCCGAATCCGGAAAGTTCGGTGCAAGAGGAAAAACTTTGATCGTTGGCGTTTTTTAACCGGTATGTGCAGTGTTTCTGCCCAAGAAAATTCGTAACTTTGCAGTGAGCGACAGGGCCGCACGCACTGTCGGCTACAACCCTCAAACCATAAGCGAACATGGAAAAGAAAAAAACAACCTCAAAAAAAGATAAAGAGGCCGTAGACCCCAAGAAGGCACGCCTCGACGCCCTCGCTGCCGCAATGCAGAAGATCGAGAAGGATTATGGCAAGGGGGCCATAATGAAGCTCGGCGACGACAATATCGAGGATGTAGACGTGATACCTACCGGATCGGTGAGCCTCAACTACGCCCTCGGCGTGGGCGGCTTCCCGCGCGGACGCATCATAGAGATCTATGGACCCGAGTCGTCGGGCAAGACCACTCTGGCCATCCATGCCATAGCCGAAGCCCAGAAGCTTGGCGGCATAGCAGCGATAATCGACGCCGAGCACGCTTTTGACCGGTTTTATGCCGAGAAACTGGGTGTGGACGTGAACAACCTGCTCATATCGCAGCCCGACAACGGCGAACAGGCTCTGGAAATCGCCGAACAGCTGATACGCTCCTCGGCGATCGACATACTGGTGGTAGACTCCGTGGCGGCTCTGACTCCCAAGAGCGAGATCGAGGGGGATATGGGCGACCGCAACGTAGGCCTTCAGGCACGCCTGATGTCGCAGGCCATGCGCAAGCTTACGGGCACGATATCGCGCACCAACACCACGTGCATATTCATCAATCAGCTCCGCGAGAAAATCGGAGCGATGTTCGGCCCGTCGGAAACGACTACCGGCGGCAACGCCCTGAAATTCTACGCCTCTGTGCGCATAGACATACGTTCGAGCACGACGATCAAGGATGGCGAGAATGTGCTCGGACGCCACACCAAGGTGAAGATCACGAAAAACAAGGTGGCTCCTCCGTTCAAGCGCGCCGAGTTCGACATAATGTTCGGCGAAGGAATATCGCGCAGCGGCGAGCTTGTGGACATGGGCGTTGAATACGGCATCATCCAGAAGAGCGGCTCATGGTTCAGCTACGACGGATCGCGTCTGGCACAGGGTCGCGACGCCGCCAAAAAGATGCTTCAAGACAATCCCGAACTGGCCGACGAGATCGAGGCCAAGATAATGGAAGCTCTGAAGGCATCGGACGGCAACAGTACGCGCAAGAGTGCTTCCAAAGCCGAAAAGCCATCGGCCAAGGCTCAGTCCGAGGATGCTGAGGATAACGCTGACAACATAGACGATCTCGACTTCGACAGCGATCTCGACGATGAGGAGTTCAGAATCGACGAAGAATAATATCAACTTCATAGAGGCGGCGCGCCGGCTAAAAAGCTGACGCGCCGCTTTATTTTTATGGGGGGTACGCTATGTGGCTGCAGGTGGCCCGGGCTGGCGCGGGCGGCTGATCTCGCAAGCTCCGCAGCTCGGCCGAGTGTGGGGCGGCTCCGAGGGTGTCAACGCCATCCGGTCGGGAGGGAGGAGGGAGGAGAGAGAGCGAGGGTGTCAGCGCATGAGGAGGGACGACCGTGAAAGCAGGGAGGAGGAGGGGGAGATAGGGAGATGGCGCGCGAGGGCGTCAGCGCCAGCCGGTGGGAAGAGGGGAATCGAAGTGATCAGGATAATAGGAGGGCGAGGGTGTCAACTCATCCTACGGGGAGACAGAGGTGGTCAATAATAGGCGAGAATGTCTGCTTCTTCGTATATGAGCCGATACCGAGATGAGGGATTGATGAGTGGACTGTCCCTGCGGCACATCTACGAAGATCCGCGAGAGTACGATACTACACTCCCGCCAAGCCGTCCTGCGGACGTCATGGCGGGGTTTACAAAGGTCGGTGGTCTACGACCGCCTCAACGGGGAGGGAAGAAGTCAGAGGAAGTGGGAAAATGAGGGGTCAGGCGGAGGGGACCGGAGCGGAGGTGGCGGGGGCGATGCGGATGAGTTCGAGGCGGGTGGCGGTGCGGCGCACTATGGTGAACAGTTTGCCGTCGATTTCTATCTGCTCGCCCTGCGATGGGATGGCTCCGACGTTGTGGAGTATGTAGCCGGCGAGTGTCTGGTAGTCATCGTCCTCGGGAATGTCGACATGATAGGTTTCGCGCAGTGTCTCGATCTCAATACGGCCGCTGCACTCGTAGACTCCCGGCTCTATCTCGCGCGCCATGGTGCGCGATGTGTCGTGCTCGTCCTGTATGTCGCCGAATATCTCCTCCACAAGGTCTTCGAGCGTGACGAGTCCGGCGGTGCCTCCGAACTCGTCGACCACCACCGCCATGGAGCGTTTTTCGGACAGCAGCCGCTGCATGAGCTTCTTGGCAAGCAGTGTTTCCGGGGCGAACACCATAGGCTTGATGGCCGTGCGCCAGTCGTTGTCGGGCTTGAACAGCTCGCTGACGTGGATATATCCCTTGACGTTGTCGATATCTTCGTCGTAGACCACGATCTTGCTTCGTCCCGACGATGTGAACAGGCTGCTCAGCTCGTCGCGCGTGGTGGTGGCCAGATTAACGGCTACGATCTCGTTGCGCGGCTGCATGCAGTCGCGTATATGGGTTGTCGAGAAGTCGAGAGCGTTGTGGAATATCTTCACTTCGTTTTCGACCGGAGCCTTCTGCGGGTTGACCTCGTCGATAGTGCGGTCGAGATATGAATTGAGATCACCGACCGACAGCATGCCCATGCGCGGGGAGTCGCTCTTGAATCCGCATAGCTTCATGAGCGCACGCGAGAGCCACGACGTGAATGCCGACACCGGCCAAAGCAGCAGGTAGAAGAGGTAGATCGGCAGGGCGAACACACGGAGCGATATGTTGGGATTGATGCGGAAGATGGTCTTGGGGAAGAATTCGCCGGTAATGAGTATCACGCCTGTGGAGATCAGGGTGGAGAGTATGAGCACTATGGCCTGATTGAGATGATAGTGCTCCAGCCAGCATTTTTCGATAAAGAACGCCGCACCCATGCCATAGATGACAAGCATGATGTTGTTGCCTACGAGGATTGTGGATATGAAGAAGTCGGGATCGGCATAGAAGCGTCCGAGAATGCGGCTGAGCATTCCTCCCTTCTTCACGTCGAGTTCGACTCTGACACGGTCGGAGGTGATGTAGGCTATCTCGGTGCCGGAGAAGAGTGCCGAGAACATCAGTGAAACGAGGGTGAGTACAAGCCAGGCTACAGGTGTCATTGTTGGTCGTTGATCTTGATTTTATGCGGTCGTTGCGGAACAGGTTTATGGGGTCGTCGTGCGGTGTCGGGCACAGCCACGGCTTTTGCCGGAGCCGGTCGGGCGGATGCCGCTTCCGGCTCCTTGCGCCTGCGGTCGGACGGGCGATAGCGCACCGTGGCCGAGTCGGTCGCGACCGACGCCGGGGCTGAAACCGAATCGGAAGCGGCCGGGGACGGATCACCGGGCGTGAACTGCTGCACGGGGAGGATCGCCGACACATTGCGCACCCGGAAGTCGGTCATCGAATTGTTGGACTCGAATCCATAACCTTCCATTATCCGGTCGTAGCGCTCAATGCGTATAAACGAATCGGAATAGACCTTGCCGCGCCGCTGATCCCAGAAAAGCTGCGAGGTGAGGAACCGGTCGGAGGCCATGTTGGTGACTCTCACATGCCCGTCGAGCCGCCAGAGCTGCTTGACCTTGAAATATGTGGCCGAGTCGCAGTCGACGGTAGCCTCGCGGTTGAAGAAATCGTCGAACCGCTCCAGATGCAGCCCTGAGGGGAAGCGCCAGCGGCTCTCCCGAGCCTCGTCGTAGACGAGCCACAGAGGCGTGACTACGCGATAGCGCGTGATGCCGGAGTCGGATATAAGGGTGCTGACGTCGGTGGTGGTCATGGTGGCCACCTGTTCGGGGTCGACATTGGCCGTGTACTCGCGGTGGTCGTCGCCTCCGCAAGCGGTCATGGGCCATGAGCAGACAGCTACGGCCGCTCCGGCCACAAACGGCAATATCCTCATCGACGCCCTAGGCATCAGTCGATCTTGCGCTTGTGGAACCACATCTCGTTGAAGTTGATGCCGAGAGTGATGCTGAAATAGTTTTCCTTGACCATAGCCACCGGATGAGCCTGACGCCGGCGGTATTCAAAGCCGAGGTTGATGATGCTCTTGGTGGAGTAGGTGGGGAATCCGAAGCCGCAGGCGAGTCCGTAGTCGCGGACGTGGTTGCCGCCGATGGTGATATAGTCGCGGTTGTAGAACGCTCCGAGGCGATAGGTCATGGCCTGGAAGTAGGATCCGCGTTCACGCGGACGGAACTGTGTTCCGAGAGCCACTTTCCATCTGTCGGCATAGACGGTGGTGGGGAAGTCGGACATCTCGGCGAACCTGGCCTTGGTCCAGGGCTGATAAGTGAAGTCGGCCTCCACGAGCAACTTGCCTGAGTGGCGATAGTTTATGCCGACGCCCCATGTGGTCGGGAGGGAGAAATTGCGGCGCAGGCTAATATCCTGAAGCGTGTCGGGCTTTTCGTTGCTCGACACATCGTATTTGATCACCCTGCCGCTGCCGAGGAGATCCTTGCCGGGCGCGAACACCAGACCGACTCCGATATATCGGTCGGCTGCGATCTTCTGCTCATATTGCAGTCCGAACTGCACGCGGAAGTCGCGCACCTGCAGTTCCTGACGGAACAGGGCAGAGTATCCTCCGTCGGGGTTGATATACACCTCGTTGTTGTTGGTGCCGAAGAGATAGGAGAAGTTGAAGCCGGCCGAGAGTCCGTTGACGATATTATAGGCGGCCCCGACGTAGAGCTGGTTGATGCCTCCCGATCCCTGCTGGGTGTAGGATCCATTGTTGATTTCTGAGCCGAACGCATATCCCACCGATGAGAAGGGAAGGAGTCCGAAGCTTGCTCCAATGCGCTTGCTTATGGGGAACTGCATGGTGACATATTCGAGTCCGCCTCCGTTGTCACTGAAGCGGGTGTCGCCCTGCGTGCGGTTGAATATGGTGAAGTCCACTCCCATGTCGAAGAGGAATGTGAGCGAGTCGATACGCGAATATGACGCCGGATTCATCACGTTGATGGATCGCCCCGATCCGAGTGCATAGCCTACTCCTCCCATCTGGCGCTGGGCCGATGTGGCGTTGTCGCTGAGGGTGCCGAATCCGAATCGTGAGTAGGGGCTGGTAGTCTGCGCGCAAAGAGTCGCGCACGCTATTGAAGCCGCTGCGATCGCGGCTACGAGTCTGCTATTTATGTTCATTGTATGTGATTATTCTGTTGAGTCCGCGACTGACGAGCTCGGGGTCGACTGTCGCTTCGAAATCGATCAGTTTGCTGATTTCTCCGGCCCATCCGCCGGTGAGCACGGTGTGTGTGCCTTCGGGCAGATTCGCCCTGTAATAGGACAACGCCCCTACGATGCCATAGACTGCTCCGAGTATCATGGCCGATGGCGTGTCGAAGCCGAGGAAAGTGTCGTAGTCGATATTGCGCGGCACCTCGACCTGGGGCAGGCGTGCCGTATATCGATGGAGCGCGTCGAGCCTCATACGCATTCCGGGGGCGATGTTTCCGCCGATGAAATGTCCGTCGGCTGTGACGGCGTCGTATGTGACCGCCGTTCCCGCGTCGACCACCAGCAACGGTCTCCCGGCAAATGACGCCCAGGCTCCTACGGCGGCCGCGATGCGGTCGGTGCCGAGTGTGCACGGCGTGCGGTAGTCGATGGCTATGGGCAACGGCGTGGAGTTGGTCAGGCGGCTGACATTGTCGGCATATTTCGCTATAATATCGGTCAGGCGGCTTTCCTTGGCCGATACGGAGCAGAACATGGCGTTGGCCGGACGTCCGTAGGGCGACAGGAATCGCTTGATATGGGCGCAGGTGATTGTCGGCTCCACGATCTGATCGATAAGCCTGTCTCCGTCCCACAGGGCCACCTTGGCGGCCGAGTTGCCCTGATCTATGGTGAGGTTGAGTGACATTTCGCCGCAAAATTAACAAATTCCACTGAATTATGCCTCTTTATGTGGGCAGTGTCTGTGCGTGCCGTGGGCTTTTAACTCTTTTTACCCTTACCCGAAGCCTGCCTTGCGGCTCTTGGGAGCATCAGCGAGGCGTAGACCTCAATGGCTCCTCCGGCGAGTGTGAAGGCCATCCAGTCGGTCTGCCTCGGATACCAGAACATAAAGAAAGCTCCGACTCCGAACATGATGGCGGCCCACAGCTCGAGACGGACGAGGCGGCGCACCCTCAGATCGGGCGACGGTGATTTGGCGCAGGCGCGTCCGGCTATAGCCATTACGGCTCCGGCCGCGTATATCCACCGGTAGAGCTCCGGTGATATCTTCAACAGCGGCATAGCGGTGGCCGCGAACACGAGGAGCAGTCCGGCCACGGCGATCCATTGCGCCCAGGGGCGCTGAGATGATGTATTGTTCATTCTACAAGGAATATGTCTTCATTGGGACGCTGCATGTGGTATTGCTCCCTGACGATACGTTCCATCGTTTCGGGATCTGTGCGCAGCCTTTCGTTGAGCGCCTCGTAATATCGCAGTGTGTCGTAGTTGGCGGCGATCTCGGCCTGCAGCCGGTCGATTTCCTTCTGGTAACGGTAATTGTCGATAATCGAATTATCGTTGAAGAAGAGCACGTAGACGAGCACTCCCGTCATCAGCACGAAGGGGAGATTGACGTAGCGTCGGGTCCAGCTCCATAGGTCGGTCAGTCGTTCGCTCATATCGGGTCGTGGGCAGTGTGTTACAGGAAACATGCAGTCTGCAGCCGTCGTGCGGCATGCTTGATGCTGCAAAGTTACATATAAATCGCGAAAACGCGGTCAGTGGCATCGTCTAATTTTATCATCCTTACAAACACACGGAGATGCAGTCTGCACAGACTTTGCGCCGGTGGGCGAAAGTGAATGAACTTTAGGTATTTTATTCAACAATTTTTACTTAACTTTGCGGCGCGCCGGGCAAATAGCCTGCGCACCATGAAACAAAGAACAATCAATCACAGTGCAATTGCAAGCAAAAGCATCATGACAGAAGAGACAAAAGTGCGGGTCATGGACAAGGTGGTGGTCCGCTTCTCGGGCGATTCGGGCGACGGCATGCAGCTCGTTGGCAATATCTTCACCAACGTGTCGGCCGGCATCGGCAACCAGGTATCGACCTTCCCCGACTATCCGGCGGAAATACGCGCTCCGCAGGGTTCGCTCGGCGGCGTATCGGGATTTCAGGTGAGTGTGGGCACGGGTGTGCACACCCCCGGCGACCAGTGCGATGTGCTGGTGGCGATGAATCCCGCCGCTCTCAAACAGAACTGCCGCTACGTGAAGGATGGCGGAGTGATCATAGTCGACATAGACTCTTTCAAGCAGGCTGATCTCGACAAGGCCAAATTCACCACTACCGACCCGTTCGGCGAGCTGGGCATCCGCGCCCAGGTGCTGGAGGTGCCGGTGACCACCCTCACAAAGGCAGCCCTGGCCGACAGCGCCCTCGACAACAAGAGCGTGCTGAAATGCCGCAATATATTCTGTCTGGGCCTCGTATGCTGGCTGTTTGACCGTCCGCTGCCTGCCGCCGTGCATTTCCTTCAGAAGAAATTCGCGAAGAAACCGGCTATATTCGAAGCCAACGAGAAGGTGATCCATGCCGGATATGACTACGGCTCAAACATCCACGCCACCGTCTCGACCTACCGCATAGAGTCGGAGCCCGCACGCAAGGGCGTCTATACCGACATCAACGGCAACACAGCCACAGCCTGGGGTCTGATCATGGCTTCGGAAAAGAGCGGACGCCCCCTCTTTCTGGGCAGCTATCCCATAACCCCCGCGACCGACATACTCCAGGAGCTTGCCAAGCGCAAGGATCTGGGCGTAAAGGCTCTGCAGATGGAGGACGAGATAGCCGGGGTGTGCTCTGCGATAGGCGCCGCCTTCGCGGGCAATCTGGCCGTGACGTCGACCTCGGGTCCGGGTCTGGCACTAAAGAGCGAAGGCATAGGCCTGGCGATGATAGCCGAGCTGCCGCTGGTGGTGATCGACGTGCAGCGCGGCGGCCCCTCCACCGGCCTTCCGACCAAGACTGAACAGACTGACCTCATGCAGGCTCTTTATGGCCGCAACGGCGAAAGCCCCGTGGCTGTAGTGGCTCCGGCCACTCCCACCGACTGCTTCACCATGGCATTCGAGGCCTGCCGCATAGCCATAGAGCACATGACACCGGTGATATTGCTGACCGATGCCTTCATAGGCAACGGCTCGTCGGCGTGGCGGATACCCGACGCCGACGAATATCCGGCCATCAATCCCCGCTACATATCGCCCGAAGCGGCTGCCGAAAGCGGCTGGAAGCCCTACAACCGCGACGAAGCCAGCAAGGTGCGCTACTGGGCCATACCGGGCACCGAAGGGCTTACCCACCGCATCGGCGGCCTTGAGAAGGACTATAACACCGGAGCTATCTCGACCGATCCGGCCAACCACGAGCGGATGGTCTACACCCGCCGCGAGAAGATAGCCCGCATAGCCGACGACATACCGGCTCTCGAAGTCATCGGCCAGCCGGGCGCCGACACCCTGCTTGTGGGCTGGGGAGGCACCTACGGCCATCTGCGCACCGCCGCCTCGGATCTTGCCAAGGAGGGCGCCGCGATAGACTTTGCCCACTTCCGCTACATCAATCCCCTGCCGGCCAACACCGGCGAGGTGCTGCGCCGCTACCGCCGCGTGATCGTAGCCGAGCTCAACACCGGGCAGTTTGCCGACTACCTGCAGTCGAAGTTCCCCGACGTGAACATCAGCCGCATCAACAAAGTCCAGGGCCAGCCCTTCATGGTCAGCGAAGTGGCCGAGAAGGTGAAGGCCATCATGGACGAGAACCGTTAAGTAACCCAAATCAAGACAGAAGCAATGGACAACACTGCATACAATCCCGCTGACTACAAGAGCGACCAGCCGGTGCGCTGGTGTCCGGGATGCGGCGACCACGCCATACTCAACTCGCTCCACAAGGCCATGGCCACCATAGGCGTCGCTCCTCACATGACGGCCGTCATCTCGGGCATCGGATGCTCGTCGCGACTCCCCTACTACATGAACACCTATGGCTTCCACACGATCCACGGACGCGCCGCCGCCATAGCCACCGGCTTCAAGGTGGCCAATCCGGAGATGACCGTATGGCAGATCTCGGGCGACGGCGACGGCCTCGCCATAGGCGGCAACCACTTCATCCACGCCGTGCGCCGCAACATAGACATCAACATGCTGCTGCTCAACAACAAGATCTACGGCCTTACCAAGGGACAGTATTCGCCCACGAGCGCACGCGGCTTCGTGTCGAAGACCTCGCCCTACGGCACGACGGAGGATCCGTTCATCCCTGCGGAGCTGGTGTTTGGCGCACGCGGAAACTTCTTCGCACGCAGCATCGACGTGGAGCTGCAGATCTCGCAGGAGGTGTTCACCGCCGCCGCACGCCACAAAGGCACAAGCGTGGTGGAGATACTTCAGAACTGTGTGATATACAACAACGGCATACACAACTTCATCACTGACCGCGAGCACCGCGCCGAGCGCACCATACACTTGGTGGATGGCCAGAAGATGCTATTCGGCAAGAACAACGAGCGCGGAATAGTGCGCGACGGCTTCCTGCTGAAGGCTGTGGAGCTTGGCACCGACGGCTATACGATAGACGACGTGCTCACACACGACGCCCGCTGCCAGAGCAACTTCCTGCACCAGCAGCTGGCGATGATGGACGGCACCGACCTGCCGCTGGCCATCGGCGTGATACGCGACGTGGAGGCTCCGGTCTACAACGAGGAACTCGACCGTCAGGTGGAGGAGGTCAAGGCCGCCCATGGCTTCGACTCGCTGCGCTCCATGATCATGGCCGGCGAGACATGGGAGGTGAAGTGAGCGGCAGACGGTATCAGCATGTCATATCCAAAACATAATACAATACCCGCACGTTATAATAATCAAGCAACCATCAACACTCAACCATCATGAACATATTCAAGGCTATAACTCTTGGCACCGCAGTGGCAGTAATGGTCGGCGGCTGCACATCGAACAAGAAGTACACGGCACTGCAGAACCGCTACGACGAGCTGTCGAAAGACTACAACGCATCGCAGGTGGCCCTGGCCGAGAGCCGCGCCAACGCGCGCAGTCTGGAAACTCTGCTCGAAGAGGCCCGCCGCAACAATGCGGATCTGAAGCGCAACTACGAGCAGATGCAGGGTTCGCTCAACCAGAGCCTGCTGCAGAACCAGCAGGGATCGATCAACATATCCAAGCTCGTGGACGAGATCAACGCATCCAACCAGTATATCAAGCAACTCGTGCAGGCCAAGTCGAAGAGCGATTCGCTCAACATGGTGCTGACCAACAACCTGACCCGTTCGCTCTCGCGCGAAGAGCTCAAGGAGGTGGACGTGAAGGTGCTCAAGGGAGTGGTGTATATCTCACTGGCCGACAACATGCTCTTCAAGTCGGGCAGCTATGAGGTGAACAGCCGCGCCATGCAGACCCTGTCGAAGATAGCCAAGATCATCAAGGACTACGGCGACTACGACGTGCTCGTAGAGGGCAACACCGACAATATGCCCATCAGCCGCACGAATATCCGCAACAACTGGGATCTCTCGGCTCTGCGCGCCTCGTCGATCGTACAGGTGCTTCAGAACGACTTCGGTGTCAATCCCGCGCGCCTCTCGGCTGCCGGACGCGGCGAGTACAACCCCATCGCCGACAACGATACCGACCTTGGCCGCCAGCGTAACCGCCGCACGGAGATCATCGTGACTCCCAAGCTCGACCAGTTCCTCGATCTGATCGACAAAGCTCCCGAGACCGACGACTCCGCGGCCAACGGCAACTGATCCGCGCGATAAACAACCATATAATGGCGATGTGTCGAAATTATGAATTTTGGCACATCGCTTTGTTTTATATACGGACATAGAGAAGAGAGAGAGGAGAGAAATCAGGAAGTCAGAATGATCAAGATGGCACTAATCCGAATGCCCGGGTTATGACCCGGATGGATCATGATGACACAATAAGACGAAGCTGCGTCGCAAAATCACGACACTGCTTCGTCATTATGGGATATCATTGCCTTTCAGGCAAAGGCGGGATTATCTCTTTTCCGGTTCGTTGAGTTCATAGAATCGAACCCAGTCGACAAGCATCTCGACAGGAAGACCAGCGGGGTCGACCGCACCTACCCAATTGCCACCGAGCTGCATGTCGATCAGCAGGTAGTAGGGAGCCTCGGGGAAATGGAACTGACCCTCAAGTTCAGTCTTTATGCGGGGATATGTGAATGTATGGGTGTCATTGATGAAGAAACTGAGTGAATCGTCATACATTTCCACGGCATACACATTGTAGTCGTCAGGTTTGATCGTGCCGGTGCTGTAATGAGGCGGCTCGTTGTCCTTCTTAAGCTCGAGAGTGTAATATGAATGAACGGTCTGATATGCGAAAGTGTCGGCGCTGAGGCGTTCCATTATGTCGATTTCGCCTCCCTTAGGCCACTGGCTGTTGGGATATGCGGGATCGGGAAGCATCCATATTGCAGGCCATGAGCCCTGGCAGTGGCCAAGCTTCGCGCAAATTTCGATTCTGCCATTGCCGAACGATTTCTTTCCCTTGGTATATACTCCACCGGTAAGATATGCGGCCGTATCGGCCGATCCCTCGTAGTTCCTGATGCCGTGCAGCACCAGATTGCCGTCGCGCATGGAGTAAACCGTGTCCTCGGTTGTCATGTAGTTGTTCCAGTCGGATTCGCCGCGCGGTATGCGCACCCATACATTTGTATCGAGGCTCTCACCGTCGAAGGTTTCCTCCCAGACGAGATTCCATTTCTCGGGAGCCTCAGCCTTTTTCTGGCTACACGACACAGTCGAGCCTATAGCCAGGATCGCCGCAGCAGCAGTAAAAAGAAGTTGTTTCATCTTACAAGTAACTCTTAAAAAATTAGTTGAAACTATTAAACTCATCAGTAACCCGCGACACGCTGCGGGTTACTGATTGAAATCAATCAGCAGATAATTCATGATTCAACGGTCGCCGGACACTCCGATATTGCGCAAATTTAGTTAAAATCATCAAACTATCATCCCTACGAAATAAAAATAATCAAGAGATTGTCCTATAGTATGTTTGATTTTAACACAAAGAAATAGACATGGACTTCTTTCTATCCCCTCAAAGGTGTTTTCGGGCGGTTTTCGTCAGGTTTCATCGGTCACGATGCCCGCATCGCTCCCCCCCTCAACAACTCACGCAAATCTATCCGAGTATCGGTCTATAGCGGCGCAGGGATGGCAACATGCGTCGGATCACCCGCCGCCATAGCGTGAAGGTGGCATATCTGATCACTACCAAGAACCAGAACGACTGACGCCGGCCGCAGTCTACCGCCACGCGTCACTATTTTTCAGTAAGGAAAGTGGATGTGGCGTCCACTGCCATCTCAAAGGCGCGCGGCTGGCCGGGAACGGTGATGAACAGATGTACGGCGGAGGGCAGGATGCTGTGGCAGACCTCCACGCCCGCCTCCCGAAGCCGAGAGGCCATGTCGACAGCCTGATCGCGGAGTATGTCGCGACCGGCGCTGACCATCATCACGGGCGGGAGCTTTGCAAGCGTTTCGGAGGCCGCACAAAAGGGTGACAGGAGCGGATCGCGTGCGTCGGCTTCTCCGACGTATGCCTCGTTGAAAGCGTCCATAATCTGACTGTCGAGTCCGTAGCCCGATCCGTAGGCCTTCCAAGACTCAGAGCGGTCGTTCCACGCCTTTACGACCGGATAGAACAGGACGAGAGAGTGCAGCGCATCGGCCGGGAGCCGTGCGTCGCCTGCCGACCGTCCGGAAACGATGGCGAGAGCCGCCGCCAGAGCGAGGTTGCCGCCGGCACTGTCGCCGCCAAGCGATATGCGCCCGATGTCGAACCCATAGGTCCCGGCATTGGCCAAAGCGAAGCCTACGGCCTCAAGCGAGGCATTGAGCGCGTGAGGAAATGGATAGCGCGGCGCGAGCGGATAATCAACAGCCAGCACGGCCACACCAGCCCGGCGCGACAGCTCGGCACAAAACCGCGCGCAACTGTTGATGCTGCCGAAACACCAGCCGCCGCCATGCAGATAGATCAGCACCGGAAGTCGGGCACTGCCGGATGACGCGGGTCGATAAAGGCGGTAGATTTCCGAAATATCGGTGGCAACTACATCGGCGGGGATCAGCGGCGGCGCATTGCGCGACGCTCTGACAGCCTCGAGCGCAGCATCATCGCCTGCCATGGCACGCCTGACGGCCTCTTCCTGACGCTTCTGAAGTCCCTCGGACAACGAGCGCAAAAAAGCGTCGGCCTCACGGGCCAGAACGGTGTCGACACTCAACGTATCGGCGCAGGCGGGGCGTGATGCCGCCATACTGACGGCTGAAGAGACGGAAACAGATGCAGCGATGGCCAACAGATATGCAGAAAATTTTCGGGGCATAGGCGTCAATATAGATTAGAGCGGCAAAGATAGGCAAAAACCTCAGAACTATCGACACCCGGCAGACAGACGTTGAAAACCGCGATGACAGCGCCCACTGTGATCAGGGCAAAAATTCATGGCGCAGTGTGACAGAATAGTCGCCTTTCACATTGCGCCATGAGGGTTATTCGGCATTGTTTTTCAGCCACTCCGTACGGATCTTGTCGGGCAAATGCGTCACCTTGAAACTGGAGAATGTGGCGTTGAATCCATCACCGTCGGGACTGGCCGCGAACATTCCGATCTTCATGGGGCGGCAGGATTCCATCCACGCATTGCGCATCATGTGATATTCCTTGTCGTCAAATGAATAGAAAATTTCCACAGCATCGAGCCGACGCACAGCCTTGATCCATATCGCCTCTACCGGACGATCAAGAGCGATGACACTCCAGTCGGATGTGCGATGGGTGACTACAGTGCTGAGATTATACTTTCCATCGACATACTCTATCCCAGCCTTGATATAGTTCTCGTGGTCGATACGCAACATCAGTCCGGCCTGATCGAAACGCACCTTATAGTCGCCCGTGACCTTCACTTTGGCCTCGAATTCGCCTCCGTATTCGGCATAATAGAACGGAGCGTCGTCGACTGTAAAACCATAATGGGAGATTCTCCAGTAGTCGCTTCCGGGCGTCACCGCCATGGTGAGATCGTTGCCGGATATGTGCCATTGCGACGGCTCGTTGAACCAGTTCATTTTCTCAAGCGTCTGTGCCGAAGCCGGCTGAAAAGGGAGCATTGCAAGCAATGCGAGCAGTTTCGTTTTCATATAAGCAACTCTCCAAAATTAGTTGATATTATCCAACTCATCAATAGCCCGTGGCTTCATGATAACCATGTTTATTGTTAACTTTGCAAAGTTAATACGCGAATAAACAGACTGCAATGGCTAAAAATAACCATTTTTACTTATGGAACGACCATTGAAGCAACTTGACCGGCTGCTGCGTCAGTCACCGGCCGAACGCCACGAAAACTTGTTTGAAGCAGCCATGGCGCAGGCGCGGTCATTGGCCACTCTGGAAAATGTCGTGGCGGTGATCAGCGACATGACAAGAAACGAGAGCCGCATCATAGCGGGCGGCTTTGCCAAAACACTCGGACTGGACGGGTATGAACATGAGAATTCAATCTGGGAGAGCCGAATACTGTCGATGATGACCGAAGAGCAGCAGGAGGCAAAGGTGATAGCCGAGCTGCGGTTTTATCACCTCATGCGACATCTGCCCAAAGCGCGACGGCAACAGCACTGCCTGATCAGCCGGCTGCGCATGCACACCCCCGACGACAGATGGGTGGATGTGATGCACAGGATGTATTATGTCCATGACACGGTGTGTGACAATGTGCTGTATGCGATATGCCTCTACGGGCCGATGATGTTTGACTTCAAGGGGAGCAGCTATATGGTGGACATGACCACCGGCATCCGCGAAGAGCTGTCGGCGGAGGCCAACGGCGCTGTGCTCAGCCGCCGCGAGCGTCAGGTGCTGTCGTTGATCGATGAAGGGATGAAGAGCGTGGAGATAGCCCGGAGGCTCAATATAAGCGTCCACACCGTAAGCCGTCACCGTCAGGAGATATTGGCCAAACTTCAGGTTAAGAACTCGATCGAGGCTTGCCGCCGGGCAAAAGCCATGAAGCTGATATGAGCGACGGATTTGTGTGTTAACGATGCGACTATATCAGCTATTTTATCTATTTTTGTGTAAAACCTCAAAGACTATGATACGATCATCCATACTTCGCTTTGTCGCCATGACGTTTTTCGGCGTGTTTGCTTCCGTGGCATCCGCCCAGTGGAATACTGTGCCGCCCGACGCCGTGGTGCCCGACTGGCGGTCGGAAGTGCCTATTGCCGTACACCCCGACACCTCGCTTGTGAATCTCTACGAACGCGCATGGGAGATCGCTTCGGGACGCGTGCGCCGCGGCCCCGAGGGGATGGTGGCGTCGCCATATCTCGACGAGAACTGCTATGACGACCAGATATGGATCTGGGACGGATGCTTCATGGTGATGTTCTCCAAATACGCCCCGAATGCGTTCCCGGGCAAGGAAACACTGATGAATTACTACGCACCCATCCACGACGGCGCCCCGAGTCCGCTGCGCATACATCTGCGCGACAATCCCCCGCTGTTTGCATGGGTAGAGAAGGAGAACTATCTGTTTACGGGCGACACAGCCCAGATCGACATGGTGGTCCGCGACAAACGCTATCTGCAGAAGCACTATGACTATTTCAACTCGCTCCAGTGCGGCGAGCGCAACGACGAGCTTTCGACGCAGCCGATCAGAATCACCGTGCGCCGCGACTCGCTCGGAGAGATCATAGGATATTCATGGCACGGAGGAGCCTCCGGCATGGACAACACTCCACGCGGCCGCGACTGCGGAGGCTATCAGGGAGCATTGTGGATCGACGCCATCAGCCAGCAGGCTCTGGCAGCCACCAACATAGCCGAACTGTGCCGTCTGCGCGGCGACACGGCTCAGGCTTCGGCGTGGCAGAAGGAGTTCGAGCGGCTCCGCAAAGTGGTCAACGACCGATACTGGGATGAACGCGACGGCTATTATTACGACGTGAATCTTGCCACAGGCGAGCCTTCGCGCGTGATGACCCCGGCATCGTTCTGGGCCATGCTGGCCGGCATTCCAGACTCGACGCAGGCATCAAGAATGGTGGAACGACTGCGGTCGGAAGCGTTCATGGGCGGTGAACGGCCATGGAACTCGCTTTCGCGATCGGATCAGGACTTCGATTCGGTGACCGGCAACTACTGGCGCGGCGGCATCTGGCTGCCGATCGTCTACATGGGATCGAAGGCTCTCGAACGCTACGGCTATTGCGAGCTGGCCGACTCTCTGGCCGAGAGAGTGGTGAGAATGCAGGCACGGATCTATGAGCAGACCGAACCCCACACAATATGGGAGTGCTACAGCCCTGTAGCCGACGAGCCTTCGACGGAGCATGGCCACCGTGTGCGTCAGGAATTCTGCGGATGGTCGGCCCTGGGCCCGATATCGCTTTTTATCGAAAACATAATGGGCTTCCGCAAAGCCGACGCACTCAGCCGCACTCTGACCTGGGACATCAAGGCCTCAAACGGCACTCACGGGCTGCGACGCCTGCGGTTTGGCGACGTGGAGACATCGCTTGTCTACGACGCCCCCACCAATTCTATTGCAGTGAGCGCCAACCGACCCTATACCCTCGTGGCCCGCGGCCGAAGCATACCCGTAGCCGCCGGCGATAGCACCATCAGCCTCTAAGCGCTACCTCGACACTGCATCGGGATCGGGAGAAAGAGCCCTATGATTCCCACAACAAACAAACCCAGCCCTTCATAAGTCTCCGGACTCATGAAGGGCTGGCTGTATTTGCGCAATATCAACGGACATCACTCCGGCCGACTGCGGCCAACAACACATTTACCATGAAGCCCATTAAGCAGCTACACTGAATCACTGATTCTTTCTTCGCTTGCGCTACGAAAGCGCTGCGCGATAACGAACCCGGGGGTTATCATCCCTCTCAGCTCCCGATAAAAAAAGCAGCCCATTGGGGCTACTTTGACCTCTTATTGCCTCTTTGACATTTGCACCAATGCTTGTTCCGCTACGTAATAATTGTTTAGATAAGACATACTCTTTTTTATCTTCACACAAGTAGCGATAAAGCTTTATAACCCTTAATGCAAATTGCTTGCTTTTATGCACAATTAAATTATCCTCAGACTGTTTCATCTTTGCGTTATGTTTTGTCATTATGCATTATGCATCGTGCATTATGCATTGAATAGAGACATTGCCGATGCAATCCTTGCAACAGGCAAGGAGGAGTGAAAATCTGTCACGGTCAGATATTTTCCAGCTCTGCTCAGCTATGTCAAGAAGCCACCCTTCCGGTATCAGTCCATCGAAGAATGGAAATAGCACCTTATCGCGATATGGCTTTTCTCTCAATGGCATTGTCAGGCTCACAGCCTCAGCCTTGTCAGATTTCAGATACTCTGAATCATATTTGAACCCATAGCCCATATCGTCTTCAGTAAGCACTCCGGCAAGGCTCTTTCCTATATAAACTTCTGCCTGTTTCATGATTCGGAAATTTTACCCGGTGTCATGACGGCTCCGAACAGAGCCAACACCTGATTAACCTTGTCAAGCCGGAGGGTTTCCTTACCTTGTTCAAGTTCACGAACAAAACGCAGACCCACCCCCGATTTTTGGGACAGATCAACCTGCGTAAGTCCGAATTGTTTACGCATCTCTTTCACATATTTTGCCAACTGAGTCATAAAATATACCCTTTTGGGTGCAAAGATAATAAATATATCTCAAACTACACCACAAAGGGTATAAAATAATGCAGTTTCTTTTTCCCAGTCATCATGTCCATTGCCCCCCCCTTACTACGCCACGGCTGTAAACCAGTTTGGTTTGGTTCGGGCTCTATATATGCCCGACTAAACCTATATAAACGAGGCTAGGCCAGAAAAAGTATGCTTGGGTGCAGAGTTGGGTGTAATGAGAGCCGAGACGCCGCCACGCAGCGTTAAGAATATACAAAAACACCCAATTTTACATTCTTGGGTGTAAAATTGGGTGTTTGTTTTGCAATTTGCTGATTTTCAGCGTTTATTGCGGAGAGGACGAGAAACGCCTCATACGCTTTATTATATTACTGAAAATCAGTTATTTAAAATTATGACAGCTTCTGTTATTGTCATGTTCTATGCACAAATTGTGTCACAACAGCACGATTTATAATGCAAATTTATATCTAAAATTTGAATTTTAAGCTATATTATTTTGACAAAATTTAAATTTTAAGCCCTATAAAGTGTTAAATATGATTAAGTATTGAGGCGGTTTATCCACCATTAACCGGATAAACCGCCTCATCTGGCAAGAAAGAAAAGTCTTAATTTAGATTAGCCAAGGATTTTCATTAGGGTCATAACTCCTTTGAAAAGTTTCACAAGCCCAGTCCACTTTTGGCAGACAAGAATCCCTCTCATGCTTTCGGGGAAGCTGAGGATTGATTTTGAATTTTGAGGCATTATAGAGCCATGTGATTGAATCCTCATAAGCCCATCTGCGCGTTTCCGGGATATTTGTAGCAGAAATGATCGAATGGAGATGATATAAAGCAATACGGCTCATGTGAGCCACGATATTGGCGTTTCTGGGATCGTCTCTGATAATGTTAACTCCATCAACCAATTTGTCTGGATTTGGGTTAAGTACAGGATGGAACACAGTGCCTTCAGCTACCACATAATCATGCGCCCCCTCAGAATAATCATATTCCAAATCTTCAGAATATTCTCCGATAAGACCCCAACAATCATCTTCTTCAGGGGTTAACACAATTTCATCGACCGGAGGCTCTGGAGCGGGTGCTTCACTTATGTTTTCATCAGTTTCTTCTACAGTCTCTTCGCATTCTGATTTACCAAGATACTGATAGAATTGTTCGTTAAACAAGCACACCTGATCCTTCTCCCATTCAATATTAGGTTCCCAAGGAATAATCTCTGCTTCTTTCCAAGCATTAATCCCGGGTAAATGTATTTCATTTGCCTCAAAGCCGTGTGGAGTAACACATTGCCAGTATTCAGTGCCAAACTTGACCACTTCATTTTTAGCATAAGTTCCAAGCTGAGAATACTTACGCGCACGCTCAATCAGGCGCGGATCTATGAAATCCACAACCTGTCGCCAGTAAACAATCTTGGTGGGTCGTCTATATCCATTGATACATGTCAAAGTCTTATAAATTTCGTCATCCTTACGGATATACACTTGACCGGGATAAGATACTCCGGCATTATACTCCCTGATATTCTTTCCGACAAGAAGTATTCTTTCTATCTCATAATACTGGTCGAGGTATTCCAAGATTTGCATTTCAGCCCTTTGTTCGGCTTGAGGTATTCGGTATTCAACATCTCGAATGAGCTGTCTCATGTGTTCCTCGGTAGCTATCGAACAATAGTCTTTATTTGTGAGAAAACGATGATATGGCATACTGTTTTTGCTTTATTATTAATAGTCAAAGTCGCCATAAACAGTATCTTCCATATCTACAGTTGTCACAATCTCGGTGGACGCTGTTTTATATTGCGAATAGAACTGACTGAGATAATATATCATGGCATAATCAAAACAGTCTGAGAAATGTCCCCACCTCTCGACTCGTTCTCCGTTTTCATTAAGTATTTTCTTCTTTTCCTTTGTGCCGTCAGGATTCTTTTTCTGATAAACAAAATCCTCAATAAGCCTATGACAACGAGCATCAATCATAACCTTCCATCCCTTGAAATTATTCAATAGCTCATTAATAAACTCCAGACGAGTAATCATAGCCGGCTGTTTGCTTAAAAGCTGAATCTTGGGTTTCAACACCGCATTAGTCATATTCTTATTGGCTATGGTGAAGTTGTTCACTCCTTCTTCTGTCTGTGTCGAACGAGACAAACCGGCTGGATCACCCGTAATCAACACTCCTCCGACATGACCATCAGCTACAAGCTGTGAAGCAATCCATCTGGTAAAAGCTGGAGTGTTATTCCTCTTGTCTCTTGGATAGCCGATATATTCCGGAAAGATATAGATATTTTTTTCTTCATAATCAATCTGTATAGGAAGGCAGCTCATATACGGATTAACATTAAAGTCAAAACTTAAAATCAGAGGCTTCAATGGGTCATAAATCTGTTCTCGTAAATTGTGAACCAGATGTTTATCACCGTCAAAATTCCAGTATGCAGCCATCTTGTTACTCGTAGTGAATAACCAGTTGCCATAAAGAAGGCGGTCCCTATCCGCTTTGTTACGGAGTTTGCTCAGTTTGTTGTAGTATATTGCACGGAATTGTTCATTAGGATTGTCAAAAAGACTGAAAGGAATATACCGATACCCAGATTGTAGTTCTACAGGATCGCCATCATCTGTCATTACAAATGTAGAGCGCACCCACGTCAAACACGGGTTGGTTGACATAAATAGCTTACCTACTACAAAAGTCTCGGCAATCTTATAACGAATACGTGAAGCCAGTACCTCCACAGCTTTTTCCGACACCTCCGATACCTCATCAATGAAGCCGCCGGTAATTTCAAGAGAACCCAACGAGTTAAAGTCCGGGTCTTGTGGACTGGGAGTTAGATCCATAGCCATAATTTCAGAGCCATTCCAAAATGTGATGATGTACGTCACATTGTTGATATGGTAATGGATATCCTGCTTCAACCCCCATGAGTGCAAAACATCTTTAAGCGTTTTCCAAGTAGTTTCCAACAGTGTCTTACGGACTTTACGGGCCACAACCATGCGTATGCCCTCAAACTGCATACAACTGCACACCAGCCAACAACAGCCAATATATGACTTGCCTCCACCGGCGGAGCCACCACCCAATACCTGCTCAGGTATATCTGTATTGCCACATTGTTCGCAAGTAGGCTGAAACACTTGATGTCCTTTGCTATCAAATCCATGAGGCTTCATAACAAGTTTGCCACCACATTTATCGCAATGATTGGGCTGTAGTGCATTCCAAAGTTCGTATTGTCGTGTGGATGGTTTGAATGTGATTTTTAAGCCTCTCGGTCTTTCTAATCTTGCCATTATTATTCGTTTTATAATAATAGTTCGGCAGTAAAAAATCCACCCTGCTTCACAGCGGAGTGGATTTTGCTTAATAACACATTACGTAGTTTACATTTCAACGATTCTTACCTTTACATTGTACCTGATGTAGTTTGTCCGCTATATTCTTCCCCAATTGCTGTAGTGCTTTGGGGGTTATCGGCTTGGAATTCTGATTTTTCATTTTTCAATTACATCAATAGTTTGCAAGCTGGAGATGCTTGCCTTGGGATTGTGGTTAATTACTTTTATCCCTTTATGTTCCTTCCATTTTATCAATCCAAAAAGCCATGAGTGCTTTTTCTGGATATTCAGTAATGTAAGGCTGTCACGCACTTCATAATCTATAATAGTATTCCTATCAGGAAATATCTCGACATCAATGTTTACAAAGGCATCTTGCATCCGGGCGTTAATGCCCCCAAAAGTATCTACAATAGCGATTACAGTATCTACACTGTGAATTACGGAAGTTACCTCAGTCACGTTATCCACATCCTTTGGTCGTGTTTTTGATGCCAATAAGAGTTTGTTGTACTTAGATTTCAGATTGTCCTGAGTAACATTGAGATTTTTAACCTCGGCTTGATACAACTCAATAGAATCATTTAATCTAATCTTGGTCTGTTTTATCTCCTGATTAAGATTACTGATAGTAGCCTCAAGCATACTTGCATTTTGACGATAGACCGCCGCTTTGTTTCCAGTCTGCCATAGAGCAAAGCAAAGTATGCCAATTACAATATATGTACCGAATCTATTTAATATAGTTTTCCACATAGCCTTCAATTATAGATGTAAATACTCGTCTTTAACCTCAAAACAAGGGCAAGCCTTTGCCGCAAATTCCTTATGACCATGTATAGTTGCGTTGGGATACATCTTCTTCAGTTCTTTCAAAAGCTGAAACAGAGCTTTCTTCTGAGCTTCTGTACGGGTGTCTTTAGGCTTTGCCCCCACCGCAGCACGACCACCAATATAGCAAATTCCAATACTGATAGAATTATGGTTCTTGCAATGGGCACCGGCAATGTTTATGTCACGACCAAGATGTATAGAGCCATCACGGTAAATTATATAATGATACCCGACATCAGAGAAATTCCGAGCCAAATGCCAAGTGCGGATATCAGCCACGGTATAATCTTTGCCCTCCGGAGTATCAGAACAATGGATGATGATTTCCCTGATTTTGCGGTTACTTTTTTTCAAAGTTGTGAAATCGGTTATATTCAACATAGCCCATGTAGCTTTGCCAACGATGCCATCAACTTTTAACCCTTTCGCCTTTTGGAACTCCTTGACGGCTTCTTCAGTCAACGGACCAAATATACCATCCGGCATTAAATGCAAAACGGTCTGTAGGGTTTTAACCGATTCTCCTCTGCTTCCTCTTTTTAATATATTCATACCTTTATAATATTGTTGATTTTAATATGCTGAGAGTCCGCATTTTATTAATTGTATCAGGCCCTTCAATAGAGCAAATAGGAATATAAAAATTCCTTACACGTCTCATCACCTTGACATCAACATAAACTCCAGACAAATTACTTCCAGTGTAATGAATACGAGTAATGACACCTGTTCTGTTAGCCAAGAGACCGTTGCCATTTTGCTCCAGCTTTTTTGAGTATCTTATTGTGATTTGATCTCCGACTTTTATCCCTTTCATTTACCTTGCTGTGAATTATGGCGTTCATGATCTCCCAGAATGTCTTCTAATCTATTACGAATCTGTCTTATATCAGTTGACATATCTGTAAATTGTCTCATTGTCGCCTCAAACACAGCCTTGTCAAGTTTCATATTGTCAAGTTTGACATACTGATCTTCCACCTGTATTTTTAATGAAGCGATCTCTTTTTCCATTTGATCAAGCCTCATCATACTTGCTTGATACTGGATATAGAGTCCGCAAACAAATATGATGAATGTGACAATGGTTTTGGCATTATTGATAAAAAATTCGCCAACGATTGAATTTGTCCTATTATCCATGATGATTAGTCCGATTTAAGATTATTCAATCACTTTATCAATACCATTCTCCTTATTGGCTTCCGGTACAATGAGATTAAATGTGATACCGTCACCATCCGCACCTTCGAGCATGACTTTATGTGCAATATCCTCTTTAATACCGTACATATCAGTCAACTTACTGGCGGCATTAACCGCAACTGATCGAAGAGCGGCAGGAGATAATGTATTGCCGAACTTATCCTCAACTGTAAGAGTTGAACACTCATCTACAATCTTCAAGAGAGCTTCAGTCAAACGTGGCCTAAGTGTGGTTGCATTGACCACATTCTCACTTTGAACCTGGTTAATACGTTCGTGTATGTCATCACGCAGCATTAGCTGCCTTACAGCCAACGCCACGGAAACTTCTTTATGAGCCTTGTTTTCGATTTCATCCGGGTCAAATAATAATCCGGTTTCTCCATTATAAACAAGGTCATAAGTTTTCCGGGCGTTGCCTCTATATGGGAAAGGTCCGCAGGCATATACCAAACAGAACTTTTCTTCTTTATCTGAGAGCTTACTTTTTTCCATTATGCAATTTGAAACAATACTTCTTTATTGATAATAGAGAGTTCGTCAGACAAAGCTCCACATCTTATTTTTCTGTGCTTTTTTCTTGCAAATTCTGGCTCATAATTTTGTGCCTAAACAGTTTTGCAAGTCCCTGAAGACACTGTTCAATACGCTCCATAGTATTTAATTCTGCCATATTGAAATTGAACTGAAGTGCGTATCCTCCTATATATGCAAGCACCTTGCCAGTCTTTTCATCTGTGATTTGACAGAGGTCATAATCCTCTCTTTCTCGGAACATAGCCACACCAGTAGTGATTGAATCAAGATAAGCCTCCGGCATATCATCATTATTCACGAGCTGGATAGGAGTTAGACGATCAACACGTTTCATCCGCACTATTTGATGTTGAGTGACATTTACAACCTCACGCTTAACCTCTATCTTTTTTTCTTGCTGAAACTCGGGCTTAGAAACCGTATCATCCGTTTGAGTCTCTACCACTTCCTTATGCACATTCGCTTTTATCCCCTGTGCAACGGCATTACTTGTTGGCACCATAGTGCCGGTCTTCTTATCGAATTGAAATTTGGTTTTCATATTAGGGAAGATTAAATTTTGAAATGATCTCTTAATTTTTCCTTGTTCTCTGCTGCCAGACTACCTATAGCAACTCCACCTGAAGATTGCCCCCTCATTCTTGCTGTAAGCACCCTGACAATTTCTCTGGTAGCTGTAACGTCGGCATCAGCATCATGGGCATCATCCAAATCAATGCCAAGACGTTCTGCCATTGCCTCCAGTTTCCATGTATTGATACTCTTATCATTGTCAAAGGTCAACTGAGAAAGAATGATGGTATCAAGTTGAGCCGGCTGAAAATTTCCCCAGAAGTCTTTTGCTCCCCTGACCAGCTTACAAAACTCCTTATACATACCGGTATAAAGCATAATCTGCTGCATGAATCCATTATCAAATAACGGATTTTGACCTACCATAAAGGGTTTGTTGCCAGCTACGACTGGAAGTGTGTTGCGCTTAATGAAGTCACAAATTTCTTGACAGACCTCTTCCAATGGCTTACCCATAGAATGCAACATATCCATAGTTATATCCGAATACTCCAAAGCAACCTTCTCATAGTCCATTAGCTCGCTATCCTCAGATTCATATTTGCTTTTAAGGGTTTTACGTTGAGGTTTACATATCTCCGGCTTTTTATTATAGGGGTAGATATATGCAGAATACTTCTCCATCACTTCAAAAGTGTCGAGACGTACTGCATGGAGAGAAATCTGGGTTGCAGCGCAACGAGTGCAATCCAAACCGCCGGTTTCAAAGTCATACACTATAGCAGTGATGACATTTCCTTTTTCCACGGGTGCTGCCATATTACTTGTTTTTTATTTCTTCGTAGATGCGTTCGATATTATTAAATAGCTCAACCTTTTTGCCATTATTGACAACCACATAGTCATAGTCTTCATCTTTCAGATTCCTACGTTCATCTCTTCGTATTCTGGTCTCATCGACACCTGATTTCCGTCGCAAAGATTTGTCACGTTTAATCAAGACAGTGTATATGTCATAAACTTCACCAAAATCCTTACGAAGATTATCCAGTCCCTTTTCATCAATCACATAGACTGTGCAGGGGCCAAAAACCTGCCACTTTGTAGCATAGTAATAATAACCCCCGTTAAGTACATGACAAAAATTTGAAAACATCGAATTTTGGGGTATAAGTCGG
>ERZ777305.1569-NODE-1569-length-25672-cov-4.451224_pt1 | contig 25672 bp, 12 predicted proteins | sample MGYA00374965_ERZ777305 | MGnify/ENA primary metagenome ERZ777305 (study PRJEB29328, sample SAMD00013331) | mouse gut metagenome | study: EMG produced TPA metagenomics assembly of the Metagenome analysis of fecal microbiota from mouse which was promoted... | reverse complement strand
ACGGATTTAATTCCATAGCCGCAAGTCTGGGCGACGCGAATTACGGATTTCTTTCTAGGTTTGGCGTGGACGCTATAATTCAGCAGCCTGCCGACGGTGGATTTCTGAATTTGAATTATTTGCTGAAATATCTTGAAACAATGCCGACATTCCTTATTCTTTTGGGAGCCTGCTGGGTAATAAATCTTATCCTCATTGGTCGCTTATTTGAGATCATCGTTTATACGGTTATCTCGCCCATACCTCTCGCAACATTCGCGGCGGAGGGCTGGCACGACAGCGCAAAGGCTTTTGTTAAGAGCTACGCGGCGGTTTGTCTGCAAGGACTTGTCGTGATTGTGATGTTTTACGCGTTCTCGCAGGTTACCGACCTACTAGGCGGCTCGGACACTGTGGGAATAACGATAACGGCATTGGCGCTCGCGCTCGGTGTTTCCAAAAGCGGACAATGGGCGCGGCAAGCGGTGGGAGCATAGCGTATGAAAAAGTTCAAACTCACAATGGAGGATTTGTACGCTTGGCTCTTAATTAGTGCGGGAATTGGCTCTATCATTTACATAATTTATAAAATTGTGGAATGGACAAGCTGAACCGCTTTACATATACGAAAACCCTGCGGCGGTGAGTTGCCGCAGGGCGTGAATGGAGGTTATACCGATGGTTATGTTTTTTATTGTCGCTGCCTTGTTTGTCTTTGGGATTGTAGGCAGCGTATACAATTCGTACAAGTACTCGAAAAACGATGACGGGAGTGATAGATATGATTGAAATTCGTATTCCGAAAGAGATCAAGAATTATCGTGAAAAGCTCTTTTTCGGGTTGACATTGCGGCAATGTATCTGCGCGGGAGCAGCGCTGCTGATCTGTGTTCCGCTGTACATTTTCGGCAATAAAATTTTTCCGCAGGAGGCGGTTTCGTGGTTGGTTATTCTGATCGCCGCGCCGCTGATGTTCGCGGGATTTTTTCGCTACAACGATATGCAGTTTGAGCAGTTCGCAGTGGAATTCTTTTTCCATTATTTCACGCCGCAGAAACGCGTTTATTCCTATGAGCCTATTTTTATGGAATTTAGAAATGCGTATCTGTCCGAGGAATTGGCGGCTGAGATCACGGAAAAGCACGGCGGCTCGGCGGCGAAGAAATTTATAAGAAAGGCGGGTTTGAAAAATGGCAAATGTTAATATTAGCGAGAACGCCATATATGAAAATTCTACAACGGAGGTACATAATGATGAGCAAGCGCAGACGGAAGTTTCAGCAGCGGAACAGTCCGAATATTTGGCAGTTTCGAGTGTTCCCGAAGAATATGAAGCCGCTAGAGCCGAAACAGCAGTTTCGGAAGTTTCAGAGGAAACAGGGATAAGCGGTGCAACGGAATCGGTGGTTTCCGATGTTCCGCAAAAGGTAGATACGGCGAAAAACGCACAGGCATTTCTGCTGTTGACGGGAGTTTTCGGGGCGGTTATCGCGGCAATGGTTTTAAAGCGGAAGTTTCAAAAGGACAAGCGCAAAAAGACCGTGGATAAATCGCAGCTTACCGCAAAGGAGCGCGATGAAATCCGCCTCGCCGAAAAGAAACGCAAAAAGGAAAAGAAAAAAGTCGTGAAGAAAAAGCGTTCCGTGCCGCGTACTACGCAAAAAACTTTGCCTTATAAGTGCGTATGCGACAATTATCTTATGAAAGTCGATGATAACAAGTACAGCAAGACATACGTCTTTGAGGATGTAAATTATTCTATTGCAAAGCAGGAGGAGCAGGAGAGTATTTTCCTCGGTTATTGCTCGGTGCTGAACAGCTTTGACACGAGTGCGGATATTCAGATCACGGTGCATAATAACCGCGTCAACAAGGACGAGTTCAACAGAATGGTTCTGCTGCGGTACAAGGGCGATGAATACGATCACTATATCGACGTTTACAACGAAATGCTCAAGGACAAAATGGAGAAAGGGCAGAACGGCATTATCCGCAAGAAGTATCTGACGGTAACGTTGCAAGCTCCCGACCTCGAAACGGCTCGCGGAAAATTCACGGCGATTGATCTGGAGCTGATGAACGCTTTCAAGAAGATCGGCTCGGTTATAACGCCGCTGACCTCGAACGACCGAGTAAATCTTCTCAAGGATATTTTCAAGAGCGTTGACGATAAAATTCCCGAATTGTCCGAAAAGGACTTCAAGCGGCAGGCGGAGAGAGCGTACTGCTGCCCCGATTATTTCGAGTTCAAAAAGGATTATTTTATGTGGAATAACAAGTACGCTCGGACGATGTTTATCAAGGATATGCCGTCCTCGCTGAAAGACGATATGCTCACCGAAATTGCCAACACGAATTTGGACGTGATGATAACTGTGAATATCGCTCCCGTTGACCCCTATAAGGCGCTGAAAATCGTCAATCATCAGCTCACCTCGATGAGAGCCAACAAGCTGCAAGCCGAGAAAAAGGCTCTCCGTTCGGGGTACACTACCGACGTTATCAACGAGGATTTGAAACATAGTCTTGTTGAGGCGGAGGAATTGCTTGATGATTTGAGGTCGAAAAATCAGAAGATGTTTTTGAATAATATCATCATTATGGTGACGGCTGACGATATTGACGAGTTGGATAACAGCACGGAGGCTATCGAGGCGGTTATCCGTAAGCAGTTGTGCTCCGTTTCTACGCTTAAGTTCCAACAGGAAAAGGGCTTGCAGAGCGTTCTCCCTCTCGGTAATTGCACGCTGAAAATCCGCAGAACACTCACGACCGAAAGCACGGCGGTATTTCTTCCGTTCGCTGCAAAGGAGATCTCGCAGAAAAACGGAATGTATTATGGATTAAATGCTTTGTCGAATAATATGATAATCTTCAATCGTCTTATGCTGAAAAATCCGAATGGTTTTATTTTGGGTAGTCCCGGATCAGGAAAGAGTTTCTCGGCAAAGCGTGAGATGTTGAACGTGTTCCTTGCAACGGACGACGATATTATAATCATCGACCCTGAACGCGAGTACACAGAGCTTGTCGCGGCGCTGAACGGCGAAACGATAAACGTTTCCCCTGCAAGCACCAACTACATTAATCCGCTGGATATGTCGCAGGACTATTCCGACGAGCAGTCACCGCTTGTTATGAAGTCCGACTTTATTCTGTCGTTCTGTGAGTGCCTTGTCGGAAAGCAGGGCTTGACCGCGAAAGAAAAAGCTATTATTGACCGCTGTCTGACGAACGTTTACGCGGAATATTTGCAGAATTTCGATCACGATAAAATTCCTACGCTAATGGATTTTTACGAGAATATCAAGGCGCAGCCCGAAGATGAGGCGCAGGGTTTGGCTTTATCATTGGAGCTTTATATCAAGGGAAATCTGAACGTTTTCGCGCATAAGACCAACGTTAATACAAGCAACCGCGTGGTTTCCTACGATATAAAAGACCTCGGAAAACAGCTTAAAACTATCGGTATGCTGATCGTGCTTGATTACGTCTGGAACAGAATTACCGTAAACCGCGCGAGGGGCAAGAGAACATGGATTTATCTTGACGAGATCTATCTGCTCTTTGCTAATGAGCAGTCGGCAAACTTTTTGTACGAGCTTTATAAGAGAGCGCGTAAGTGGGGCGGCGTTCCTACGGGAATTACTCAAAACGTCGAAGATTTGTTAAAGTCCGAAACGGCGCGTTCTATGCTCTCCAACACGGATTTTGTGCTGATGTTAAATCAGGCAACGAGTGACAGAATTCAGCTTGCGCGTCTTTTGAATATCTCGGATAATCTGCTCACGCACGTCACGAGTTCCGAGAGCGGCAGCGGGCTGATATGCTGCGGCGGTTCAATTATTCCGTTCGTTGACAAATTCCCGCATAACGAGTTGTACGATTTAATGACCACAAAGCTGGAGGAAGTCACGGACGATAGCGGAGGTGCCGATGAAAATTCAGACACAGGTTGATCGGGATACCCGACCCGATACCATTGAGCGTGACAGCTTTTACTCAAAGGTTGATGAGCGCGGAGTGAGTAACATCAGCGGCTTGAAAACCGCCGAACGCTCACAAAAAGTGAAAACCACCTCCGCACCGCGTGTTGGCGGTAAGGGGAATAAGCGCAAGCGAAAAAAACGGGCGAAAGCAGCCGAAATAAGGGAAACGCGGTCCGAGAACGAAAAGACAAAATCCGAAAAGCCCGAAAGTGCATTACAGACCGCTGTTGATACGAACGTGAATACCGCCGCCGACAGCACAAGCGGCACTTCGGCAAGTGGAACGGGGAGTATGAGATTACCGCCGCGCCGTGGTAACGTCAAGGAAGATAGGCAAAAGCCCAAACGCGAGAAATATACCTCCGCGAAAATGGACAGTGACGGATCGGCGGCTATTGAAATGGTGCAAGGCGTTCAAGCTGCGGGAAATGTGGCGGTACAAGCCGGAGGGATCCTGCGTACCGCCGTTAAGGGCGGCGTGAACGGATTAGGCGGCATCAAGACCTTTGTTCGGCGCGGAGTGAATGTCGGCTCAATAAAAGATGTTGGACGTATCGCGACAGCGGTAAATACGACTGTATCGGGTGCGGTAAAAAGCGCGGGTGATTCTTTGTTGAGAACGAAAATCGACAAGTCAACTATTACCGATACGGGAACGGAAACGATAAAACAGGGCTTGACTGAATTACGCTATGCGGATAATGTGCGAAAGGCGGCGGTTAATACCGTTCACGGCATTTCAAAACTTAAATTCACGCCGCTGAAAAGCAAGCACGTTAATCAGCGGCTGATACGCATGAATTCAAAGAAAGCCGCACGAAAAACCGCCGCAAATATGCGGAAAATGATATTTTCCAAAGCGGGGCTTATAGTCCTCGGCGCGGCGGCATTGGTGCTTATTTTAATTCTGCTGATAAACGGCATTGTTACGCTGCTGTGTTCGGTCGTTAGCAGCTTGTTTTCGTGGCTTGCGCCGTCATCGGACAGCGCGGAACGTTCTCAAACCGAAACGGAGGTGCTGAATGATTATCGGACGGCAGTGGTGGAGTACATTGACGGTAAGCAAGACGAAATTGATGATATTGTTGACGGGTTTGTTTGTGACCGAAGAACTTATTATCCGTATTCCGAGATTTCCGAATTAAATCGGTTCGGAAATTCCGAGATAGAAATTGAGGATTACAATGAAATTCTTGCCATTCTTGCGGTGAAAAAATACCGCGAAATGGATGGCGATATATCTGCTATGGAGCTTATTTTTACCGCCGAGGAAATTGCCGAAACGGTGGAACGGTTCTATATCTTTGAATATTCGTACAGCTACGGACAATGCAGCGGTCGGGATTGTCAAAAGAGTGAAACCGAGATAACTCATAATGAGGGTGAGGATGACGAGTGGACAGAAACAATAACAACTTATTATTGTGGAAGAAATCATTGCTGGCTTTACGGAAGCGTCACTAACAAAACGCTTGATGATGTTCTTGAGTCGTACATTTTTACCGATGAGGAAAAAACTTTGTATTCTATGTATCTCGAACAAATAAACACTATGACGGGAGGCTAAGATGTTTGACTATTTCAAAAAGCATAAGCTGACAATCAGCGAGAACATTCCCGAACAGAACGGGAAACCAAAAAAAGACAAGGTGTTTATTGCGATACTTATAGTGTTCGCCGTTGTCCTTGCAATCGGTTTGATTATGGGAAACGGCGGTGCCGTGGACGGCTCCGAGTTCGAGAATAATTTCAAGTTCCGATTTAATATTTCGGATGGAATTATGGTTGGCGCTCTCGTAATCGGTTATGTGGTTATGCGGATAAGAAAGGGGCGGGGGCATTGACGGATAGAGAAGCGCATTGCTGTGAGGAATTGGAGCGGTGCAGAGCGAATATTGTCAAGACAAAAGGCAAGATAGAATTTCATAAGGATATGCTCAAAAAATTGGAGCATAAGGAAATGGAATTGCTTGAACGGCTCGGCGCGCTGAAGCTGCAAGACCTGCATAGCATTATCAGTACGCGCGGCTACAATATTGACGATCTGCGCGAGGCTATGATTGCGGGAGATCTCAGCGGCATTATTCCGCAAAATCCCGTTGAAAAATTCGATGGGCAAACCGAAGCTCCCGCGCCGATCACGGAGAATATTCCGCAACAGGAAAACAAGTTAAAATCCGATGATAAAAATTCATCGGAGGAAAATAAATCGGCTGTGCTCGCCGATAAAGACAACGATCTTGAAAGGAAGAATGAATTATGATGTTTGCTGCAATTAAGAATGAAGTTAAGGATTCGCTGTTCTGCTTCTGTATGGAGCAGAGCGCGGCGGTTGGCATGATGCCCGTTGAGGAAGTGAAAAACCTTACGGACAAGGCGTTTGAGGTTTTCGCGAAAAATCCTAACGCGCATATCGACCCGATTACCTTGTACCGTTATCATTTGTACGCGGGCGAGAGATACACGGGAGAAATATTTCCCGAAAAAATCAAGGAGAATGGCGTTCTTTGCAGACGGTGTCTGCACCTCGGAACTTTTCTCGCGAAGGAGTATTCTGATAATGTTGAGAAGATAATCACGCGCGGCTACGATGTGGTGTACGACCTCGACAAGGAAAAAATAAAGCTGCTTTATCGGGTAGTGTTCTCGGATAACAGCATTGTGACTATCTACCGCGTGGAAACGCAGTATTTTGAGGATTTCGATGTTACGGAGTTTATGCTCGACCTTACGGCGCAGGTCACGGCGAAGTTGAAGCAGAACGGCAATATTATTTATGGGGAGGCGGTTTGATGATCAGACTTATAATTTCAGAGAAGCCCAGCGTTTCAGCGGCGGTGGCTTATTGTATCGGTGCAACGGAAAAGGTGTCGGTTGAGGGCAATTTTTATTGGCGCGGTAACGGCTACATAGTCACCAATGCGCTCGGTCATTTGTTCGGTATCGGTATGCCGGAGGATTACGGTTACAAAAAGTGGGAGTTGACAACGCTGCCGATCATTCCCGAAAATTTCAAGCTGTTTCCGCTTGACGGATACGACGATCAGATTAAAATGCTCAGCGGACTTATCAACCGCGATGATGTGAGCGAGGTCATAAACGCTTGCGACGCTGGGCGCGAGGGCGAGTGCATTTTCCGTTATATCTACAACTATTTTGGCTGCACAAAACCCGTTAAGCGCTTGTGGATTTCCTCGCTGACGGACGAGAGCATTAAGCACGGAATGGAAAATCTGATCGAGGGCTATGAGAAAAATTCGCTCTATGAAACGGGGTTCACAAGGGCAAAAGCCGATTGGATTTTGGGAATGTCGTTGTCAAGATTGTATAGCATTTTGAACGATGATAGCCATAAGGTCGGTCGTGTGAAAACTCCGGTGCTGAATATTATCGCGGAACGCGATAAGGCGATTTCCGATTTTACGAAAAAGCCGTATTTCAAGGTAATTCTTGATAACGGTGCGGAATGTGAAAACATTTTCGATACCGTCGAGAAAGCGGAGATAATCCGCGCAAAATGCAGCGGAAAAACTGTTGCCGTTATTTCGGCGAAGTCCGAAAATAAAATAGAAAATCGTCCGCTGTTGCATAGCCTTACCTCTTTGCAGAGAGAAGCTAACGAGGTTTACGGAATGACCGCCGCCGATACACTGAAAGCCGCGCAGTCGCTGTACGAAAAGAAGCTGATTACATATCCGCGCACCGACAGCAATTTCCTTTCCGACGATATGAAAACGCTTGTTGAGAGCATTGTCAAGTGCCTTTCCGAATATGACGAGCAGAGAGTTACCGCGCTTTTGAATAGCGGCTTGAATATCGACAATCGCGTTATTGACAACAGCAAGATTTCCGATCACCACGCGATTATTCCGACAAACCTTATCGGGCGGCTCGGCGTAACGCTGCTGAACGACAACGAAAAGAATGTCGCGGAGTTGGTAATTAACCGCTTTTTATGCGCTCTGGACAAGCCGTACAGATATACCGAAACGCAATACGAGTTTTCCGTTGAGGGTGTAATTTTCAAGCTGACCGTAAAGCGCGCCGATGAATGGGGTTGGAAATGGTACAGAAAGGTGACGGACTCCGATGATGAGAATGTTCAGCCGAATATATCTTATTTCGAGAACGCTACGTTTACCGCCGATAACATTACCGTCAAGCCGTGCGAAACTCAACCGCCTAAGCGGTTCACGGAAAGTTCCCTGCTGGCGGTTATGGAGAATATTGACCGCCTTATTCCCGATAAGGACTTGAAAGGATTTGTCAAAGAGCGTGGACTTGGGACTCCCGCAACTCGCGCGTCCATTATTGAGGAGCTGATCGCGGCAGGGTATGTTCAGCGCAAGAAGAAACAGCTTGTTTCCACCGAGTACGGCAGAGCGTTTGCCGCGTCCCTGCCGGAAAATGTGAAGTCCGCCGAGCTTACCGCTCATTGGGAACAGGCGCTCTCGGATATTGAGAATGGTACGGGCAGCGCCGCCGATCTTCTCGGCGAGATTATTAAAACCGTTACTTCTATCGTCACGATAGAGTGCGGCAGAGAGAATCGCGTGAGGGTCACTCGCAAGAAGCTCTTGGGCAAGTGTCCGCGTTGCGGGCAGCCCGTGGTCGAGAACAACATAGGCTTTGCTTGCTCGACAGGTCGCGAAAAGTGCGGATTTTTCATCTGGGGGCAGGACAAGCGTATCGGCAGAAAATACACCGCCGCCGAGATTTCGGAGCTGCTAGCAAGCGGTAGAGTCACACTGAAAAATTGTGTTTCCTCAAAAGGAAATAAGTACAGCGCGTTTTTTGAGCTTAATGATACGGGGCAGTACGTTAATCTGAAGTTGGTGGAGTTTGTCGGCAAGAAGCGGGGGAAGTAACTGAATATGCGGAAGTTCGGTTATTTTGGACTTCCGCATAAATTCATATTTTGGAAAGGAGTTTTTATGGCAAGAATAGAAACCGTCCGCGAAAATTGGGCGGACATCACAAATAAGTTGCTCCGCGACAAGCAGTTGCTGGCACATTTCCTCCGTTTTTCGGCGGGAATGTACAAGCAGAGCTTTTCGGACGCGGCGCTGATTTATCAGCAGAACCCCTACGCCACAAAGGTGGCAACGCTCGAAACCTGGAACAAGCTCGGCAGGCTCGTCAATCGCGGCGAACACAGCATTGCCGTATTCGGCGAGGATAATAGAGCAAAGCACCTTTTTGACATTTCCCAAACTAACGGCAAGCGTATTCCCAACCTGTGGAAGCTGACCGAGGACTTAGCCGCCGATCTGACCGCTGTTATCAATAAAAAGTACGGTAGGAATTGCAAGAATATTCAAGAGGTTATCGCTGCTATGTCGGTGGACAACACACGTCCGTACTTGACGGAAATGATGTACGCAACTCAGCAAATGAAGCTGACCGACAGCGATTTGAAAACTTATCAGCAGTCCTTTGTGTCGGCGGTGCGCTTTATGGTATCTAATCGCTGTGAGCTGGGCAGCAATATGAAAATATCCAGCGGTATCAATCTGAACGCGGTTGACTTATTCAAGGATACTCGCGATCTTATCCGTTTTTGTGATTTGGTGCAGAAATCCGCAAAAGATACGCTCCTTGAAATGGAGCGAGAAGTTGTTCAAATTTTGAAGCAAAGGAGAGAATTAAACAATGACTTACAAGCAGAACGCAACAGGGCAGATGTTGGCGCAAATCCCGTACACGGACAACCCCGCGGAGCAGAAGCTGCTCGAACAGCCGATAGGCAGGTGGGGGAAGATGTGGCAGGAATGGATACGCACGGAGTATCCGACAGAGGTCCAAGTGCTGATAACCGAGGGCAGGTGGCAGATAATTCCGAGGGAGATAGACGCGGAGGCGGAGAGCCGCTTTCGGGAGCTAGACGTACTGTACAAACAGAAAAATCCGCGCCCGACGACATTCGAGGAAATTCTTCGGTGGGAGAAAATGCGGTTGTTGACCGTGGAACATCAGGTAATGGAAGAAGTGGTGTTCCGTCTGAGATAACGGTCGAGAGCCTTATCGAGCGTTATAACAACGCGGATTTCAACCGTCGTTGGGATAGTTATGAAACGGCAGGCTGGATTCTAAGTGATGTGAAAGCTGCTGAATTTCGTCTTGACGCGGTGGAGCAGTTCGATAAATATCACGCGGATAAATTCTCAGTTGCACAAGCGGAGGAAATTCGCGGACTTATCCGCGCCGCTCTGGAGAACCGCGAGAAAGCGCGCGATTTCATTGACGTGAGCGTTCCCGATGAACGGGAAACTGTTGAGGAAGAAACGTTTGATAATGATGATTATCCCGATAATGAAGATGAAGAAATTATCATCAACAACTCGGTCATTGAAACCTCCGATCTGCCGCCGCTTACCGATGAAAAGCTGATCTGTGACATTTTGAAGTACGACAGATTTTTCAAGATCAAGCGTGAGGAAATTGCGGAATTTTTCGCGGAGAATACAAGCAGCACCGACCGCGCGGAGCTGCTGAAAAAAGCCTTTAATCACGACTATACAGAGTTCGATATCGGCACTAATCGCGGCGGATTTAAAACGAATGAGAACGGCGTGATTGTGTGGCAAGGTCATTATCTCAACCGCTACAAGGAGTCGGGGCTGTCGTGGGATCTGGTGCAGAGCCTTACCGCGAAAATGATAGAAAATGGCGAGTATCTTGACGAGCGCAGACCGCAGATCGTTACCGACGCGCAGGAGCTTATAGACGGAGATACTATTCGCATTGACGGCGAGGAATGGAAAGTCCTCAGTGCGGGGGATTACCTTATTTCAATTAAAAACTCCGAGGGCAAACAGCGCAACTTGTACAATACCCTTGACAAGAAGTGGTACGATCTGATGAACGAACACGGCTTTGAATTTGTGTCGTCCTCCGATGACGAGCATAAATTCTTCAAGCCCGAAGATGAGATCGTCGAGCCACTTGACGAGCCTGTTGACGATGAACCCGAACAGCTTACTTTATTCGGCGATTATGAGCCTGTCGAGATCGCGGCAACGGATAATAATGCCGCACCCGAAAAGTCCGTGCCGAAAAAATCAGTTATGAGAAGAAACATCGCGTATTCAAATGCCGCGCCGAATGACGAGATGATAAACTATATTCTCAAATGCGGCGGCAATGATGATCACACATTGGAGCGTATCGTGGCACAGTTCCAAAAGGGAAAATCCGATGTCGAAAATGCGGAATTTCTTCGTAAGGAGTTTTGCTCACGGTATGACGAGGACGGGCGGGGTTATAAATTCGTTGCGGAGGATTTTACAAGCTCCGCGCTGTTGGCGGCTTGGTTCGACAAGAACGGAATTACCGCTGCGATCAACAATACGGCATTTCCTCACAGAGAAAACACACATATTTCTTGGGAAGATGCTTCCGAAAAAATTTCCGCGTTGTTGGAGCGCGGCGAATACTGCGAACAGGATATAATCGACCGTGCGGCGGAGAACGAAATGACGGATGTTGCCGCAAAGCTGTGGTATCTTCATCAGGATTTCAGCGAGGAATATCGGGATAAGAATATTATTCCGTACACGGGGATTTTCCCCGATGATATTGCGAAAATCAAGGTGGGATTAACGGATAAATGCACCTTGCAAGGCTATATTGACGGTATGGAAAAATTCTTAAAGGATTATGAAGAAAACCGCGAAATATTGCGGTTTGGGTTTCATAGACCTAAAGAATTATTGAGCCGTTTAAAGGATTTGCAAATTCCCCGCAAGGAATTTCTCACAAAATCGGATTTCAAGTTCGAGCCGAAATTCTTTATTACCGAGGACGAAAAGGACTGGGTAGTTGCGGGCGGCGGTAACGTTCAGGGAAGCAAATTCCGTATAGCAAAATATTTCAGCGAGGGTCATTCCGCAAAGGAAAAAGCGGATTTTCTAAAACACGAATACGGCGAGGGCGGGTCGCTTGTAACAGGTTACGGAACATCTTATAATGCCAAAGGTTTTAAATTTCATCGCGGCTCAATATCAAATCCCGACGCGGAAGTGCTGATGAAGTGGAACGACGTTGCGGAGCGTGTAATGCGTATGATCGCCGACGAGCGGTACATTACACAAAAGGATATTGACGCGCGTATTCGTAACGCGAAACGCAATCTTGAAAATTACGGCGGGGATAACGAATATGACAAAGCCGTAAAGGAGGACGCGAGAAAAATCATTGCGGAATATGGAATTGACATCGACGAGCCTGTTCCCGTTCCTAACGAAAGCAGCAAGGAGATAGCGGTCTTTTGGAATACTCACGGAGAAAATTATATCGCAGTTACGCAGACCGACGAGGGAATTGACTACACCATTTACGCGCCCGATCTCACGCCCATTGATGGCGGCGTTTGGGAAATGGACAGCGCAGTTGATCTGAAATTTGCGGCGGCGCAGTTGCTTGATACGGCAGAAAATAATCTCGCCGAAATTTCCGATTACGATAAATTTATCGACCTCGCGGATATGGATTACGATTTCGAGGTGGCGCACGAGCTTAATAAAATGATCGCGGAGGCGGTCGGGAATATAGAAAATCCCGCTGCCGAGCAGCAGACGGAAGATGTTTCGGGAAAATCCGAGAAGTCCATTGAACCGAAAACGGAATCAAAATCCGATCAGCCCACCGTGAACGCTCCCGAAAAAATATCTGCTGTTAAAAAAGAACCGAAAAGCGGCACTCCGTTTACATATCATTTCAGCGAAAAAGATGTTGTGACAGGCGGCGCGAAAACAAAATATGCCGCTAACGTTGAGGCTATAAAAACGCTGCAAAAAATTGAATCTGAGAACCGTTATGCCACTCCCGAAGAACAGTCAATTTTGGCAAAGTATGTCGGTTGGGGCGGTATTCCGCAAGCGTTTACCTCCGACAGAGCCGCCGAGGGAATCGGTAATCTCGGTGAAGCTGCGCCAACGGGTTGGGAGAACGAGCAACAGCAGCTCCGTGAATTATTATCCCAAGAGGAATATGCAGCGGCTCGCGCGTCAACGCTTACAAGTTTTTACACACCTTCCGAAGTTGCGGACGGTGTGTATCAGGCATTGGAACAGTTCGGCTTTGAGGGCGGCAACGTTCTGGAGCCGAGTATGGGCGTCGGGAATTTCTTCTCGAAAATGCCGGATAATATTCGGGATAATTCAAAGCTGTACGGCGTGGAGCTGGATAGTATCAGCGGCAGAATAGCGCAGCAGCTATACCCGAATGAGCGTATTCAGATCAAGGGTTTTGAGCAGACGAATTTCAATAATAATTCGTTTGATGTGGTTATCGGAAATATTCCGTCCGGAGATTATAAGGTCACGGACAGAATTTACGATAAGCTGAATTTTAAAATTCACGACTATTTTGCCGCGAAGTCCGTTGACAAGGTTAAGCCCGGCGGCGTTGTCGCTCTTGTCACAAGCAAATTCACAATGGATAAGAAAAACGAGAAAGCCCGTCGCTATCTTGCGGAGCGCTGCGATCTGCTCGGCGCGGTGCGTTTGCCGAATACAGCATTTAAGCAGAACGCGGGAACGGAAGTTACAACGGATATTCTGTTTTTGAAAAAGAGAGATACGCTTACCGTTGAGGTTCCGGATTGGGTATATTTTTCCGAAACCGCGGACGGTATTCCGTGCAACAAATATTTCGTGGATAATCCGGATATGGTTCTCGGAAAAATGGCGTTTGACGAGCGAATGAGAGGGAAGTACGGCGAGGACAGCAAAGTCACAACTTGTATTGCTAACGAGGATATTCCTTTGGCAGAGCAGATAAAGATGGCAGTTGCTAAAATCCAAGGTTCTATTGAAACCGTCCGTGCCGAAGAAAAGGAGCGTGATGAAAATGATATAATTCCCGCAGACCCCTCGGTAAGAAATTTCACCCACACAATTGTGGACGGACAGCTTTATTTCCGCGAAAACGAGATTATGACAAAAGTTGCGGAAACGGGCAGAACGCTTGATCGAATGATGGGTATGCACAAAATCCGTCAAGCAACAATGGCTCTGATCGACGCGCAAGCGGGAGGCTGTTCCGACGAGGAACTGAAAAAATTACAAGCGGAATTAAATTCTGTCTATGATAAATTCCGCAAAGTATACGGTAACATTACCGACAGCGCGAATGAGCGATGTTTCCGAGCGGACGATGACTTTAACACTCTGGCGGCGCTTGAAATCGTGGACAGCGAGAAGAAAACCGTTGAAAAAGCGGAGATATTCTCAAAGCGCACCATTCAGCCAGAAGTGGTGATCACTAGCGTTGAAACTCCGCAGGAGGCTCTGCAAGTATCACTTGACCGTATCGGCAGAGTGGATATTGAATATATGGCGCAGCTTGTAGCTTCACCCCCCGAACAGGTCATCGGTGATCTGGGCACGGATATTTACAGAGATCCCGCCAAGGTAAAGGACGGTGAGCTGCTTTCGGGATATGTGGACGCGTCGGAATATTTATCCGGCAATGTTCGCGAAAAGCTGAAAATAGCGCGGGATTATGTTTCGCATATTGACGAAAGTTTTCAGCGGAACGTGGACGCGCTCGAAAAGGTTATCCCGAAAGACCTTGAAGCAGGGGAAATCTCCGTGCGTATCGGCGCGAATTGGATAGACGTTGAGGACTACAATAAATTTCTTCACGAATATGCCAAAGCGGATACAAGTGCGTGGGGCGGTCACCCCGTTACCCGTACTAAAATGGGCGAGTATAAAATCGAGGGGAAGTATCAGGACAGATCGGTGGCGGCGAGCAGTATCTATGGCACGTCGCGAATGAGCAGTTATCATATATTTGAAAATCTGCTCAATCAGCGTGACATCGTTGTCCGCGACAGAAAGGAGGAAGACGGTAAGGTCTGGTATGAGGTCAATCCCAAAGAAACGCAGCTTGCAAAAGAAAAAGCGCGGCAGATGAAAGAAGCGTTTAAATCGTGGATTTGGGAGGATATAGGGCGGCGTGAGAAATACGTTGAAAAATATAACTACTTATTCAATGCTATTCGTGGCAGAGAATATGACGGCTCACATCAGACCTTTCCCGGAATGAACCCCGCAATAAAGCTACGTCCTCATCAGCATAACGCCGTTTTAAGAGGGAAATTAGGCGGTAACACGCTGCTTGCTCACTGTGTCGGCGCGGGAAAAAGTTTTGAAATGGTCGCTACAACAATGGAGAAAAAGCGGCTTGGTCTTATAAATAAAGCCTGCGTGGTAGTACCGAAACACCTCACGCTGCAAATGGCGAGCGAGTGGATGAGATTATATCCTAACGCGAAATTATTGGTTGCCCGTCCTGAAGATTTTACAAAAGATAATCGCCAAAAATTTATAGCACGTTGCGTTACGGGCGATTATGACGCGGTAATAATGTCGTTTACTCAATTCGAGAGAATACCGATGTCCGACGAATACCGTAAGCAATTTATGGAGCGTGAACTGAATGAGATAATGGACGCGCTTGAAGAAGTGGACGATACCGACCGCGTTTCCGTCAAGGCTCTTGAACGGCAGAAAAGACAATTAGAGGAACGGCTTGAAAAGCTGCTGTCCTCAAAAAAGGACAATTCCCTTTGCTTTGAAAAGCTCGGATTTGATTATCTGGTCTGCGATGAAGCGCATAACTACAAGAATTGCTTTGTCGCTACAAAGATGTCCAACGTCGCGGGAGTGCAGACGACCGCCGCGCAAAAGTCCGAGGATATGCTGATGAAAACGCAGTATCTCAACGAAAAATACGGCTGTAATAACTGCCTCTACGCTAGTGGCACTCCTGTTAGCAACAGCATGGTCGAATTCTATGTTATGCAAAGATATTTACGTCCCGATCTGCTTGAAAAGGCGGGATTACAAACCTTTGACGATTGGGCAAGTACGTTTGGCGAGGTGGTATCTCAGCTTGAAATTAAGCCTGCCGGAAACGGATTTCAAAATAAGAACAGGTTCTCGAAATTCGTGAATATTCCCGAACTTATGCAGATATACAAAGAGTTTGCAGATGTTCAAACGCCCGATATGATAAAACTCCCCGTGCCTAAATTAAAAACGGGTGAGCCTATTATCATAAGCTCAAAGCCCGACGATAGGCAAAAGGCATATATGAAACAGTTGGCGGCTCGTTCCGAGGCAATACATAACGGAAATGTCGATCCGTCTGAGGATAACATGTTGAAAATAACGCACGAAGCAAGGCTTTTAGGACTTGATTCCCGGTGTATTTTTAAGGACGCGGAACCTGCTCCCGACAGCAAGGTAATGAAGCTGCTGGATAATCTGGAGCAGAATTACCGTGATACTATGGAACAGAAAGGAGTGCAGATAGTATTTTGCGACATAGCTATAAACGAGGATGCGGAGCATTTTTCGATTTATGAAGCGATAAAAGCCGATCTCATAAAGCGCGGCATTCCGAGTGATGAGATATGCTTTGCAGGTGACGCGAAAACGGACAAGGCTAGAGCGGAGATGTTCGAGCAGCTCCGCAAGGGCGAAAAGCGGTTTATCATAGCAAGCACGTCAAAACTCGGTACGGGCGCGAATATTCAAGACAGAATATGCGCTATTCATCATCTGGACATTCCGTGGCGTCCGGCGGATCTCATTCAGCAAAATGGTCGCGGAATACGTCAAGGCAATATGTTTGACGAGGTGGCGATATATCACTATCTGACCGAGGAAACGTTCGACGCGTATATGATGGGTATTATCACAAACAAGGCGAAATTTATCAATCAGATAATGACCTCAAAAGACCCCGTTCGTGTTTCCGAGGACGTTGACGAAATGGTGCTTACATATTCTCAAATGCAGGCTATCGCGTCGGGAAATCCGATGATAAAAGAGAAAATTCAGCTTGACAACGATATTGCTATGCTGAAAACTCTCGAAGCGGAGCATAAAAAATCCGTATTCAAAATGCAGGAGTTGGCGGAGCGCAAGCTGCCGCAGACGATAGATAATTACGCGGATTTATTGCAGAAGGCGAGCGCCGACTTAAAGGCATTTCAGGAACAGCACCCCGATAATGCGGAATTTAAAATCGAGATCGGCGGCAAGCCCGTTGACGAGAGGACCGACGCGGGTAAAGAAATTGAGGCGGCTATCGTAAAGTGTTCCACAACGGGCGAAACCGTGGCTATCGGAAAATACTTCGGATTTGGCGTTACCATTGAGAAAAATCCCGCTAATACAACTTTGTTTTCTTCGGGAACACCTTGTGTGGCGGTTCTTCACGGCAAGCTGAATTACACTTGCGAGGTATCGCTCGGTAATGACGTGGGCAACATTCGTCGTATCGAAAACCTTGCGGGAAATCAGATAAACCAGAAAATTCAGCAGCTTTCTGCGAACCTCGATAAGGCAAAAAACGACCTTGAAGAAGCAAAGGCTAATATGGCGAAACCGTTTGAACGCGCGGAGGAATTGGCTCAAATGCAAGCTCGGCTTGAATTTGTAAATGCCGAGCTGAGCAAAAAGCAAGTTGATGATGAGCCTATCGTGGTGGACAAGCAGTCGGAAAGATCGGAAGATGATCGCGATATTGCGGATAAGATAAATCCGCTGCCGAGGAATGATGAACCGCCGCACAAATTCAGACGTTGAAAGGAGTTTTTTATGAGTATCAGGAACAGAGATGAAAGTATCGAGATCATCTCGAACAGCGTACCCAAAGACCTGCTTAAAAGAGCGATCACGGACGGATATTCCGATGCCGCGTTATCATTTATGGCGGACTTAAGGGATAAGTATTTGAATAAAATGCTCGACAGCAGCTTTTCCGCAAATGCCGTGAATAAGCTGACCGCAGCTTGTGAAAGCAGCAAGATCGGTTACGGCGAGCTGGGCAGAATAATGCGGTTTGCTCCGCATAACGCTCGGAATGAGAAATACATTGATGATATGCTCGGCAGCATTGACAAGGGCGTATTTCCCGATACCGCCGCAAAGATTTTTACGGCGGTGGGGTATGAGGAAATGTCCTACAATGAAACATTGGATTTGGTGAAAAGCGGTGCGTATTATCCGACCGAGTATGCGGGATTGTCCGTTGAGTACGATGTAGCAAGGGAACTCGGCAGAATGGGTTATCCGCTCCGCGCTTGTGAGGGATTTAATTATTGCTACGACATTGACAGCGCCGACCGCTTGGCTGGCGCGTTGGAACGCGGCGCAGCAATAACTGTTTCCGATAAAACAATTGCAGTTAAGGTCAAAGAGGCAATGCGCCGCGAGGATTGGCTGGATTTGCGCGACTACATTACTACCGAAATGGGGCAGTATATCCCCGATATGTCGGGCAAAACATTTGACGAACTCTGCAAAGATTTTGAAATCGAAAAACTTTGCAACGAACTTTATACCAAGGTGAGAGCAGAGTATGATACATTTATCACGACTATGCAAAAGGAAACGACAGCAGTTGCTATCGAATCCGCGTATGAAATAGTCTGGAAAGACAATATCGTGCAATATCTCGAAAACAAAACTCCCAATTTGTCTGTAAATCAGTATTCCGCGCTTATGACGTCAAAAAATACGTTGGACGAGATTTACGGAGAATGGTGTTCAAATGGCGAGCTGCACAGCTATGATGATATTGGCATTGCTATTGAGGATACTGCAAAAAATATGGAGTATTCTCTTGAACGGGAGCAGAGAGAACGAAAACAGCAACCGCCGCCCGTTATTCCCGAAGTAAAGGCGGAGGATATTCCCGCTCCGACCGAAACAAGACGGAAATCAAGATAGGGGGTATTTTTATGGCTAGAAAAAAGAAGTTTACAGCCGAGGAACGCGTTGCTTTTGCCGAAAAAAAGAAGTCAGAAATGGACGAGATGATACAGCGTATCGACGAGGGTGTCAAAGCGGTTTTCGAGTCTGAACGCTATAAAGAATATCTGAAATTCGCGTCCCAATTTACCGACTATTCCGCGCGGAACACAATGCTCATCAATATGCAGAAGCCCGACGCAACGCTTGTTGCCGCGTTTGGAAAGTGGAAACAACTCGGTCGGCACATTAACAAGGGTGAAACGGGCATAGCTATTTTCGCGCCAACTCCCTATAAGACAAACGAGTACATAGAAACGCAAAAGCCCGCGTTTGACGAGTACGGCAATCAGCTTTACAATGAGGACGGCACGGAGAAAATGGAAACAATAGAAACTCCGCTTACGGGAATGGCTTTCAAGACCGTGTATGTTTTCGACGTTTCGCAGACGGACGGAAAGGAACTTCCCGAACCCGTGAGCGAGCTGACGGGTGACGTTGACGCGGAGAGTAAGGAAGCGATCTTCGCAGCGATAAGAAAGGTCACGGGAATTGACGTTGAATTTCAAGATATAAGGGGCGGCTCAAAAGGATATTACAGTCCCGCATCGGACAAAATCGTTATAAAAACGGGAATGAGCGACGCACAGACTTTGAAAACCGTTTTTCACGAGGCGGCTCACAAGCTGCTGCACGACCCGAAAAGCGAGATAGTTACCGTGAAATCTCCGCGTAACGAAAAGGAAGTTCAAGCCGAGTCAGTGGCGTTCATGGTCGCAGAGAAATTCGGTATCGACACTTCCGAATATTCGTTTCCGTATATCGCGTCGTGGTCGGAGGGCAAGCAGCTCGAACAGCTTAAAAACGCTTTGCAGGAAATTCAATCGGCGGCAAAACAGATCTCAAACGCTATTGAATCGGAGCTGCTGAAAATGCAGAAACGGCATTTGTCGATTGACGAGAAGTTAGCAGATACCGAATTGAATAACGTTCAGAAAGCGGAATTTCTGATTGAGGACTGTGCCGACAGAGATGTTACGTTTTCGGAAGAAGATACAAATAAAATTCTCGAATTTGCGGAGCAGCACGAGGATATTTCTGAAACGGTTCAGCTTGTCGAGGATATGGAAATATCTCAAAAACAGCGCGATAATTACGGCTACGATTTTACATATATGAAACCTTTCGACAGCAAGGAATCCGCGCTTGAAGCGTTCGATAAGGGCGAGGCTGTCTATCTGCTTTACCCCGACAACACCGAGGGAATGGCGGAAACACGCGAGGATATTGAAAACTTCGGCGGCTACTTTGGAATTGAGAAAGAGCCGAAAACTGCATTGGAACGGGATAATGAATTAACGCCCGTTTCCAAATCGGTCGCGCTGGAGATGTGGGATAAAAATTCCGACGTGTTTATTGACGGAATTCCCGCAGACAGCCGTGAGGATATTGCGAACGCGCCCGATACCGCTAAATTCGCGGTTTTGGAGTATGAATTTTCGGCGGAATTGGATTTTGACAGAACGAATGGAGGTAACACAATGGCGAGAAATTATTATGATAATTACGGGCAGGCTGCGCCGACAAATCCGAATGTTATCGGCAATACGCCGTACAATCAGCTTGGTGGTAAGGGTCAGTTGGAATTTTACACTAACCTCAAAAACCGCCATGCGGACAATATAGCTAATCAGCTTAACGCTGACGGCGTTCGATTCAGCGGTTTGCGTAAAGGCGAGGTCACGACGATCACGATCAACAAGGCAGATATTCCGAGGTATGAGGCGGCAGTCGAAAAGGTCAAGCAATCGTATCGGCAGAACAACGCGCCGGATCGCGGCTATTCGCAGAATGTACCGGAGCAGAATTATCAGTCGAATTTCAGAAGTGCCGAGCAGCAGTCCGCGCCGACAAAACCGAACGTTATAGGGAACACACCGTACAATCAGCTTGGCGGCAAGGGGCAGTTGGAATTTTATACGAATTTGAAAAATCTTCATGCGGACAATGTTGCAAAGCAGCTTGACGAGGACGGAGTTCGGTTCAGCGGTCTGCGCAAAGGTGAGGTCACAACAATTACGATAAATAAAGCAGACATTCCGCGTTATGAGGCGGCGATCGAAAAGGTAAAACAGTCATATCGGCAGAACAACGCGCCGGATCGCGGCTATTCGCATAATGTACCGGAGCAGAATTATCAGCCGAATTTCAGAAGTGCCGAGCAGCCATCCGCGCCGACAAATCCGAATGTTATAGGGAACACTCCTTATTATCAGCTTGGCGGCAAAAACGAATTACAGTTTTACACGAATTTGAAAAACCGTCACGCGGATAATGTAGCAAAACAGCTTGATGAGGACGGAATAAAATTCAGCGGTATGCGTAAAGGAACAGTCACGACAATCACGATTAACAAAGCGGATATTCCGCGCTATGAAGCGGCTCTTGCAAAGGTCAAGCAGATGTATGACAGAATGAATAATCGGTCGGCGCAGGTTCCCGAAACTGTCTTTAACGAGCAGCCGCCCAAACCCAAACGGGCAGAGCCGCCGCGCACGGATATTCCCGAAACGCGCACGGACGAGCCTGATAATTTCCGTTCGGTTCCCATTTATACGCAGTCGCTTATGGAGTCGAAACAGAACGGTAATTTCGGCGCGTGGAAGGATAATGTAGCCGCTTCGGAGGCTTGTATAAAATTTATCGAGGATAATTTGTCTGCCGCTTATGAGGGGCGCGATCTGGAGGGATTAGTTAAACAGCTTGATGAAAAATTCGGGATCGACCGCGCTATGTACACTGTCGCGGCTACTGTTCAGTTAAAAAATCAGGACGGGCGTTTTACTAACGCGGTTAAGGACAGAGCCGCGCAGTACACGTTCGACAGCGATAATATGCGCTTGAAATTCTTGACGGAACGCCACCCCGTGATGATAAATCACCTGTATCAACAGATGATGGAAATGGAACACGATCTTCGGTTGAACTTGCCACAAAAGGACGAAACCTTGTCCGCTGACTTTGACGGAAAACTGCTGTATTCCTCAGAGCGCGTCAAGCTGAATGACGATTTTCGCGGAATACCCGAAACGAAATATTACAAATCCTCGGCGAACGAGTTTTTTATTCCCGAAATAGGTTGGCTAGATGACGCGGCATATAACCACGAATTAAAGAATTCCGAACTTGCGGCAAAGGATTTCTATGCGAAAGTCACGCGGGTAAACGCTAACTATATTGACGGAACGGGAATGACAGGGCAGATGGATATGTCGAGAGTCGAATATGAAGCGATGACCGATAGAACATATTCTCCCGAAAATTCCGAAGCGTTGAAAGACGCGCTCGGCAAGCTGGACGAACGCAGAAGCGCAGCGAATATTCCCGAAAAGCCTGCCGAATATTATGCAGTTCGCCAAGAAAACAGCAGGAGATTTTCGGTTTACACGATAAGCGCGGACGGTCTGACAACGGTGGTCAAGCCGAATATGCTTTCCGTTACCGAAGCGAAAAAGGCTATGCTTGAAATTTTCGAGCAGCGGAAAGACCGAGCAAGGGTCGAGTTGGTACACCCGCAAACTCTGGACGAGATCTCCGCAAAAATGTACAAAGAGCGTGAGCAGCTGCCCGATGTTCTGCACCGCATTACGCTCAATCCGGAAAAGAACGCCGCCGATACGCACGTTCTGCAAGAATACATTAAGAACGATGACGGTAAATATTACGTCGGACAAGCGATCGTTAAAGGCGATTACGAAACATGCAACAAGTTCCTCGCGCAGTTGATGAACGCGCCTAAAATCGAGCCGCCCGCGCAGAATTACGAGATTTATCAGCTTAAAAGCAACGAGGAAACGCGCGATATTCGTTTTCAGCCTTACGAGTACATTACAAAGGCAGGAAAGAAGCCCGATTTTAACAACTACGAAAAGGTATATGAGGGGAAATCCGCCGATCTGAGCGGCAATCTGGGCGAGAAGTTGGAGCAGTTGTTTGAAAAGTTTAATTTTGACCGCCCCCAAGATTTCAAGGGTCATTCGCTCAGCGTTTCCGACGTTGTGGTGCTGGAGGACAAGGCGTATTATGTTGATGATGTCGGGTTTAAGCCGCTGGAGGATTTTATTCCGCTTGAACTCAAGCAGTCACGGTTCTATGATGAACTGCCCAAGCGGTTGAGTGATATTGCGGAGGGAAAAATCTCTCCGCTGCAAGATAACCTTTTAAAGGTCGGGAATGACGCGCTGAAGCTGAATATCCCTCCCGCGACTATGCGCGCTGCCGCCGATATGCTGAACGATGAGCGCGTTGACAAACTGGCAGAAACGTATGAGAAGATGTATGAGGGGAAGAACACGCCCGATAGGGAGCAGACGGAACGGGAGAAACCGGCTACGAGAAATAAGCCGAGATTGTGATCGGGGCTTCCGATTCCGTAACGTCAAAAAGCCGAGAATAAGCGAATACTTGTTCTCGGCTTTTAAAATTTCGTTAAATACTTAATTTCAAGAAACAGCAAAATTCCGCTACCCACTCTATTATACAATACATCGTGGAAGAATTCAAGTAATAGCGGAAGAAATTTCAAAAAACTGTACAAATAGCTAAAAATAAATGTTAAAATTTAGATGATTTGACAAATCGAAAGGAGACAGCATGAGATTTTTGGAAACCATTACCAAGCGCAAGGATGGTAGATATATGGGGCGCTTTTCTATTGGACGCGACAATGACGGAAAGCCGCAGTATCAGTACGTTTACGGCAAGACCTACGATGAAGCGGAAAAGAAACTGATGATCGGAAGGGCTATTGAGAGCGAATACCTTTCGGGGCGCAGCGTTTCTGTTAAACAGGCGTACACGGAGTGGATAAACGCTGCTGCCAACCGTGTCAAAGAGTCCTCGCTTGCCAATTATAAGCAGAAATTTGAAAAGCATATTCTTCCCGCGTTCGGCGATATGTTGTGCAGCGAGTTGTCCGCAAACGCAATAAATGCCTTTATCGCTAAGAAGTTGGGGAACGGGCTGTCGGCAGGTTTTGTGCGCGATATTTTCACAGTATTCAAGAGTATGCTGAAATTTGCGCAGGAGGAATACGATTTCAAGCTCTCTTTGAAGAATATAGCGCTGCCGAAAATTGAGAAAAGGGCGGCTTGCGCGATTGACGAGAACGAGCAGAAAGCGCTTGTCAGCTATCTAAAAGAGCATATCGATCTTACGTCATTCGGCGTTTTGATCTCGCTGCTTATGGGAGTGAGGATCGGTGAACTGTGCGGCTTGCGGTGGAGCGATGTTGATTTTGAGAACAAACTTTTGCGTATAAACCGCACCGTTCAGCGAATTTCCGCTGCTGAGGGGAACAGAAAAACAAAGATTATAATTTCCGCGCCAAAAAGCGAGTCCTCGCGCCGCGTCATCTCTATCCCCGACTGTCTTATGCCGTATTTTGAAATATTCCGAGCGGACGGTTACATTCTCAGCGGAACCGAAAAGGTTATCGAACCGCGCACAATGCAGTATCGTTACAAGAAAATACTCGCCGCCGCTAAAGTGGCGGAACACAACTACCACAAGCTGCGTCACACCTTTGCGACCAATTGTATCGGAAGCGGCTTCGACGCGAAAACACTTTCCAACGTTCTCGGTCACAGCAGCATCACGCTTACGCTGACGCGCTATGTTCATCCTAACATTGCTTATGAGCGCAGGCTGATGAACAGTATGTGTCTGCAAATTTAGTGTAGATCGGTGTCAAAATCTTACGGTACGCTCCTTAAAAAAGGCTTTATAATGCGGATTATTTGCCCTTGTGCTGAAATTAAGTATTTAACGAAAAAGGATGGGTTACTTAGTGTTATGAACCGATATAGTCTTACGACTCCTCAGCAGAATATATGGAATCTGCAAAAAACACTTTCGGACACCGGAATCTCAAACTTATGTGGCGCGGCGTTCTGGGAGAGACCGATTGATGTCAAAATAGCAAATAAGGCAATTAACAAATTTATTGAACTAAACTCAGGGATGAGACTTCAATTCGATGAAACTGAGCACGGAGTTGTTCAGTTTGTTTCCGAATATACATATACCGAATTCCCCATAATGTCATTCAATAGTGAACAAAGTCTGGAACGGTTTGCTTTGAAATTTGTCAGCGAACCGTTTGAAATGAAGAAATCAGCTTTGTATCGTTTTGTAATAATAGACTTGAATGGAATGTCCGGAGTTCTTGCTTGTCTTAACCATCTGATAGCCGATGCTTGGACTTATAGCCTTCTTGCGAAGGAGCTTTGGAATTTTTGTCTGGAATTTGAAAGCAACCACTTTCCCGAACATAGTATACACGGTTATACAGATTTTATCGACAGTGAAAAGGAATATTTTAATTCCGAACGCTTTAGAAAAGATGAGGCGTATTGGACCGAGGCATATATGGAGAGACCTGAGACTTGTCATATTAAAATTGCCAACAAGTCTGTGGTAAATCCAATAGCTAAAAGATATTCAATGGTAATCAGCGGAGATTGCTCTGAGGCAATCAACGAATTCTGTAATCAAAACAATATTTCACAGGCTGTTTTGTTTGAAACGGCAGTCTTTGTGTACCTTTTAAAAGTCAATGCAGGAAATAATCGTATAACGATAGGTGTGCCTGTTTTAAATCGCAACAGTAAAAACGACCGGCTGACAGCGGGAATGTACGTTTCCACACTGCCCTTGACTATAGAGATTGCCGCCGAGGATTCGGTTTTTATGCTATGCAAGAAAATTACCAATAGTCATCGTGCAGTCTTTCGTCATCAAAGATATCCGTATAGTCGGATATTGAGAGATTTAAGAAAAACACATCGGTTTGAGGGAAATCTCTATGATGTGATAGTGATGTTGTATAATAAAACTTGACACCAAATTCTCAAAGAAGTATAATGCAAG